>Ga0310695_10011247_pt1 | contig 12842 bp, 8 predicted proteins | sample RumenRJG_04DNA_FD_203882 | JGI IMG/M metagenome (GOLD analysis project Ga0310695, IMG submission 203882) | Bovine rumen microbial communities from Lethbridge, Alberta, Canada - RJG_04 (v2) (version 2) | ecosystem: Host-associated > Mammals > Digestive system > Stomach > Rumen | place: Canada...
CCGGGAAGAGGGGACCTCCAGTGTACGGGTTATCGCGCCAGCGGTAAACGCCCGGTAGCTGTGTTCCAAGCGGATAAGTGCTGAAAGCATATAAGTACGAAGCCCACCGTAAGATGAGATCTCTCATGACATAAGTCAGTAAGTCCCCTGGCAGATTACCAGGTTGATAGGATGCAGATGTAAGAGTGGCAACATTTTAAGTCGAGCATTACTAATAGGACGAGGGCTTTTCCTAAATAGCGTTAGCCGGTGTTTGCCGGTGTTGGCACAACGGATGTTGTGACAAGCAGGGCAAACGCTACGAGGCGCCGTTGCGGAGTGAACGTAAGTGAACGAAGCGAACAAATCTTTGATTTGACAGGCGCTATTAAGCAAGATTAACGCAAAATAGGTTAGGATGATTACAAAAACCTTATTTTCCATTATGCAATCTTCAGCGTACAAAAAGTTTCGCTGGTGACCAATCGTGAGGAAAACTCCCGTTCCCATCCCGAACACGGTCGAAAAGACTCATTGAGGCAAAAATACTTGGAGGGCCACCTCCTGGGAAGATAGCTAGTTGCCAGCACCTAATTTAGAAAAAGAAGGAATAAGACAAAAGTCTATTCCTTCTTTTTTTGTATACAGGTGAGTCAAATAGCTATGCGTATTTTCGCAAAAAATACTTGATAGCAGCCTCGAGTTAGTAAATTAGAAGCAAACAAGTTTGCTCTAATTTAGCCTAACATCTCGACATACTTTATCTCTAATGCTCGCATACTCGCATAGAGCTAAAGCATAGTTGCCAGCACCTAATTTTCATAGCCCATTAGATTTAATTCTAATGGGCTTTTCAAATGGTCTGGCTTATGCGCCCTCGCATTAAACGGCAACGCCTCCAATTAGGAAGAATATTCATTCTTCCATAATTGTCGGTCTGGCACTTTGTGCCTGCCTCTGCTCGAGCTTGCCAGCACCTAATTTAGAAAAAAAGAGATTTAGAACAAATGTTCAAATCTCTTTTTTATTGTGTCAGGCTAAAGCCTGATCTACTGCTGCTTTAATACGGCCCCCATTCTTTTTCCCATAATTTTTTTTATACAATTAAAACAAATTCTATTCATATTAATACCTGTTTATATAAAGTATTTTCTTAATGTGAAATTGTTTGTATGTAAATAATTATTAAATAACACTTTAATAAGTTGTAAAAATCTTTAGAACGTAAATTTAATATGAATGTGCTATAAAAAAAAGCATATGGATATAATTAAAGATTAAGATGTTCTTTTAGTCGTTGAATATCATCTTTTAAAGTTTGAATATCTGTTTTGACAGGATCAGGGATATGATTGTGCATCAAGTTGCCGTCTTCATCTATTTCTGCTCTTTGAACAATTCTGCCCGGAATACCGACAACTGTTGAATGAGATGGTACATCTTCAATTACAACAGAGCCTGCGCCTATTCGAACATGGTCTGCAATAATTATATCACCTAATACTTTTGCTCCTGCACCGATAATAACGTGATTACCAATAGTTGGGTGACGTTTGCCAGTGTCTTTACCTGTCCCGCCTAATGTTACCTGTTGATATATTAAAACGTCATCACCTATAATCGTAGTTTCACCAATTACGACACCTTCACCGTGGTCTATGAAAAATCTTCTGCCAATATTTGCTGCCGGATGAATTTCTATACCTGTTATTATTCTTGTCAGATATGAAATCATTCTCGGAATTAGCGGGATATGCCATTTGTATAATCTGTGTGCAAGTCTGTATGCAATAAGCGCATGCAACCCGGGGTAGCATAAAATTACTTCAAATATGTTTTTTGCTGCCGGATCGTTTTCATAAATTACATTTATATCTTCACTGACTTTTGATATTCCGCGTTTTATAGTTTTAAACATTTTAGTGTACCAATTTTGCAAATTTACGTTTGCCTGCTTGCAATACTACGCTTTCTTCAAATGAAACGGTATAACCCATATCGGCAATTTTTTCGCCGTCAATTTTTACTCCGCCGCCTTGAATTAAGCGTTTTGCTTCTCCTTTACTTGCCACAAAATTTAATTCTACGAGTAAATCAAGCATTGATTTGCCGTTTTCAACCTTTACTTCTTGAATATCATCGGGTATTCCTTTGTTGGATACAACATTGATAAAATCTTCCTGAGCTTTGTCTGCTCCGTCTTTACCGTGGTACTCTTCAGTTATTGTATGTGCTAATTGCATTTTAAGATTTCTTGGGTTGATTGAACCATCTGCAATTTGGGCATCATATTTTTCCAAATCTTCTTTTGATGTGTCTGTCAGCAAACTGAAATAACGTGTAATCATATTATCAGGAATACTCATCAATTTGCCGAACATATCTCTTGCGCTGTCTGTTAAAGATATACAATGTTCCGGATATGTTTTTGACATTTTTACAACACCGTCAGTGCCCTCTAATAGAGGTAAAAGTACAACCAACTGAGGATATTTTTTGCCGTATGCTGATTGAATATCGCGACCTAAAAGGGTATTAAATCTTTGGTCTGTTCCGCCTAACTCAATATCCGCATCAATTGCAACGGAATCATAAGCCTGCATTAAAGGATAATAAAACTCAACAATAGAAATAGGTTTTCCTTCGGCATATCGTTTTGCAAAATCATCTCTTGTCATCATTTGGGCAACTGTTACTTTGCCTGCAAGTGCTAAAAGTTCTGTAAAACTCATTTTATGAAGCCAATCTGCATTGTTTACAACTTCTGCTTGTGAAACATCAAGAACTTTTGACATTTGTTCAAAATATGTTTTTGCATTTTCTTCAACCTGTTCTTTGGTAAGTGCAGGGCGTGTTTCTGACTTACCTGATGGATCCCCGATCATTGCAGTCGCTCCCCCAACAAGAAGAACTATTTTATGTCCGAATTTTTGAAATTCTTTAAGTTTTCTCATAACAACGGTATGGCCAAGATGCAAATCAGGACGTGTAGGATCCATACCTAATTTTATTCTTAAAGGAGTGTTTGTGTCTGCGGAATGTTGCAATTTTATTGCTAATTCCTCTATTCCTCCCGGTAAAACTTCTGCATTCCTTGCTATATATGATGCTTGTTCTATAAATTCTTGTCTGATTTCTACCATTGCTATCTCCTATTTATTTATAAATTTATTATAACAAAAAGATAGCAAAAAATATTTTTACAGTGTTTTTATTTATCAGGAGAAAAATTACATGAATTCTATAAATTTTACAGGTGTTAAAAATATCGGAGCGCTAACTGCTATAGGTGCTGACCCAAATCAACAACGTTTGAGTACTAACAATTTTTTATTGGTTAATCTTACTGATGATTATAATGGTAAAGATTTGACAAATTTTAAAGATGCGGTAAGAAAATGTAATACAAAAGTGGGAAGTTTTATCAATGATAAGAATTCTAATTTTGTTCATATAACATATACGACTGTTTCTAATCCTGAAAATGAAACAGAACAATGTGTTTCAAGTTTGCGTGTTAACGGCAAAAAAGTTATTTTAAAAGATGAAAATTTGCCGTTGTTTTCCTTTATTGCAAAATTAACCGATAGAATTTCAGATATAAATGATGAAGATTTTGTGTTAAACCGTGATTTTGTATCCGGCCCTGAAGCGAGGGAATTGATAATTCCCGGGGCAGATGTGGCAGAAATTGCTAATGAACAAAGTTTGGATTTAGAAGAATTTTTAGATCACATTTACTCGCCTGCAGTTACCAGATTGAATGCTCAGGCTATAAATCAAGGTGTTCAAAAGATGATGATGGATTATTTTGCATAACATAAACAGCAAGGGCATAAAAATTACCCTTGCCGTTTGCGTTATTATTTAATTTTAAGTTTAATCTGTAATTTGAGGTAATTGTTTATGTTCAAATAGATAATCTATATCTTCCGAACTATAACCAAGCATTAAGCCTATTTTGTCTATCAAAGGGTTAAACCTGAAATATTCTGTCGCATAATCAAATTCAATCAATGCTTCTGTGTCTGTTATTTGACTGCGTATCATTTCAGGGGTTAAACCTTTTGCTTTGTATAATGCCAAGAACACTTCACGTTTTGTCAAAGATAATTTTGCAATACGTTCTTTTTCTTTTTGGGCTTGTCTTTCTTCCCATTCTTCATTTTTCAAAACGTATTCATCACCATCTAAAACATATTCCTCGTTTGTTTCTTCCCATCTGTCAACGTTGTATATAGACGGGTTTAACGGTTGTTCTACATAATATTTAATTTTATTTTCTTGAAATCCTAAAAACATTAGTTTGCCTCACTTTCTTTAATTTGTTTTCTATCGGGCAAGTTGTTTACTTCGGGCCCTGCCCTGTTGTAAACTATTGCCCTCACATTATCGAGTTTCGTTCGTTTCTCTCACTCCACTCCACTCTACACAAATTCGCTTTCTGAACCTTGAGCATAGATAAATCTAAATCTGTCAGTATTTCCCGTAATTGTATATGTGATTTTAATTATATCTCCCTTTTTAACAGGCATATATAAATACGCTGTCTGCCAATCGATAGTATATACATTTCCTGTTGTCATACCATTTGTTTGATTTGTAAAAAAGGCGTATGTATTAACAGTACCTGCAATTTTTTTAAGAACAAACCACCCATTTGCAGGAGCTGTATAAGTCGAGCCGCTTGCCCCAAGAGTCAAGTCAATATAACTATCACTCGGCATTCCCATTCCTGATATCAATATTTTAGCAGTATCAGTTATATTGGTTAAATTCTTATTTGCAATATTTGCATTTGTGGAAATGTTGCTTAAGTCACAATCTGCTTTATTGTTTAAGTCTACTGAAATCAAGTCTATATCTACTTGAATATCTGTTTTAGATGAATTTGCAACAACTATATAAATAAGATATTTAATTGTTTGCGGTTGAACAGTTGAGCTGTTTTCAATTAAATTATCTTGGTATTCTGCTTCTGATGTACTGCCTGTCCAGTTCTTTGAAGCATCAAATCCGATTGTTTGGCATGTTCCTTGACCTTCTGAAGGTGCTTGATTGCTGTTATTTCCTGCATTATAAAAAACTCCTGTTGCAGTCATTGATTCAATGAGTGATGTACCTCTTACGGTACCTGTAATATTCATACTTCCTCTTGTATGGGTGTGATTTGGTAATCCGGCTTTAATAAGTTCTCCAAGTGTTTCAATATTTGCAGTACTTTCTATAATACCGTTTATTTTTGGTAAGCGTACGGAGTTATTTTCTGTGTCGTAAACGAATTTACCGCATTCTCCGTACGTGTTTACGCAACTTTGCCAGTCTGATTCGGTTGTAAAATAGTTGGCATCCTCGTTTTCATAATATAGTTTTCTAATATGTTTGCAAAAATCAGAATATATACCTTCCGATAAAATAATGCTTCCGTCAAGCAAATGCAATCCTGCATCTGTAAGAGGAATTGTAGAAAATACTAACTCTCCTATATTTTTGCTTAAAGATGAATTTTTAATATTATCCATGCCGTCAGAAGATATATTTGATAAATCAATATTGGCTTTTGTTGTATTTATTTCTTCAATCTGATTTATGATTGCATTGAAATTCGCATTGACTTCTTGGGGTCTTGCGACTTCTCCCGGGGCGAAAGAATAGGGTAAGCTATAAACCATAAGATTCTCCTTATATGGACAAACCTTATGAGAATTAGTAAACAGAAAACATATATATTATACCATATTTATGTGTTTTCTCAAAGTAAAAAAGCTCTGAAATATTTTTTCAGAGCTTTTTTATGTTATTTATTCTGTTATGAAACTACGTTTAATGCAGCATTTGCAACTTCTTCAGCTTTTTCCTTTTTAAACACTTTTAATAATGAGGAACATTTATTTGCTATATATTCTCCGGCTTTACCAATTCCTGTTGTTACGTATTCAAGATATTTTTTGTATCCTGTCAATTCTGCATTCTTTTCAATTTTAAATATACTTGGGAAGTTTTTGCGTAATGCTACCAAAGCGCCTGCTATTAAAGCTGCGCCCACAACAAGTTTTAAAACTTTTTTACCATATCCGGATTTCTTTTTCGCAGGGGCGTTTACTGTTGGTTCATTTGTACTTTCCGGACGTGTAAATGCTCCCGGACGGCTAAGAATGTCGTTTACATTATTTCCATTACCAAAACGCATACTTGAAACTGCAGGATTCATACTAACTAACATATAAGACCTCCTTTGCACGAAACTTCACTATTTTTATTAATAAAACACTCTTTAAGGCAATTTTGCCATGTATTACACATGTAGGTGCAACATCTTAATAAAAATTTACAAATAATTTCGAATATTTTGGAATATTTTTTTTTGAATTGCTGTCTATTAATACAAAGGGGAGAGAAGATAATGGCAAATAATGTATTAATTAAGATTGAACAAGAGAATAAAACGGAAGCTGAATTTATGTCACGCAGCTTTGTAGATAAGTCTATAAAAAATAGAGCATACATAAATGCTCTTGGTGCTGAACTTGTAATGAAATACCTTTCTGAAAACGGTATTGACGTTAGTGAGTTACATAATATGCATTCTATTTCAAAAGTTCTTGAAAGGGTTGATATTGCTGATATTTTGCTCCCTAATATTCATATTGATGCAAGAGTTGTATTTGAAGAAGACAAAATTTTTATTCCAAAAAGTCATTTTGAATTAAAAGTTCAACCTGACATATATGTTGTTGTTAAATTAAATGATAATTTTGAATCAGTAGAATTATTGGGTTATGTAGAATCGGATAAAATTGATTTTAAAAAGTCTAATGAAGATTATTATTTTATAGAAAAAAATTCTTTAGATTCTGTTGATAGTTTAGCAAATTATGTGAAAAATTTCGATAGCAACAGAGAAAAATTATTAGATGAAGAGGACATGCTAAAAGGACGTGAAATGTCTATATCAATGGCTGATCATGATATTTCTGATTCTGATTTTAAAGAATTGTTATCAATGCTATTGAGAAGTGATTCTTTGAGAAATTCTTTATTAGAATTTGATAATTTTGAATTGTTATCATATAACGCGGTTGCTTTTTTACCTGATATGGATAGTGTATCTCCTGAAGATTTGATAACAGAAGATGCAGAAACAATAAAAGATTTTGAAGAAGATTTTAAAACGTTTAGCGAAGATGATGATATGAATGAAATCTCAGAATCTATTGAAAAAGATATTGATGCTGATTCAGAAACGGAAACTCCATTTGATGAAAATATGGGAGAAGTCTTGGATGCTGAGATATCTGAAGAAAACAGTTTAGATTATGGTGAAACATCATTAGGAGATTCTTCAAATAATAACTCTGATAGTAATATTGGCGGAATTATTGCAACAGGCGCAGGTATTGCAGGCGGGGCAGCCGCACTTGCTGCCGGCGCAGCAGGGATTGCAGGTGCTGCTGAAAGCGCATCTATTTCTGCAGCTGCGAATGCTGCGTCTGCGGTTGGTTCTGTTGCGGCTGATGCTATAAAAATGGGTGGTGCTGTTACAGACGAAGCAATGGAGCTTGCTGGTATGTCCGGTACAACTGATGATATAGAGTTGTCTGAAGAAGTAGATACAGATTTAGCAGAAGATAATTTAGAGCTTTCTGAAGAAGATTTGTCGTTTACCGAAACTGAAGAAGTAGATGCAAGTTTAGCAGAAGATAATTCAGAACTTTCTGAAGATGATTTGTCATTTACCGAAACTGAAGAAGTTGGTACAAATTTAGCGGAAGATAATTCAGAACTTTCTGAAGAAGATTTGTCATTTACAGAAACTGAAGAAGTTGGTACAAATTTAGCGGAAGATAATTCAGAACTTTCTGAAGAAGATTTGTCATTTACAGAAACTGAAGAAGTTGGTTCAGATTTAGCAGAAGATAATTTAGAACTTTCTGAAGAAGATTTGTCATTTACAGAAACTGAAGAAGTAGATGCAAGTTTAGCAGAAGATAATTCAGAACTTGCTGAAGATGTTTCCTCATTTGAAGAAGAATCTGAAACGAGTGTAGTTAGTGATTCTATTGATTCAGAAGCAGGAGAGTCAGATCTTAATACGGAAGATATTGAAATATCAGAAGAAGTTTTTGATGGGGATGATACTATTGCCGGTATAAGTGATGATTTTGGCAACACTGTTGAAGGTGAAGCTCTTCCTGAAGATAGTGATATTATAGATTCCGATTCGGAAAAAATAGAAATTTCTGATGAGAATTCTGATGTCATTGAATTGGCAGAATTAGACCAAGGAGATGAAGAAAGTATGTCAGATGATATATTTTCTCAATTTGTGCAAGAGTCAGATGAACAGGGTGTTACTGGTGTTGCGGCAGATGATTATCAAGAAAACGTAACAAGTTTTGCCGATTTGGAAGCTGCGAGTCAATTTTCTGTTTCTACTCCGGATGGTGCAGAAGATACAGCACTTCCTATGGAAGAACTCAAAGCCACATCAAACTCTACTGTTATAAGTGATAAGAATTTTTCGGTTGGTGAAATTCCAATAGACATAAATGCTTCTCAAATACAAGAACCTATTCAAGAAGAATTAGAAGGTATTTATAATCCGGAATACTCTGATAATAATGATTCTGTATTAAATAATAATGTAAGAATTGTAAAAAATAATCCGAATAGTGGTAATTCAATTATGAAAATCTTAGGCGGCTTAGTTGCGCTTGTTGTGATTGGAGCTATTGGGTTTGCAGCATTCAAATTTATGAAGCCTGCAAACCAGCCTGAGCCGATTGTTGACAATTATGTCCCTGAAGAAATTCAAAAAAGTGAACCGGAAGATCCGAATACATTACAAGTTGATCAAAATAAAATTGTCGAAATGAATAAAAAATCTGCGGCTGCATCAAATTCTGCTGCGGCACCTGCTGCTGTTCGTCAATCAAGACCGATATCTGCAACATCATACATCAATGTTTCAAAAATAAGTTGGGAAGTTCCGGATTATGTATCATACAGTCCTGCATTCAGACAGTATTTCCAATCTGCAGGCAGAAGTCTGAAACTTGCATTGACGAGCGACTTATTGTTATCTACTGAATATGCTTATTCTAATCAAGTTAAAGTAAGCGTTTCTTTTGATAGAAGCGGAGCATTTAAAGAGTCAAGAATTGTGCAATCAAGCGGCTCTTCACAAGTTGATAGAATAGTGTTACAAACTGTTAACCAAACATTAAGTGTCTTGAAATCGCCTGCCAGCTTGCGTGATGACGAAAATACTACTGTGATACTTAAAATTTATTTCTAAATATGCTATAATTTTATCTAAGTAGAGGGATTAGTTTGTGACCTTAACACAAGATAAAATTGATTTAATAAGTCGTATTATAAAAAGTGATAGAAAATATTCAAGCAATGAAGATTTGTATGATGACTTTTTTAATGAAACTTGTCGTCGTTCAAATACTATAATCAATGCGATAGATAATGAAAATACCTTGGAGTCATATGTTCGCAGGGTTGCATCGACAGCTATTATCAATGTTTTAAAAGATAACGGTCGTTTGCGCCGCTCAAAGAGCGGATATACTTCTACTAAGGAAGTTGTTTTTGAACCGTCTAAAACTGGCGAAGTTATTGATTATTCAGGTTATAAGGTTAATTATGAAGGAATAAAACTTCCTCCTACTCCTGAAGAAATTGCAATTCAAAAAGAAGTTTTGGAATTTGTTGCACAAACTGTTAAAAAAATTGATGCTGAAGATTCTGATAAAAACTATTTAAACATTTATTCTATGCGTTATGATAAAGGTATGACTCAAAAAGAAATTTCTGAAGAATTAGGAATCTCTCAATCTGAAATTTCTAAGAGATTATATTGTTTGTTAGATAAAGTAAAGAATGTACTTAATTAATTTTGTAATATGAAATGTCCAGTATGTAAAAAAAATATTTCGCAATCAGCACTAAAGTGCCCATATTGCAAAACAAGAACCGGACTATTGTGCAGCCACTGTAATACCATAAATCCGGTCGGTAATTTAGTATGTTCAAATTGCGGTCAAGAATTATTAAAAGTTTGCCCTAAATGCGGAAGTGTTAATTTCCCGGGAGCTATTAAATGCAGAAAGTGCAGCTCTCCTTTGTCCGGCACAAAAAAGAAAAATGAAACAAAAAATGTGAACACCGAAGCTTTGAAATATAACCCTAAGTCTTATGGTATGATAGAAGCCGTGGATATTCTTCTTGAAGGGTTGAATTCTAAGGATAAAAAGATATTTTCTATAAATGGCGAAAAAGGAATTGGTAAAACTACCGTTTTAAAAACAATAATAAACAGAAAATCTGAAGATAATTTCAAATGGTGTATCGGCAAATGTACCCAACTGACGCAATTATCTCCGGGTGGTGTTGTGCAGGATATGCTTATTAATTTATTTAATTTGCCTAATTTCTGTATAGATAGTGATGAATTTAAGCATGATGCAATAGAATTTTTCTCTAAAGAGTTTAAGTTTTTAAATGCTAGTGAGATTTCAGATTTGTTGAATTTTGTTTATAATTCTCAAACTGCAAATTATGAGGATATTATAAATAACAAACGCAGGACTTATTCATTTTTAGGTAAAATTTTTGATGCGATGGCGGCAACAGGAAAATTTATTTTTGTTGTTGATAATTTTGATTTTATTGATGGTTTTTCATTAGAGTTTTTTAATCATTTTATGTCTAAAAAACAAAATTGGAAAAATCTTAAATTTATAGCAATATATTGCGAACCAACTCCGGTGCATAGATTTTTTACATTTGATAAGTATTCCCCTGAGGCATATTTGGATGTAAGGATTGCTCCTATGTCTGAGGATGAACTTGGTAAAAACGTTTGCCATAGAGAAGAAATAGAGCAGTATGTTACAAAGCGGGAGCGTGAAGTTATTTATTCAAGAAGTAAGGGGAATTTAGCTTTTGTTGAACAAGCATTGAGCTATGCTTTTGATTGCCAAATTTCTGATAGCGCATTTATATTGCCAAATGATTTTTCCGAACTTATAAAATTGCGTTTAGAAATTTTGAAAAAAGCAAATAATGATGCGTATAAGATGCTATCCGGTGCCGCTGTTATCGGTGATAGATGGAATATTCATCTGCTAAAAGATATTTTTGGGTATGATAATAAAGATTTTTCCGAAATTATAAATTATCTTGTTCAATCAAATTTTATTCGTCAAAAAGATGAATTATATTATGAATTTAATAATTTGTTGCTATGGGAAAATATTTTAAAGAATATAACAAGAAATTCTGAATTTGATGATATAAATGTGAAAATAGGCAAGGCGCTTGGAACTTCTACTTTAAATACAAACCCTATTATGGCTATGATTGCACATAATTTAAAAGAAAATCGTGTTGCTTTTGATATTTGGACAAAGACTGCCCGACTTGCAGCTTATGTCGGGGATATAAATCTTTATGTTATTTCCCAAAGACAGTGTTTGGCTATATTAAATGAATTTAATGAAAATGAAACCGTAGATATACGATACAGTATAAGTGAAAAACTGGGTAAAATTCTTTCCGGTTATGATCCTGAGGAAGCAATGGAGTTTTTGCCTGATGCTATTTCTAATGCAAGGGAAACAAAAAATAAAGTTAAAGAAATCGAGTTGTTGTCATATTTAGCTTATTGCTGCCGCAAGACGGGTAATTATTTCGGGAATGTAGAATGCGTAGATAGCGTTGTAAAAGAACTTGGGGATAAACCAAGTTTGGAAAAAGCTATGGTTTTGAGTGCAAAATTGGAATCTTTGCTCAATATAGGTAATTGCGGGGAAGTGATTAATCTTGTAGATAATGATATTTTGCCAATATTAAATGAAAATATTATTAAACCTCGTTTGAGTAAAATGTTCCCGACAAATATTGTTTTTGACACTTGGGTAAGAGCTCAACTTGTTTTGGCATCTGCACTTGCGCTTGAAGGAAATAAAAGAGTTTTTGAAGTCTTAAAATCTCTTGTAAAAACGATTAATAAAAACAAAATTAATGATAAATTGTTGCATCAAAAACTTAAATTGGTGCAAGCTTATGCAAGTACGATGGAGGGTGATTTTGTCAAATCTTTCAGAGTTCTAAGTGAAATTAATGATGCTGAAATTGAAGATGAAGAAATATCTTCACGCAAGAATTTAATTTATTTGATAAACAGATTTATGCTGAAAGATTACGAAGGTATTCAGGAAGAATTATTCGAAGCAGTTACTTTTGCGAATAATATTGGGGACAGTTTTACCAAGAATATATTAAAAGTACTGCTGGGTAAGGTATTTAGAGATAACAAACAAGCCCAGCATGCACTTGAAATATACAATGAACAAGTTACTTATTTTGCAAAAGAGAAAATGGCTTTAGGTGCGCTTCTTTCTTGGTATTTGATTGCAGATGCAACTATAATTACTGAAAATTCACGAAGTGCCATTGATGTTGCAACTCAAGCTCTTGAAATTGCTAAAAATCCAAACATAAATAATAAATTTTTTATAATCAAACTGCAAATGGTTCTTGCTGTTGCAAATATCAATTTATGTGATTTTGAAACTGCTAAGATGCATATAGAATCAGCATTATCCATAGCTAAAAAACAAGGTCTGAATGATTTACTTTCAAAAATTTATTTATTATATGGAAAATATTATCAAGATATAGGTTCTGTTGAATCACCAAACAGGCTTGAATATTTGCGCGGGGCCGCAGTTATGTATGAAAAAGCTCTTGAAGTTGTTATTTCCAAAACTCAAAGCCCGTATGTAAAAAATGCTGTTGAGTACCAAAAAGATTTGTTGAACAAATATTGTACGGAAAATAATTATAAA
>Ga0310695_10011248_pt1 | contig 12842 bp, 11 predicted proteins | sample RumenRJG_04DNA_FD_203882 | JGI IMG/M metagenome (GOLD analysis project Ga0310695, IMG submission 203882) | Bovine rumen microbial communities from Lethbridge, Alberta, Canada - RJG_04 (v2) (version 2) | ecosystem: Host-associated > Mammals > Digestive system > Stomach > Rumen | place: Canada...
TTTAATTGGATTTGCATCGTCCTGCATTGACAAGGAAGCAGGTTGACAAAAAGCAGAGAGCAAAGTACCGCTTTTACTATGTCTGGTATGCGTAAGGAAATTGTATTTCGGGGGCATATTTTTTATGTACGATAGGAAGAAGATAGTCCGCTTGGTTGTCGGACATGCAATTTGTGCTTTATTTGCGCTGTTGTTTACAATGGCGGCTTCTGCAAATACCAGACATATCCAGCAGGGAGGGGTTGAATCTTATTATTATTACGACTATCGATTACCAGAAGAATCGGATGGATTTACTACTGTTTATGATGATTCTGTTGCAGAAAAAAAGAATGCAGGCAAAATACATGAAGCAAAAGACATCGGGGATGGCGTGCTGTTTATCAATTTTCAAAAAGGAAAAGAACAGCATATCCGCAGTCTGGTTGTGGAGATAAGAGATGGCCTGCCTTTTGATTCAGAATCCTCTTTTTTTTATCGAACCAGTGACGGCAAACTTGATCATGATCATAAAATTGTAGTTGCTCTTCCAAAAGGGGAAACGACAGTGTTTTTTTCTCTGCCTGAAGAAGTAGATTATAAAATGAGCGGGATTCGGGTGGATTTTGAAGACGAGGTCCACCTGACAAAAATGCTTGTTTCAAGGGAAGAGTTGAGAGCATCCTATAATCCGGAAGAAGTACCTGTGACTCATTCTATGATGATTTGCTTTCTTGCGGCTTTCTTTATCGCGGAAGGCATTTATTTTTATGCAGAAGGTATTCTTTCTTATGTAAAAAAGACAATACTGGTTCGAAAAAAAGTTATCTTGTACATGCTTATGACGGGATTTTTCTCGGCTAATGGCGTGATTGCCATAGATATGGTATCTGATTTCACACGAATACAGTTTGGTAGTTTTTGGAAAATGTTTGCAGCTGGTATTGCTGTTGGCATAGCATGGGAGATCATTCTGCTGTTCAAAGGATCATATGAACTGGAGGGCAGAAGGCTGGTACGGAGAAATGATAAAACACGAAAAGAGAACTCTTTTTTTAAGGCAAGCCTGTTCTGGATGCTTACAGTAGTCATTTTGTGCAGGATCATTCTGGCATTTCATGACGGTCTGGCGGAAATGTCGGACGAGATAGACAGGGCTCATGCACTGATACCGTTCGCGGTGATTTCTGTCCAGGTTTTCCTGTTGGCGCTGCTGTACCGAAAATATGTCTTATTTGAAGGCGAGAACAGGATAGCCTATCGAAAGATTTATCTGTTCCTTTTTTTTGTATTCGGGATAGCTTATCTCTTCCTGTTTCTCCCCTTTGTTTCCCCGGATGAGCCTTCACATTATCTGTCGGCCTACAGGATATCAGACTTGCTGCTGGGGCAGATCGGACAGCTAGGGGACAAAAGACTCTTGATGAGAATGGAGGATTTTCAGTTCTTTCAGCAGAAAAAATACGTTCTGGATCCGAAATACTATATGTCGGTTACAGAAGGAATGTGTCTCCATCGTCATCAGACCGGGTATGTGATCGCCGCCGGTCCCATGGTCACAAATTCGATTTTTTCCTATTTTCCGGCGGGTTTTGGAATGGCCCTTGCAAGGGTGCTCAATCTGAGCGGAACCATGACTTTCTATTTTGGCAGAATGGGGAATTTTTTGTTTTTTGTATTCTGCTTCTATTTCATGCTGAAAAGGATCCCGTTCGGAGACACAGCTCTTTTTACCATGCTCATGTTTCCGATGACACTCCATCTTGCAGGATCCTATTCCTATGATGTTGTTACTTTCTGTATTGCAGCAATGTTTGTCATTCGGCTCATGCAGATGTTTTGCAGTGACGGGAGGATCAACAGCAGGGAATATCTGTGCTGCGCAGTAAACGGCGCCTTGATGGCTCCGTCAAAGATGGTGTATGTGCCGCTTTTGTTGCTCGTGTTCCTGATTCCGGGGCAAAAGCTGTCGAGAAGACCATCAAGAGCCTTTGCAAGAAAGTGTTCACTGATTGGCTTTTCGGTGACTTTCATGCTGGCGGTAATGATTCTGGTGAATGTGCTGGGAGCAGATTCTGCGATTCGGGATATGGTTCAGGAGAGTGCTTCGACCAATGTGGTCGCATGGGCGCATGAAGAAGGGTACACAATCTCATGGATCCTGCTCCATCCGCTGAGATATCTTGTGATGTGTTTCAGGACTGTATTCATCATGTCTGATACATATTTCTATACCCTGATCGGGTCAAAATTGGGTTGGCTGAACATCGGTGTCCCTCAATTGCCCCTGATATTCGGGTTTGTGATGTTTCTATTGGCAGTGAATATCCGGGACCGGGAAACGGATGATTTTCAGCCGGACGGAAAAACGAAAGGCCTTATTGCGGTATTGTGTGCATGCTCCGTTATGCTGACGTTGCTTGTTATGGCATTAAACTGGACTCCTCTTTCCAATAATTATATTTCCGGGGTTCAGGGCAGATATTTCCTGCCGCTTCTGGTACCTGCGATCTGGCTGTTCCGAACCCGGATCGTGCAGGTCGATGGCTCTATTAGAAAGTATATCCTGCTTTTTGAAGGCACTGCAAATATTCTGATTTTGGTTTATTTGTTTACCAATACGATGATATGAAATCTAAACATTTACGTCAGCAGATGTTAACGTTACTCGTAAACACTTTGGTATGAGAGGAAAGTGTTGAATACTGTACGAAAAAACGATTCTCAAAAACAATTTCGCCGTGGGGCTTTCTGGAATATGATGGGAAGCGGCTTCATGGCGGCAAATACTGTTTTTCTCACGATGCTGGCCGGACATTATTCCAGTCTGGAGGAAGTGGGGATTTTTACGCTGTCTCTGACTACATCGCAGGTGCTCTATGCAGTAGGACTCTGGGGCGCTAACGATTTGCAGATGACAGACTATTCCAGACGTTATTCATTTACGAACTACTTCTGGCTGAAGATTGGGAGTACGGCAGCAGCTGTGTTTTTCTGTCTGACAGCTGTAAATGTTCTGGGATTCGGAGAAAAAGCCTGCAAGTATACAGTGCTGCTGACTGGATTCATGATGGTAAATTCATTTGCAGAATTGTATCAGAGTCTGTATTTCCAGAATCAGCGTCTCGATTTATCCGGAAAGTCGTTGTTTTTCCGTTATTTACTTTCTACGCTTGCGTTTATGGCGGCGTTGGTTAAGACAAGAAATATCGTATATGCGTGTGCTTCCATGCTGATTGCAGATATTGTCGCAACAGTGTATTGGATAAGACGATATGCTTCGCAATTCAGGGACTCGGGCTATGGTTTTCAGATGGAGAAAACCTGGAGATTGGTTCGGGAGGCATTTCCACTTGCAGTAAGCGTACTTGCATCTCTGGTATTGATGAATGCCCAGAACTATATGATTTATCTGCTGATTTCTGATGAAGCGCAGGGAGCATATACACTTTTGTTCATGCCGGTTTATGCAGTTAATCTTATGAGTCAGTTCATTTTTAAACCCTATCTGCATCAGTATTCTTTGATGTTAAAAGAGGGACAGGAAGGGTTCAGAAGGCTTTTTACAAAGCAGGTCTTTTTGATTGAAATTATTGTAATCGGAGGCGCACTTTGCATCTGGGCTTTTGGGGTGCTTTTATTCGGAATCTTTTTTGGGCAGGACCTATCAGAATATCGTAATTTGATGTCATTATTTATGATTTCAGGTGGTTTTCTGGCAGTGAACCAGCTTCTCTATTTCCTTATGGTAATCCTTGGAAAACGAAAAGAGCTTCTGCTCAACTATATGATCAGTATTGCAATTACGATACCGATTGGGGTAATCCTGATTTCCCGCATAGCGCTTGGAGGGGCCTGGCTCAGCTTCACGATCAGTCAGATGTGCCTTATGTCTGGATATTTCTTAATATTGCGGAGACATTTTGCCGGCAAATGAGCGATTGGAAAGAAGAAGGCGCCTGGTGCGATAAGGCTTCTCTGTTGATTGAAAGATCCTGCGGCCGGATTGTGGTGGAGAAACAAGTATAAGGTATGGCTGAAAAAAGAGATTCCAGAAAAAACAATTTTAACATCATACGTACAGCTGCATGTCTGTTTGTTTTTACGGGGCATATGGGAAGAATCCTGGGCACTGAGCCTCCTGCTTTTTCTGGATATGTTCTACATGAAATGGGGGTTGCAATCCTGTTCATGCTGGCAGGATATCTTGTGACAGAGAGCTGGTTAAAAGACCCGGATCTGCTTCGCTATGGAATCAGACGCTTTTTAAGGTTATGGCCTCCTTTTGCTGTTATGGTATTGATCATGACGTTTATTGCAGGACCATTGGTTTCCGGGCTGGGTTTTTCCGCGTATTTTCAAAGTTGGTATATTGCGTACTTAAATAACCTTCGTCTGTACATTACATACTCATTGCCCGGAGTATTTACGGACCTCCCGGTTCCGAACACAGTAAATGGCTCTATTTGGACTATGCCTGTAGAAGCTGCAATGTATGTGATCACACCCTTAATCGCAGCGCTGCTTCATATGCGAAGAAGATCTGAACGGTCATTCATGGCGGCAGCCGTGCTTACAGCAATGTTCCTGATGCTGGATTTATATTTCATTGCATTTATGCGGGGAACACAGGTTGTTATTTACAGGACAGATCTGATATCAGCGCACCACATGGGGCTTTCCTATATGACAGGGGTTCTTTTCACCTATCCGCAAATGAAAAAGTGCCTGAATATCCAAAAGGCCTGTGTTGGAATGGGAGTCTTATTGATACTTACCCGGGCACCTGCTCCACTAGTGTATTTTTTTATGGATCTGCTTGTTCCTTATTTTGTATTTTCTTTTGCCTTGGCACAAGAGCCTGTGTTTCAAGGATATGGCAGGAAAATGGATCTATCATATGGGATTTTTTTATACGGTTTTTTCTTCCAGCAATTGACAATGCAGTACATAAGAAGAAACGGTATGAACCTGGGCTTTATGTCCATTCTGATTATTTCTATTTTGCCTACTCTGCTGGCTGCATTTCTCTCATATTACTTGGTGGAGAAGCCTTTACAGCAAATTACCCACAGGCTTATTATCTGGCTTTCCTGAAGGACTTTGAACGTATTATTCGCATACAGTTTCATTGCACGCCCTGTCGGGGCAAGTATATGCAACATATGTAAAAGGGGATAGTGTATATTATGCAACGCGAAAAGGCAAACTTTGATATTCTGGGACGCATTAAATCTGAAAGGATCAAACGCAAATGGACGGTGTATACCATGGCCCGGAATGCGGGGGTGACTCAATCTACGATCTCGACCTGGTACCGAAAGGAGCTGCAGCCTTCTGTGGCTTCGTTGGAAAAAATCTGTACCGCATTCGGAATGAGTCTGTCCGAATTCTTTATGGAAGAAACAGTTAAGGTTACTGACTGCTGTGAACAAAAATCATCAACAGGGGATGCACAATCTGTCCATGCGATCCCGAAAGACAAGAACGATCTCCTCCACCTATGGGGATGTCTTTCCATCACGCAGCGAAAGGCAGTCTTGTCATTGCTGGAAAGTATGGTAGATGACCGGTGAATATGACAGACAGGAGCGGGCTCTGATTCTGACAGCCAGTGTCTTCAATATACAATAAAAATCTTCAAAGGTAGATCGGAAGTGCTATTTAAAATAGATGGGTATTTAGATGAATTATCCATCATTGGTTTATTATTTCTTCATTATTGTTTTGTTGGTGATTTATTATCTGCTCCCGATGAAATACAGGTGGATATCGCTTCTTGCTGCAAGTATTATCTTTTATTACAGCGTTATTGACAGGAAAATGCAGCTAATAGTTTTCGGGTCTTCCATTATTATCTCCTGGTTTTTTGGAATTGTATAACCTGAAAAACTATTATGATTCTACTACAATAGTAAGGAAGATCGTGCTTGGCACAGGCATTGTTTTGTCCACACTTCCGCTTCTGATCTCAAAAGTGGGGGGAGGGTTCCTGTGCAGTGTTCTGGAAAAAAACCTGAACGCATGGGTTATTCCGGTTGGTTTATCTTTTTATTCCATGCAGATTATCGCATATCTTGCTGATATATACAGTGGGAAAATTAAGGCGCAGAGAAATCCGTTTAAATATGCTCTATTCATTTCTTTTTTTCCGCAGATTATTCAGGGGCCGATTCCCAGGTATTCTCAATTGTCAGATCAGCTTTTAAAAGGCAGGCGCTTTGATGCAGAAATATTTGTGAAAGGCTTTATGCTGATAATATGGGGGTTCTTTCTGAAGCTATGTATTGCTGATAAAGCAGGAATAGTTGTAAACAGGGTCTTTGACAGCTTTCCAACTTATCAAGGCATTTATGTCATAATAGCAGGCGTTCTGTATAGTATACAGCTGTACGCGGATTTTTTGTCCTGCACTTCACTGGCGCAGGGTGTTTCCAATCTGTTTGGAATTAATCTCGTTGACAACTTTATGCATCCTTACTTTGCTGTATCTGTAAAGGATTTCTGGAGGAGATGGCATATTTCCCTGAGTTCATGGCTGAGAGATTATGTCTATATCCCGCTTGGGGGAAATCGTAAGGGAACGTTTAGAAAACATATTCATATGCTGCTTACTTTTGCAGTAAGTGGGATATGGCATGGCAATGGATACAAGTACTTGTTTTGGGGATTGTTACATGGACTATATCAGGTGATAGGTGATTGTATTAAACCGGTAAAAGAAAAAGTCAGAGCTACATTAAAAATCCGCAGAGATCAGATGTTTTCCCCGACGATTCACAGGACTATAACCTATATACTGGTCATGCTGGCATGGATCATTTTCAGAGCCGATTGTCTCAAAACAGGAATATCCATGATTTGTTCTATTGTCACAGTGCATAACCCATGGATTTTGACAAATGATGCCCTGTATTCTTTAGGGCTCGATTGGAAAGAATTCCATCTACTTTTGTTTTGTATAATCGTCCTTCTGCTTGTGAGCGCAGTACAGGAGAATGGAATCAATATCCGGGACCGTGTTTTAGAAAAAAATATTTGTGTACGATGGGCAATCTATATTGGAGTGATTTTGTTCATTGTCATCTTCGGCACATATGGATATGGATATGATGCACAGGCATTTATTTACGGAGGGTTTTGATCATGAAATACAGATTAATGCTTGCCGTCAAATGTACAGTATTCATTGCTGTTGCTCTAATTTGTGTGGGCACTGTGAATAATATACTGATACCTAAAAATTATTTTAATCAAAACTGGCCGACAACAAACACATATACGGATTTTTACAAATTAGAAAAAAACACTGTAGACGTACTCCTGTTTGGTTCCTCTCATGCTGCTTCATCATTGAATACTCAGGTCATTTACGATACTTATGGTATTCGCAGTTATAATCTGTCTTGCGAGCAACAGAGTCCGGTCATCACATACTTCTGGCTGAGGGAGGCATTAAAGTACCAGTCCCCCAGTGTGATGGTGTTGGACACTTATACTTTTCATAAATATATCGACTGCTATGTCTATAACAATATGAACAGCAGTGAAGCTCATGTCCATAAAGCTCTGGACTGCATGAAGTTATCACCTCTTAAAGTTGAAGCGGGAATGGCAATTGAGAAAGTTGATCCGACACAAATAGGCCTGAGTTTTCCACTGTTGAATATAAGATATCACTCACGGTGGAAGAGTCTCGGAGAAGATGATTTCTCGCTAAAAGAAATGGTTGAACATGGAGGAATAAAAGGTTTTACAGCTTTGGGAGGGGTATCAGAAGGAGCGAAAGATATTACGTTTAGGGCTGAAGACGCCGAAGCGGCAGAAGCAGAACCCATGGTTAAGATTGCGGATGAATATTTGGGAAAAATTGTGGATTTGTGCCGTGACAAGAAAATAGAGCTGGTATTTATTAATATTCCCTGTGGGGAACCGATTGAGAGGTATAAAGCCACCAAAGAATATGCTGATGCACACGGCATTCCCTTTTTCGATTTCAATGAAGAGGAATTGTATCATGAGATAGGATATAACCGGGAAAAAGATTTGATTTCTCATCCGAATTATCATGGTGCGGAAAAAGTGTCGCTTTATATTGGAAAGCTTCTTAGAGATAGATACCATGTTCCTGCTTTCAAGGATCTTTCTTTTGACAAAAGCAGGGAAGTATATGAGCATCGTGTAAAAAATCTGGACTTACAGGAGATGACTGACGCATATCAGTATCTGAATCGGATCAATGATCCCGATTATGCTGTGTTTGCGCTAGTTCCAAACAAGATTGGCGAATGCATAGATAAATCGTTCGCTGATGAATGGCATAACTTGGGGTTTACAGTTGACCTCAGGGAAGTATCTGACGGCGAAAAATACTGTGCGGCGAAAGCGGATTCCATGACTGAAAAACATACAACTGATGATTTCGTGTTTTCCGGATCGATACGAAATGGTCTGGAAATGTACAGATTTACTATTGATACCACTAATATGAGCAAAAAATATCACAAATATTCAATGTTTGTTGCAGGTGCTGAGTGTGGGAGTCATAATCCCGGTATTAATATCGTCGTATATGATACTGATTTTAGGATGATAGTTGACAAGGTGAACATCAACACAACAATTCCTGAAATGACAATGACAAGATATTAACTCTTTCTTTCACTGTTTATACCTATTACAAAGATAGAATTACAAAGATAGAAATTAACTGTTTCATATACAATCTTACATAAAGATTCTTTAACTAGAAATATCGTATAGATATATAATAAATAAGCTATAACATCTTTCACAAATGTCGGCTTAGAATACTTGATAGGAGAAAGCTATGCGGAAAGACACTGGGCGGAAAACCAGGATACTACCTATGTCATGAGAATAATTTGTTGACAAAAAGAAAAGCTCATAACCAGAAGATAGGTAATTGCGAAACTCGCTCCGTAAGTTCGCAATGCTATCCCAAAATGTTGGTAGAATAATCATTAACAAATAATTAATTATGAAAAAACGGATTTACCATGTATGGTAATCCGTTTTTTTATATTTAGATATATAACCTTTGTCTTGCTTTTCCTCTTGATAATTTCAAGTTTTCTGATGGCAACGAAACAATACGCTGAAAGTACTGTTATGGTAAACTGTATTACTCATTCACAATCTATACTGGAATAAAAAGTGGACTGAAACAAGTACCAAATTGATAAAAAACATGCATAGAATTAAATAATGAACCGATTTGGTTCCTGTTTGGTAGCAAATGAATCAATAAGGTGAGGTGCATTATGAACACTGATAAGATTGTGCTTGATGATAGGAGCAATACGATTGGAAATAATATACGATGGATTCGAAAATCTTTACATATTCGGCAAACTGAAATGGTGGCCCGTCTTCAGCTGTGTCATATTGACATAACAAGGGAGACATTTGTAAAGATTGAAGGAGGAAGACAACATATCAAACTGTCGCAGCTGCGGGGCATCCGGAAGGAACTGGATGTGTCCTATGAGGATATTCTTGATCAGCCGGGTGAGGAGATCTGCAGGAGGATAGAGAATTTGAAAATGTGCGAAGCGAATATGAAACAGAGTGAAAAGTGAAGTCTGACAAGCAGGGTACCCTGCCGGTTTCTTTGTAAAAGGCGCCGGGGTGTTATGATTGCTGCAGGTGTCACTTTGTGTCAGAAAAAAGTAGTAAATACACCACCGTGTGAAAGCCTTGCATGAAGATATGCTCATTAGAGTAAATATCTTATGCGGGACGCTGATCACACGGTGGTTTTTAGTATCTTTTGCTTTTGTTCTGGCGGCGCGTCAGAGCACGGCTGCTGCTTCTGTTTGTCAGGTGTATTTACAAACGCGAGCTCATGAATGAAACGCGGCAGAGGACGCCGGAACCGGAGCTGCCCCCATCAGGATCTTGGCCTTCTCTCCGGCACCCATCACCGGATCATCCAGAATTGCTGTAAATTTGTCATACTCTACATCATCATTTTCGTCATCAATGTTATTGAATACCGGACTGATGCACAAAAGAATCTCATCGATATGATGGAGACCGTCCAGAATAGCATTGTCCGGGATGGTACCTGTAATCAGTGAGATGGATTGTTCAAGTTTTCGGTACGATTCATAGGCTGTTACTAGATCGGTCATGTTTTTCAATGTGAATGCCAGCGACTTATTGCAGTAATTCAGAGAAGCAGATACCGCATTATTGTCTGTTGAAACTGTGGCTGCCGCCAGTCCTTGATGATTATAGGAAATGGTATGGCCTGCTTCTTCAGTGAAATCTCCTGTATTGTTCTTGTCTGCAGTCGTATAATTGGATAATGTAGCATTGTTTTTCCGATACATCTTTCGTTTATTCCGTACCATTTTGTCCTTTCCTCCACTATTACTATGGATCATTCTGTGGCACTGTATCTGTGGTGCATATGACAATAGTGCTGTTCGGTGCTTCGGTCAGATGTGATCTTCGGCATCCGTAAGCGGTAAGACCATAGTCCGTTGGTATGTCATATTGATTGGAATATATTGGATCCGTACAGGACCCTGTACTTTTATAGATTAACATATCGTAAAGAGAATTGGGGATGTATTATTGCTCAAATTAATAATTTTACGCCCGTTTGTGAATATCGTTTCGTAAAAGAGTCCTGCAGAAGCTGTTCGTTACAGATGGTAACCGTATGGCAGATCCGGCTAGAACAATCTGTAACATTGTTTATTTGATACTTACGCAGCGTCTTGATTCAGGTGAATTGTCGTAACTGCTCATGCTCACGAGGGGTGTGAGCAGCAACGGTCTTTCCGATATGGCTCAGAGCTGTCACGGAAGTTCCCTAAAGGATCTTTTTACTTGATGATAAAGGATCCGATATAGGTGTTGGATGCGGGCATGGGCACGGTGCAGAAGACACCGTTGCGTTTGCGCCTTGTGACGATCCGGACGTAGTAGCGGGTATTCTTTTTGACTTTTCATTTCTGTCCTCCTTGTGTTGTTGTGATAGTGTGACTTTACAGGCATTCTGTTATGCAGCATATGCCCTGTTGATGCATAAAATTATAACGCTTAATCGTGCATAAATGCTGAAAAATGCGATGAAATGAACAAAAAGACGGAATTATATTTGCGTTGTTTTGTGAATTGTTTATACAGTGAGCTCCGGATCAATCGTAGGTAAATAACAGTTCCCGAATGTAACAATCTGATGATAAATTGCACAGTCTGACTGTCTTTGTGTATTGCTGTCCTGAAGAGAAACGTGTAAGATTGTTTACAGACCCACCTGGAATTCGAGGAGTTTTGCGCGGTTTTTTCGCGCAAAACCCGAGTTGTATGGCGCGCGGCGGCGCATATGCGCATTGTAATCGCCGCGCGCAGCGTTACATGTACACGCCCTTCGAAGGGGCGTGTACTGTAACGAAGATTATTTTGGATATATTTATAACAAGAAAGCTATTGTTATGACACTGCTGTGTTATTTATTTGGTTTTGTGATTCATGAAAAAGACTTTTTTATTGAGGATTCCGGGAAAGGATATCAATATATTGTGAATTCGTTTGAAAAGACTGGAAATATTGGACACTGTGGGAGTCGAGTTTCTTTTGAAATTATGGTACAATAACTCATGGTTTCTGCTCAGAACCCTTGGGAGCTGAGCGGATCGATTCCAAAACCGCATTTCAATGTGGCAAGCCCGCCGGCAAAGGGAGGTCTGCATCATGAAGTGGAATCAGATATTTGCGCAGCTGACCCTCCTCGCTCAGCTGGGGCTGTCCCTGGCCATGCCTATTCTGATGTGTCTGGGCGCCTGCTATCTGCTCTGCACCCGGCTGGGTGTCGGTCTCTGGGTTTATCTTCCCGGGATGATTCTGGGACTCGGGGCATCTTTTATGACGGCTTATAAGGTCTATTTGTCCGTCACCGGAAAGGAAAAGAAGCAGCAGCGCGGTGAGAACGAGAAGAATTACAACAGGCATTTATGATCAGGTCTGCCTGATCAGCCTTATTATTACGAATATAAAGAATAAATAGAAAACATATAGAAAGACAGAAACAGGATTTATGAAATTACAGAGTGCAGTTAAAAAAGAAACAGTCGCGGTAGCGACAGGAACAGGCATCGGCTGTCTGGTCCTGATCGCGCTGTTTTTGGTTTTTTATCTGATTTTCCCTGAGTCATCGGTCAAGTTTGACTACAGGGTGGTACTGGGAGCTCTTGTCGGCGGCGCTGTCGCTGTCGCCAACTTTTTTCTCATGGCGGTCACGGTCCAGAATGTCGTGAATGTCACCAACCGGGACGATGCGCTCCGCATGATGCGCGTCAGTTACCGCAACCGCATGCTGATGCGGGGGATCTGGATCATCATCGCGATCGTGGCGCCCTGCTTCAACTACGCAGCAGGCATCATTCCTCTTTTTATTCCGGGCTTTGTGATCAAGCTGCGAGGGATAAAGATGGGTGTCACAGGTAAAAATGCCGCGTCCCCGGCTCAGCCCGGAGCAGAGGGAGATGCAGCCGGACAGGATGCCCTTTTACAAGAATCAGTTTCGGAGAAAGCATCTGTGCAGGAGCCGGCTGAAAGACCTTTGCAGGCAGCGCCTGCGGAGGGGACAGCTGATCAGGAATCAGCTGGGGAGCATGAAAACGGCTGAACAGTCTGAATGATCGTTCCGGATAATGATTGATCTGAATATTTTCTGAATATCTAATATTCTGAATATCTAATGATGTAAAGGTCAAAAGGTATCCAATGGCTCTGAGTCTCGTCAAGCTGCACAAACAGCCGAAGGGCCTTGGCGAGCGGCCGGTACTTGGCCGCTGTTTTTTAGCGGCCTTAGTACCGCTGCCAGC
>Ga0310695_10011250_pt1 | contig 12840 bp, 20 predicted proteins | sample RumenRJG_04DNA_FD_203882 | JGI IMG/M metagenome (GOLD analysis project Ga0310695, IMG submission 203882) | Bovine rumen microbial communities from Lethbridge, Alberta, Canada - RJG_04 (v2) (version 2) | ecosystem: Host-associated > Mammals > Digestive system > Stomach > Rumen | place: Canada...
CACCCGACCACGGGTAATGCGATCCAGAGCCCGTATGTAGCGATGAGTCAGAACTTCATGAGCCAGACCAACCGGCTCTGGATGGAGATCTATCAGATCGTAAAAGAAAACTGCGCGAGCGAGTATTCCGGTGCCAACCCGCAGGATGACGTGATGGAACGCCTCCTGCTGGCCCGGAAAGGCAGCTCGTAATAATCGGAGGAATGATTATGTATGAAAAAGTAAATCCGGCACATCCGGATAAAATCGCTGACCGCATCGCCGGTGCCCTCGTGGATCTGGCGTATGCCAAGCAGCCTGATCCAAGAATCGCGGTGGAAGTCCTGATCGGACACGGCATCTGCCACATCATCGCAGAAACCTCAGTTACCCTCTCCCGTCATGAGGTGGAGGCAGCTGTATATCGTATCGCCGGTGCCCTTGTGGTCGATTACCGCGAGGTGCCGCAGGATCAGCACCTGTCAGAGAACCAGAAGGAAGGCATCCGCTGCGGGGACAACGGCATCTTCCGTGGTGCTCCCGTCACCAAAGAACAGCGTGCCCTCTCGGATATCGCAAGGCGGCTCTATAAGCGCTTTGGCTGTGACGGCAAATACATCCTTGATGAAGCCCGCCTCATTATCTGCCAGAGCAACGCCACCTCGGAGGAGATCCGCTCCCTCTACCCGGAGGCGCAGATCAACCCGCTCGGTGATTGGACGGGCGGCACCGACGTCGATACCGGAGCCACCAACCGCAAGCTGGGCAGTGACATGGCGGACAGCGTGACGGGCGGCGGCCTGCATGGCAAGGATCTCTCCAAAGCCGATGTCAGCGTGAACATCTACGCATGGCTGCAGGCGCAGGAAACCGGCATCCCCGTCGAGGTCTGCTGCGCCATCGGTGATGAGAGCATCGATGGCATTCCCTATAAAGACATTGTAGAAACAGCGAGACGGTTCATCCGCGATATCGGCGGATTTGAGAAGTTCGCTGAGTGGGGTCTCGTATGAATATTGAAAAGAAAAATGTAAAAGACCTGCTCCCGGCAGACTACAATCCCCGCAAGGATCTCAAGCCCGGTGACGCAGAATATGAAAAGCTGAAGCGCTCCATCGAGCAGTTCGGCTACGTGGAGCCAGTCATCTGGAACCAGAAGACTTCCCGCGTCGTCGGCGGCCACCAGCGCCTGAAGGTGCTCATCGATATGGGCATCTTAGAGGTGGATGTGGTTGTGGTCGACATGGATGAGGATAAGGAAAAGGCCCTCAACATCGCCCTGAACAAGATCAGCGGCGAATGGGACAATGAGAAACTGGCTCTGGTTATCGCCGATCTGCAGGGCACGGACTTTGATGTCTCCCTCACCGGCTTTGATCCGGAGGAGCTGGAGGATCTGTTCCGCGATGACGTCAAGGGCGGCATCAAGGAGGATGACTTCGATGTGGATGCGGAGCTTGCCAAGCCCTGCTTCTCCAATTCCGGCGACCTCTGGATGCTCGGTGACCACCGCCTTTTCTGCGGTGACTCCACCAAGCCCGAGACCTTCGATCTTCTGATGAACGGCAAGAAGGCCAACCTCGTGGTAACCGACCCGCCGTACAATGTGGATTACAAGGGCTCTGCCGGAAAGATCAAAAACGACAGCATGGCGGAGGATCAGTTTGAGCAGTTCCTGCTTGCCGCCTACCAGCAGATGGAGGCTGCCATGGCGGATGACGCTTCGATCTACGTCTTTCATTCCGACTCCCACGGTCTTGCCTTCCGTAAGGCCTTCGAGGAGGCAGGTTTCTACCTCTCCGGCTGCTGCATCTGGAAGAAGCAGTCGCTGGTGCTGGGCCGCAGCCCCTATCAGTGGCAGCATGAGCCGGTGCTCTTCGGTTGGAAGAAGAAAGGCAAGCACCAGTGGTACACCGGAAGAAAGGAATCCACCATCTGGGAGTTTGATAAGCCAAAGAAAAATGCGGATCACCCGACCATGAAGCCGATTGCGCTGGTATCTTACCCGATCATGAATTCCACCATGCCCGGCTGCCTCGTGCTCGACCCCTTCGGCGGCTCCGGCTCGACGCTCATCGCCTGTGAGCAGACCGGTCGCATTTGCTATACCGTGGAGCTTGATGAGAAGTTCTGCGATGTCATCGTGAAAAGATACATCGAACAGGTCGGTTCCTCGGACGGTGTAACCGTGCTCCGCGACGGCCTGACCTATCGCTTCGACGAAGTGCCAGATACCAACAAATAAGCACAGTTTCCTCCGTCGATTTTTGCCACATATATGCTCAGAATTGACTTGCTATTACAGGCCTTCAGAGTGATATATGTACGTACCAAAAACAAAGGAGGTACACCACCCATGAAGGTAAAGTACAACGTAACAGGAAACGAGCGCAAGGCGCTGGTCAAGGTCATCTCCGATACCACCGGAGCGAAGGCAGTCTACCGGTTCATGCCGACCTGCAACTTCGACATCGACTACTTCACGGTCACCAAGGATGGCACCCTGATCTTTGACGACATGGCCGACAGCGAGGAAGTCGAGGCGGTGCTCGAGGCAATCGCCGCAGCGGGCTTTGAACCGGAGCCTGCCAAGGAGCCCGCACCTGCCGCCACAGAGGCCGACAGCAGCGAAGAAACCGCCCCTGCCGAGGATGGCGACCGGCTGACGATCTCCTTCCCGAAGGACGGCTTCACCGAGGGCTCCATCGAAAACCTGCGAAAGCTCGTCGAGTCCAAGGCGACGCTGATCATGAAGGCTCTCGGCGCTGACCGGATCACCATCGACACGGACGGCGACCGCGTGGAGTTCCCTTGGTGGGACAGGCAGCCGGAATACGAAGAGACGCAAAGCTACATGGCCTTCCTCGCGGCCCTCTGCAAGATGGCAAAGGAAGTCAAGCGGGTCACCGCTACCGAGAAGGATGTCGAGAGCGAGAAATACGCATTCCGCTGCTTCCTTCTCCGGCTGGGCTTCATCGGAAACGACTACAAGCCCCAGCGTAAGATCCTGATGCGCCGCCTCTCCGGAAGCGCTGCCTTCCCGAACAAGGAAAAGGCTGACGCCTTTAGTGCCGCACAGAAGGCTAAGGCCGCAAAGGAGGTGGCAGCATGCGAATGATCCGACCGGAGCAGCTTTCCCGGCTGCGTGAGACTTACCAGCGCGGCACCCGCGTGGAGCTTCTGCAGATGGATGATGTGCAGGCTCCGCCCATCGGCACCAAGGGAACCGTCCTTGGTGTGGACGACACCGGCAGCATCATGGTGAACTGGGACAACGGAAGCGGCCTCAACGTGATCTACGGCATCGACCGTGTACGGAAGGTGGTGGATGGCGATGACTGATACCATTCGCGAGCAAATCCTCGCCATCCGGGATACGGGCCTGACGAACATGTTTGACATCCCGATGGTGCAGCGGCTGGCCTTCGACCGAAACTTCTATGAGCTGGTTATGTTCCTTGAGGATCACCGTTCCGAATACGCGCACTTCATCATGACCGGCGAGGCGTAAGATGCACACTTTTTCCTTCGGATATTTGTGCACATTATGGCGAGAATTGACTTGCTATTACTCCGCTTCAGAGTGATATATGTACATGCCAAAAGGAACACGGCACACAAAGAAAACGGAGGTAACGACCATGATGAACGCATTTGAAAAGGACTACCAGCAGGAGCTGAAGATCAGAGCCGACTACGACGCTGCAAAGGCAGCCGAGAACGAGGCCGGGCAGGAAGCCGCAAGGGCCGACATCCACGAGCTCTGGGGAAGCATCGAAGAGAAAGGCGAAGCCTACACCCGCATCTACCGCGACTACAAAAACTCGCGGGATAAGGGCAACGAGTACATCGACTTCCGGGATGTCATCTGGGACAAGGATGTCGAGAGCCTCGTCACCTGCATGCGGGAGAACGGCATCGACCGCTTCACCTTCTCCTCCGGCTGGAGCAGCGCGGTGGAAACCGCATGGCTTTTCAAGGAGAACGGCTGCGAGCTGGAAGGCCTGATCCAGATCAACGGCGATCAGAACTTCTTCAAGGAAGAGGAGTACGAAAAGGTACCCGCCTACCTCTTCGCCATCCGCTGAGAACTGGCCCGCCAGAGGCCCCTACGAAGGGGCTTTTGGTCGTAGTAATATACACAGTTTCCGAACCGAATAATTGTGCACATTATGGCGAGATATAACTTGCTATTATCCCCGTTCAGAGTGATATATGTACATGCCAAAGGGAAAGGCGCAAAACAAAGAACGGAGGATACGAACATGACAGAGCTTCAGAATTACATCGAGGGCTACGGATTCGGGATCAGCGTAAAGGAGCTGGCAAGCAGAGCCTACAACCACATGGCAGCCAAGGGCCACAAGGTTTGCATCGTCAACGAGCGCTACCTCGAGGTCGACGGAACCACATACCTTTTCAGCAAGAGCAAGAAGCACGGGCGCTGGATCGCCAAGGAAATTTGAAAACGGAGGACAAGAACATGACAATCAACGATGCAATGAGAACCTTGAGGCTCCCGAACCCCACCACCCCGGAGGATCTGGAGTGCCGCTGGAGCAAGACCCTGAAGTTTGGAGACCGGATCGTGATGGCGGGCCACTACTGGAACGGCTTGAACAAGCCCTGCTACTTCGGCGCGGTTTACGAGTTCCTGACAGACGACACCAGCTGCGAAGGCACCATCGGGCTTGCCGCAGCAAGCGAGGTCGAGTTCGAGGATGAAGGCCACGCAATCCTTTGGGCGATGAACGCCTGAGAACCCCTCACAAGGAGAACAGCCCTTCCGGGCTTTCTCTCGTTATACATGATTTTTGGAAGGTCGCTATAAGGCGGCTATTTTTTATGCCTTGGAGGCTGCAATGAAGAAGTTTTTGATTGACCGCAGGGAGCTGCCATACGATGCGATGGTGCCGGATGCCTCTTGGCTGATCCCGATTGCGGAAAAGGAAAAGGATGGTGATGGCACCGATGATGCGGAAGCTGAAGAACTACAAACCGACGAGATTCATGGCCGCGAGCTCTGTCTACAATAAGGATCTGGCAGACTACGCCGTCTCGTTCATCGAATGCCTCTGCCACACCAAGGGAACATGGGCCGGAAAGCCCTTCGAGCTCATCGACTGGCAGGAGCAGATCATCCGGGATCTGTTTGGCACCATCAAAGAAAATGGATACCGGCAATTCAATACGGCCTACATCGAGATTCCCAAGAAAATGGGCAAATCCGAGCTGGCTGCTGCCGTTGCCCTGCTGCTCACCTGCGGGGACGGTGAGGAACGCGCTGAGGTCTATGGCTGTGCAGCTGACCGCCAGCAGGCATCCATCGTATTTGAGGTGGCTGCCGATATGGTGCGTATGTGTCCTGCACTAAACCGGCGCGTGAAGATCCTGACGTCACAAAAACGGATCGTCTATCAGCCCACGAACAGCTTCTATCAGGTGCTGTCCGCCGAGGCCTACTCTAAGCACGGCTTCAATATCCACGGGGTCGTCTTTGATGAGCTGCATACCCAGCCCAACCGAAAGCTCTTTGATGTTATGACCAAGGGCTCCGGCGATGCGAGGATGCAGCCGCTGTATTTTCTGATTACGACGGCGGGGACAGACACCAACAGCATCTGCTACGAGACCCACCAGAAGGCCAAGGACATTCTTGAGGGCCGAAAGATCGACCCGACCTTCTATCCGGTGATCTACGGAGCGGATGAGTCCGATGACTGGACTGATCCGAAGGTCTGGAAGAAAGCGAATCCCTCTCTTGGCATCACGGTCGGGATGGACAAGGTGCAGGCGGCCTGTGAGTCAGCCAAGCAGAATCCCGGCGAGGAGAACTCCTTCCGGCAGCTCAGGCTCAATCAATGGGTCAAGCAGGCCGTCCGCTGGATGCCAATGGACAAATGGGATAAATGTGCCTTCGCCGTGGATGAAGAGACGCTGGAGGGCCGGGTCTGCTACGGCGGCCTTGACCTCTCCTCCACGACCGACATCACGGCCTTTGTGCTGGTGTTCCCTCCGGAGGATAAGGATGATAAATATGCCGTTCTCCCATACTTCTGGGTGCCGGAGGATACGCTGGAGCTGCGCGTTAGGCGCGACCATGTGCCCTACGATGTCTGGGAGAAGCAAGGATTCCTCATGACCACCGAGGGAAACGTCATCCACTACGGGTTCATCGAAAAGTTCATCGAGCGGCTCGGCGAGCGGTTCAACATCCGCGAGATCGCCTTTGACCGCTGGGGAGCCGTCCAGATGGTACAGAACTTGGAGGGCATGGGCTTTACGGTCGTTCCCTTCGGGCAGGGATTTAAGGATATGAGCCCGCCCACCAATGAGCTGATGCGGCTCACCTTGGAGCAGAAAATCGCCCATGGCGGACAGCCGGTGCTGCGCTGGATGATGGACAACATCTATATCCGCACCGACCCGGCAGGCAATATCAAGGCTGATAAAGCCAAATCAACAGAAAAGATTGACGGTGCCGTAGCCACGATCATGGCTCTCGACCGGGCCGTCCGGTGCGGCAATGTTTCCAGTGCTTCTGTCTATGACGACAGAGGCATTTTGTTTATCTGAAAGGACGGTGATCGAAATGAGTATCTTCAGCGGTTTATTCAAATCCAGAGATCATCCCGCAAACAGCACCTCCGGCAGCGCCTACCGCTTCTTCCTTGGCGGCAGTACCGCTGGAAAGGCTGTCACAGAGCAGTCCGCCATGCAGATGACGGCAGTATATTCCTGCGTCCGCATCCTCGCGGAGGCTATCGCAGGCCTGCCCCTTCACCTCTACCACTACAAGGAGGATGGCGGCAAGGAGAAAGCCCACGACCACCCGCTCTATCTGCTGCTGCACGATGAGCCGAATCCGGAAATGACATCCTTTGTCTTCCGGGAGACGCTGATGACGCACCTGCTCCTGTGGGGCAACGCCTATGCGCAGGTCATCCGCAACGGTAAGGGCGAGGTCGTAGCCTTATATCCGCTCATGCCGAACCGCATGACGGTCGACAGGGACTCCTCCGGGCAGCTCTATTACAAATACCAGAAGAACAACTCCGATGCGCCGACGATGACCGGGAGCACCGTTTTGCTGAAGCCATCGGACGTGCTGCACGTTCCGGGCCTTGGCTTTGACGGGCTCGTGGGCTACAGCCCCATCGCTATGGCCAAGAACGCCATCGGCCTTGCCATCGCCACGGAGGAATACGGCGCGAAGTTCTTCGCCAACGGCGCGACGCCGGGAGGCCTGCTGGAATACCCCGGCACGGTCAAAGACCCGGAACGCGTCCGGGAGAGCTGGAACCGAGGCTTCTCCGGAAGCAGCAACGCCAATAAGGTCGCCATTTTGGAGGAAGGCATGAAATACACGCCGATCTCCATCTCACCGGAGCAGGCGCAGTTCCTCGAAACAAGGAAGTTTCAAATCGATGAGATCGCTCGCATTTTCCGGGTACCGCCCCACATGGTCGGAGACCTTGAAAAGTCGAGCTTTTCTAATATTGAGCAGCAGTCGCTGGAATTTGTGAAATACACCCTTGATCCGTGGGTGGTGCGCTGGGAGCAGTCACTCTCCCGTGCCCTGCTCACACCGGATGAGAAGAAGGATTACTTCTTCAAATTCAACGTCGAGGGCCTGCTTCGCGGAGACTACCAAAGCCGCATGAACGGCTATGCCACCGCACGGCAGAACGGCTGGATGTCCGCCAACGACATCCGCGAGCTGGAAAACCTCGACCGCATCCCGGCTGAGGACGGCGGCGACCTGTATCTCATCAACGGCAACATGCTCCCGCTCATCCATGCGGGTGCTTTTGCAGATATCAACACTACGGAAAAGGAGGTAACCACATCCGATGAAACCACAGACCAAGAAGTTCTGGAACTGGGTGAATCAGGCGGACGGCGAACAGGCCGAAGAACGAGTCCTTGAGCTCTACGGCACCATCGCGGAGGAAAGCTGGTTTGACGATGACGTCACGCCGCAGATGTTCCGAGATGAGCTGTTCTCCGGCAGCGGCGACGTTGTCATTTGGCTGAATAGTCCCGGCGGGGACTGCATCGCAGCCAGCCAGATTTACTCCATGCTCATGGACTACAAGGGCAACGTCACTGTCAAGATCGACGGCATCGCGGCTTCCGCTGCCTCCGTCATTGCGATGGCCGGAACCAAAGTCCTGATGGCACCTACGGCGCTCATGATGATCCACAATCCCATGACCGCTGCCTTCGGTGACCACGAGGACATGCAGAAGGCAATCGAGATGCTTGAGGAGGTCAAGGAAAGCATCATCAATGCCTACGAGATCAAGACAAACCTCACCCGCGCCAAGCTCTCCCATCTTATGGACAGCGAGACGTGGATGAACGCCAAGAAGGCCATCGAGCTGGGCTTTGCCGATGACATTCTCACCGATGAGAAGATCACCGCCGAGATGCCCGCCTATGCCTTTTCTGACCGTGCGGTCGAGAAGGCGCTCATGAACAAGCTGACCGAGAAGGTCAAAAAGGAAACACCGGCTCAGCCGGAAGTCAAACACGGACGCTCTGTAGATGAACTGCTGGAGCGCCTTGACCTACTGAAAAATTAAGGAGGATTTTTATCATGACTATTATCGAACTTCGCAACAAGCGTGCAAAGGCTCTGGAGGCTGCTAAGGCCTTCCTCGATTCCCACCGCAATGCGGACGGCTTCCTCTCCGCTGAGGATGACGCCACCTACTCCAGCATGGAGGCCGGTATCACCAATCTCGGCAAGGAGATCAGCCGCATGGAGCGTCTGGAGCAGATGGATAATGAATTGTCCAAGCCGGTCTCCACGCCGATCACCGAAAAGCCTGCGTCCACTGCCAAGCTGGACACTAAGACAGGCCGTGCGTCCGATGCCTATAACGCGGCATTCTGGAAGCAGACCCGCAGCAAGGATTCCATTACGCCGGAAATGAAGAATGCCCTGCAGGTGGGTGTTGACTCTGAGGGCGGCTACCTCGTCCCGGATGAGTTTGAGCACACTCTTGTTGAGGCGCTGGAGCAGGAAAACATCGTGCGTGAGCATGCCCACGTCTTCACTACTTCTTCCGGCAACCACAAGATCCCCGTCGTCACCTCCAAGGGCACGGCTTCTTGGATCGACGAGGAAGGCGCTATTCCGGACAGCGACGATGCCTTTGGCCAGCAGCTGATCGGTGCCCATAAGGTCGGCACCCTGATCAAGGTATCCGAGGAGCTCCTGAACGACTCCGCTTTCGATCTGGAGGACTACTTCACCGCCGAGTTTGCCCGCCGTATCGGCAACAAGGAGGAGGACGCCTTCTTTAACGGCGATGGCGTCGGCAAGCCTCTGGGCATCCTCGCCGCGACCGGTGGTGCACAGGTCGGTGTGACCGCTGCCTCCGCCACGGCCATCACTGCGGATGAGATTATCGATCTGTTCTACAGCCTCGATGCCCCGTACCGCAAGAACGCCATCTGGGTGCTGAACGACTCCTCCATCGCGGCCATCCGCAAGCTGAAGGACAACAGCGGCCAGTACCTGTGGCAGCCCGCCCTGCATGAGGGCACCTTCGATACGCTGCTCGGCAAGCGCATCTTCACCTCTCCCTTCGTGCCTGAGATGAAGAGCGGCAACAAGTCCGTGATCTTCGGCGACTTCTCCTTCTACTGGATTGGGGATCGTCAGGGTATCACCTTCAAGCGCCTGAACGAGCGCTATGCGGACACCGGCCAGATCGGCTTCATCGCCACCAAACGTCTGGACGGCAAGCTGATCCTGCCGGAGGCCATCAAGGTGCTCCAGCAGAAAGGCACCGCTTCTTCCAGCAACTGATGCAACGTAACCCTTGGGCCGGAGCTGCAATAAATGCGGCTCTGGCCCTTCTCAGTGAGGTGATCCAATGATTGTGACATTACAGGAGGCAAAGGAATATCTCCGGGTGGACTTTGATGATGACGACAGCCTGATCGAAAGCCTGTCTCGCTCCGCGCAGAAGCTCTGCATGGACATCGTCAGGATAGACGATGAGGCCGCCTTCGAGGAAAGCCACAAGGAAGCCCGGATTGCCGTCCTATACACCATCGGTTATCTCTATGAACACCGGGAGGAGGCAGACCATCACGCGCTTACCCTGACGTTGCGCTCCCTGCTCTTTGGCATACGGAAGGAGGCCTTCTGATGAAGATCGAGCTTCTGAACGTGCGCCTTGCGATCCAAAAGAGCACAGTCGTAACAGACAAATACGGCAATCACAAAAACGAGTGGGAAACCTGCTACCGCTGCTATGCCACCGTCAGTGCGGAGGCGGCAAAGGAGGAAACCTCTGCCGGGCTCGTCATTGATGAGAGCAAGATCGACTTCACCGTCCGCTGGTGCAAAGCTGCTGCAGCTGTCACATCCACCGGGTACCGGATCATCTTTAACGGGGAGCTTTATAACATTCTGGGCGTGGATCACATGAGCTACAAGCATAAGGCGATCAAATATCACTGCCAGAAAGTGAGTCGCTCATGAGTACGATCAAGGTCGACCAGCTGGCGGACGAGGTCATGAAGCAGCTCGATGAGTTTGCCGATACCACCCGCGATGATATGAAGGCTGCCGTGAAGAAGGCCGGAAACACCGTCCGGGATCAGATCAAGGCAACAGCGCCAAGCCGCACCGGAGCCTATGCGAAAAGCTGGTCGGTGAAGAATACCAAGGAAAGCTCCCACGCCTTTGAGGTGACCGTCTACTCCCGGAACCGCTATCAGCTGGCCCATCTTCTGGAGTTCGGTCATGCCAAGCGCGGCGGCGGTCGCGTCTCCGGACGCGCTCATATCGCCCCTGCCGAGGAAGCCGGTATTCAGCAGCTGGAGCAGGAAATCGAAAGGAGCATCCGCAAAAATGGATAAGATCATGGAACTGCTGGGCAGGCTCGGCATCCCCTTCGCCTACGATCACTTCGCGGAGGGAGAATCGCCCGACCCGCCCTTCATCTGCTTCCTGCTCCCGGCAAGTGATAACTTCGCTGCTGACGGGCAGGTGTATTTCAAGGTAACCGAGGTTCATATCGAGCTTTATACCGACAAAAAGGATCTGGAGCTCGAAGAAAAAGTGGAGGCCGCGCTGGATGAGGGCGGCTTCTTCTATGAGAAAAACGAGGTCTGGATAGAGTCGGAAAGGCTCTACGAGGTCGTGTTTTCATTCGAAATGGAGGTTTAAAACATGGGTAATAAAGTCAAATACAACCTGAAAAATGTGCATGCCGCCAAGCTCACCAAGAGCGATGACGGCACCTTTTCCTATGCTACGCCGAAGGCCATCCCCGGCGCTGTCAGCATTTCTCTGGACGCCGAGGGCGATTCCTCGCCGTTCTATGCGGATGGCATTGTGTATTTCCGCTCCAACTCCAACAACGGCTATTCCGGCGATCTGGAGATGGCGCTGATCCCGGAGTGGTTCCGCACCGAGATCCTTAAGGAGATCCTTGACAAGAACGGCGTGCTGGTGGAGCGCTCCGACATCACGGAGACGGAGAAGTTCGCCCTGCTCTTTGAGTTTGACGGCGACGTCCGCGCCATCCGCCACGTGCTCTACAACTGCTCCGCATCCCGTCCATCCATCGAGTCCGAGACCAAAGAGGATACCATCGAGCCGGGTACCGAGACGCTGTCCCTTACTGCTGACCCGAGGGAGGATGGTCTTGTAAAGTCCCGCACCGGCGACAACACCGCCTCTGCCACCTACCAGAACTGGTACAAGGCCGTGTATATCCCCGAGGAGCTGGTCAACCCGGATGACAACATCCCTGCTGAGTAAGGAGGCGCACTATGCTTGAAAAAACTGTAAACATCAGCGGCTCGGAGGTGCGCTTCCGTTCCTCCGCTGCCATCCCAAGGCTCTATAGGATCAAGTTCAAACGGGATATCTTCAAGGATCTCTCCAAGCTGGAGGCTTCCTATAAGGGTAAGACCGATGGCGACGGCGAGATCCCGATTGAGGATCTGGAGATTTTTGAGAACGTGGCCTATGTGATGGCCTATCACGCGGATCACACCATCCCCGGCAACATCGACGACTGGCTCGACCAGTTCGAGATGTTCTCGATCTATGAGGTGCTTCCGGAGATTCTGGAGCTGTGGGGAACCAACCTGATCACGGACGTGAACGCTAAAAAAAACTTAAACCGAGTAGCCGGGAAATGACGACGCCGTTATTCCTCCTGCGCTGCGTGGAGATAGGGATCAGCATCCGCGACCTTGACCTTCTCACCATCGGCCTCGTGCTCGATATGTGGACGGAAAAAGGAAACGACGGCGCTACCTACTCCAAGGTCGCAACGCAGGAGGATTTCGACAAATTCTAAGGAAAGGAGGCGCACCCTATGGCGAACCGTATCAAGGGCATCACCGTTGAGATCGGCGGCGATACCACTGGTCTTGACAAGGCTCTGAAGTCTGTCAATACGACAATCAAATCAACGCAGACGTCGCTGAAGGATGTGAACCGCCTCCTGAAGCTCGACCCTACAAACACCGATCTGCTTTCCCAGAAGCAGAAGCTCCTGAAGGACGCCATCGGCGCTACCAAGGAAAAGCTCGACTCCCTAAAGCAGGCACAGGAACAGGCCAAGCAGCAGCTGGAAAACGGCGATCTCGGTCAGGATAAATACGATGCCCTGCAAAGGGAGATCATTGAAACCGAACAGGAGCTGCAGCGCCTGCAGCAGGAAGCGGAAAAGGCAAACTCCACCCTCTCCAAGATCGATGCGGTCGGCCAGAAGATGGAGGCCGTCGGCAACAGTATCGCCGGTGCCGGTAAGAAAATGATGCCGGTCACACTGGCCATTGGAGGAGTCGGGACTGCAGCCGTAAAGACGGCAGCGGACT
>Ga0310695_10011252_pt1 | contig 12838 bp, 6 predicted proteins | sample RumenRJG_04DNA_FD_203882 | JGI IMG/M metagenome (GOLD analysis project Ga0310695, IMG submission 203882) | Bovine rumen microbial communities from Lethbridge, Alberta, Canada - RJG_04 (v2) (version 2) | ecosystem: Host-associated > Mammals > Digestive system > Stomach > Rumen | place: Canada...
CCGTACTGCCGCAGTTCAAGAACATGAAGGCTGCCTATATGTTCAGCCTCGTTCTCGGTGGCATAGGCTTCGCCACGGTTCCCTTCATCCACAACCAGTACCTGCTCTTCGTGCCCTTCCTGCTCATTGGTTGTGCTTGGGCTGCCATGCTTGCCATGCCGTTCGCCCTTGTCACCAATGCTCTGCAAGGCTACGGTCACATGGGTGCTTACCTTGGACTGTTCAACGGCACTATCTGTATCCCGCAGATTATAGCAGCCGTCCTGGGTGGCTTCATTCTGCAGATGGTGGGTTCTGCGCAGTCAAGCATGATGATTGTCGCTGGCGTATCGCTCTGTATAGGTGCCGTCTGTGTAATAGGAATTAAGGAAAAGAACTAAAAAACATCCATTCCATCGATAACTGAAAGGACTATCAGCACCTTTTGAAGGTTGCAGATAGTCCTTTCTACTTTTATTTACTTACGTTTGTTTAGTGTGAGAGCTGGTGTCTTTTCATTCCCACAGGCTCTTGGTTCTCGGAAGCATATTGTCATAAGCTATGTCGCCGAAGGTAACTTCGCGTGCAAAGGTGTATTCGTCATCACTGCCACCGCGCTCTTGGTTTCTCGAAGTGCTGTATACACCTAAATTCTGCTCCATGAAACCCATCCCCTTGAGGTCTATCACCTCAAGGGCTGGTTTCGTATATACTTGTTTTCTCGTGCTGGTAGTAATCATTGTTTGTTTTGTTTATTTATAATTCATCGTATTACTATCTTCTTACCTTTATATATATATATACCTCGGTCGGTGGGGCGGCCTTGCAGCTTCACGCCACTCGTGGTGTAGTAGTCGTCCGAGGCTGTGGTAGCTGTTGCTGCCGGCAGTTCAGAGATGTCGGTAGACGCATCAATCGACGTATCGTTCCACATCACCATTCTGAACATTGGAGCTTCTGTCGTGCCCCAGAACAGGTCTTTGTCTATCTGCAGATAGCTGCTGCCAGGCGAGGTGTTGCCATTGCCCGGGCGATAGTAGCCCAGCGTAAGGCCCGCGTCGTTGGGGTCTACGCGCTTTGCACCGAAGATATAGTTGAACTTGTTGCCCTCCTTTGGCTCGAGGTGTGTGCTCTCAATCACTGGCTTGAGCAGGTTTCCGCTCAGCGTTTCGGGCTCTGTCCACGGGTCGTCGTTGGTCTGGAAGTTCAGTACCATACGCGACTGGCTGTCGCTCTTGTCAGCTGTGCTGGCAAGGATTACGCCTGTGTTGCGCGGTATCACATCGCCCGTGACTGGAGTGAGCATCACGGTCTTTTTCTCTTCGTTGAGAGTAGTGATGTAGAATACATCGACGCCTTCGGGGCGGTTCATGGCATGGTAAGAGCTGTATGCGCGGAAGAAGGTGTAGGGCTTGTTCTCCGAGTTCTGCAGCGGGTTCATCACCGTTACCGACGGCGGTATGCCCACGAAGTCCTCTACCGGGTCAATCACATAGTAGCAGTAGTACTCGTCGTTGCTGACGTCTCCGCTCTGGCCAGAGCCAATATTGTCTACGCGTGAGCGTATGTAGAAGCGTATGTTGTAGGTTCCGGCTGCCAGCTCGAAGTCTACGTCGTCGGCCTCCTGCGAGGGGGTGAGGTCCTTGTGCTCTTTTCTGCCTTCGTTGCGCCACTTCACGATGTTCACGTGCTGTGTCTCCTCTCGTCCGTTCTCAGGCCCGGCCATGTGGGTGGTGGGTCGGTAGTCGTTTTCCACGAAGCAGCTGGTCATCATTTTGTCGTTGGCAAAGCGCAGCTTACCGCCGTTTTGCAGCGACAGATTCTCTATGTACCAGTAACGTCCTTTATTGTTGTAGCTCATCATGTGGGCATTGTCCATGTCCCACTCATCCTTCGTTGCGTCTATCCTGTCCGTAATGGCATCGCCCATGATGTATAGTCCTCGGTTGAGCTGGAAGCGGTAGGTGGACGTGGTCAGGTTCATAGTGAAGGTGAACGACTGGTAGTCGTCGGAGAACTTCGAGGGATTGAACGACTGGTCGCCTGAGTTCTGTCCTTCGCCGTGGGCAAAGAGTCCTCCCTCGGTGGCGATGGCGTCTTTCTGGTACTGCACCTGTGGTCGCAGCACATGGCCCCAGTCGTCCACAGTCCATGCTTTGTCTGCCAATTGCGATGCCGGGCTCACAGCCAGATAGAGTGCTCCCCATCCGTTGACCGGGCGCGGCACGGTTACGCTGTAGACGATGCTGTCCGTAGCCTGTGTGTCGGGGTTCTTGTATTCGTTGCGTATCATCAGCATACGTGCGTTGCTGTTGGCAGGCGACCACGATGCTCCCTCTATGCTGTTGTCGATGTTTCCGATGAGATAGTAGCCTTTGTTGTCCTCAGCTATCGAGTTGTTCATGCATATCTGCACTGACGAGGCAGCGGTCGACGTGCTCTCTATGAAGAAGGTGTAGCTCTGGGCTGTGCCCTGAGTGAGCAGGAAGTTGTAGGCTGTGTTCTGTCCAAGACGGTAGGGATATACCTCACGGGTGTAGCCGGTGCCGCCAGTGGTGTTGTAGACGGTTTCCTTGGCCGAGCCCGATCCCAGCTCGTAGTTGTTGCGACCGCTGGTGCGGGGCTGGAAGGTGAAGTTGGGGTTGTCGTCGCCACGCACGATGCGATAGTGGATAGCCGTTCCTGAGTTGTTTGCCAGGTCGAGACGCTTGCGCATATCGTCGTCCTTGATGTTGAAAGTGTGGATAAGCGGGTTCACCTGGCCGTCCTGTCCGCTCATCGAGCGGTTGCGCGAGGGGGTGAAGCGGAACTGCGGCAGCTTCTTGCCACCTGTCAGTTCGGGACTGACGAAATAGTAGGTACCGCCACCTTCCGATTCAGGATACTCGTCGAGGCGTCCCGGCGCAACGTCTACGGTGAGAGCTTCGCCCAGTCCGTGGTAAACGAGGTAGGCCGTGTTGCCCTCCAAGCCTGTTAGCTCAGAGATGTTGAAGTCCTGGCTCTTGTCTTCGTCGCCGTTCTGGTTAACGCTGGCAAAGAGGATGGAGTTGGCATATTTTTCTGTTTGGCCCCCTACTTCGCGTTCATATATCTCGAACGGAATACCGTTGAGGTGCAGACAGTACCAAATCTGGCCGGTTTCATCGATATAGCGCTCCTTGAGCTGAGTGCCCGGCCATCCGGCGGCAGGCTGGAAAGCCCCTTCGTTGGCATCAATGTTGTACCAGCTGTAGAGGTTCAGCAGGTAGTCGCCGGCATCTTGCTCGGCAGCAGTGGGATTGTCCTTGCGCACATAGATGGTGTAGTCCTTGGTTTTCTGCGGCGTAAGAGTGATGCTGCTGTAGGTTTTCTCTGTTACCGTAATGTTGCCGTCGGTGGGTTTGGTGTTGATAACGAGGTATATGGTCTTGCTGTCAGCGTTGCCGCTTGCCGAAAGAACATAATAGTTGTCTACGTCGGGGTTGTTGTCGTCGCCTGGTGTTATGTCGGGAGCCTGACGGTAGTTGGCGTAGGCTATGATTTCCACCTTGTAGGCACTTTTTACGCTGCGGAACTTGCGGTGATACCAGATGTTCTGTCCGTCTTCCGCTGTGTTGTTGCTCAGGCATACCTCCATGTTGGTGTTGAAAGCACTCTGCTTGTCGCCTAAGGGTTCGTACTCAAACGAGCCGTCGGCATTGGTGTACTTGGCATAGAGGTGTACTATGGCTCCGCTCACGTCGCGGATATACAGGTCTATGTCTTTAACATTTAAGTCGCGGGTGAACAGCGCAGCCTCGGCTGCGGTAAGAGCAGCTCCCTCGCCGGGAACTACAGTCTTGTCACCATCTTGATACGAGGCTTTCTTTAATATATAATAATCGGTAACGGTCGGTCCGATGTAGAAACTTCCTGGATCAGTAACCTGAACATTGCCATTACTGGTGGTTGGTATCACGTTGAAAGCCTGTCCGTCTGGCACTACAATGGTGTAGCAGTACCACGAGTTAGCATTGTTGCCTTTGCTGAACGTAGAAGTGTAGAGCGAGTAGTTGTCATTGGTAGCAGCTGTGCCCCAGTTACCCTGCGGCTGTATTGTCTCTCCTAACTCACCTGCATACCATGCATAGAGATGGGGCACGGCATTGTTGGCATCCTGCACGAAGATGCGCACCTCACGCTTCATCTGTGTGAGCGAAGCAAGCTCGCTGTCGGAGAGCGTGCCTGTGGTGGCGGTGTTCCAATGGCCATCGCCAGGAACCTCTACATCGGTATTGAAGACAATGCCGTCGGGCTTACCGTCAAGTATCTTATACCAATAGTCGCCATCTTTGTCTTCCATCAATATGCCACGCCATGTGGTGCTTCCGCTGCCACTGCCCCAATAGTGTATGTAGGGAGCCTTGTCAGCAGTTACATAGATGCCTACCTTGCTGTCATCTCTGGCAACAGTACTTGTAAGGGTGTATGTCTGTTTTCCGTTTATATCGAAAGAATTGATGTTGTATGTATAATAGTAATCATATCCAACCTCTAACCCGGTAATATTTTCGGTTTGCTTTTGCTCTGTTTTCGATGCACCGTTACCAGCACTGCTGTCGATGGTAACGAAGTTGTTTTCTGAACCGCCGTTTACAGCGAGGTTGTCTGTCTGGATGCCACCAGCCAAGGCAATAACATTGATATTGTTAGTGCCTACAGGTGCTTCGCTGATTACATAGCGCAACCACACATTGCCATCGGAGTCTTGCCTGCGGGTGTAGGTAGGATAGTCGCGGGCTGTGCCCCAATTGCCGAAAGGCTCAACGTTGGTGCCACCCTCGTCGAAGAATGCATAGAGAGTTACCGGCTCGATGGGGTCGGCAGCCACGTCGCGGACGTAGACAACGGTCGTGGCCTTTTCCTTATACTGGTTGGCTGCTTCCTTCAGAACATAAACGGCATAGCCGTTGGCATCGAGAGTGATGTTGCCATCGGTGGCGAGGGTCACGTCTGTAGCATTAACGTCTATCGAAGAGGCACTGCCCTTGATTATCTGGCTGTATGTTCCGGGGTTGACATCGCTGATACTGAACGTCTGCTGCGAGCCGGAGAGGTTGAGAACTACCAGCACGGCCTCGTTGTCGATGGTGCGCACATACGCCAGCACGTCGCTGCGTCCTGTGTTGAGCGTAGCAGTGGCAGTCTGGTAGGCTGGGCGGTTGGCCAGCGGCAGCTGAGTGTGCTTCAGTTCCGCGAGCTTCTTTACCAGTGTCTGCATCGTTGCATCCACATTGTTCCAGTTTACCTTGGTAGCATCCTCAAAATAATTGAGCACGTCGTTGTCGCCAATCTCCTGTCCGTTGTAGATGAGCGGCATACCGTTCACGGTGAACGACATCACGGTCATGGCATAGCGGTTGTTGCCGTAGAGCGTAAAGAGTTTGCCGCCGTCTTCGTTTCCGTTCAGGTCGTGGTTGGTGACGTAGGTCATGCGGCCAAAAGGCAGGTTGCGTGTGTTTTGGTTGTATTCCTTGAATGCCGCCTTGAGTGCCGCTGCATCGGAGCCGCCGTTCTTGGTGGCTTCGTGCATGGCTGACTGCAGGCCCCAGGCATAGTCGTAGTCCCAGCCGCAGTTCTGCAGTCGCAGGTTGTTGGCATCGGTGAGGTCGCCCTCGGCCATCATCTTGAAGCCTGGCTTCAGCTGCTTCAGCTCGCTAATGCACTGTGTCCAATAGCTGGCAGGTATGGTGAGGCTGCTGATATAGTCGTTGCGGAAGCCGTCGATGCCGGTTTCTGTTACCCACTGCTTCATTATGCGCGTCATCTCGGCACAGAGGTCTGGGTTGCTGTAGTCCAGCTCGTATACGTCTTCGTAAATCAATCCGTTGCTGTTAGGGTGTATCATATTGCCGCTGCCGTCCTTGGTGTAGTATTTTGGATGGCTCGTCACCCACACATGGTCGGTGGCGGTGTGGTTGGGCACCCAGTCCATCCACACTTCCATACCTAAGCTGTGGGCCTTGTCAACAAAAGCCTTGAATTCTGCTTTAGTTCCATAGCTGCTATTCACGGCTTCAAAGTCAGTGGCAGCGTATGGACTGTTCTTTATCTCGGTGCCTCCTACAGCATGGCGAGGAAAGACAGGCATCACCCACACCACGTCAACTCCCAGGTCTTTCAGTCCTGCGAGCTTCCCCTGTGCAGCGGCAATGGTTCCTTCGGCGGTCATCATGCCAATGTTCATTTCGTAGATTACGTTGCGCCCTTTGTTTGATTTCATCGCAAACGTGGGGTCGGCAGTCTGGCTTATGTCGCTTACGGACACATCGGCTCTCACTTTGGAGCCGTTGTGCACAAGGTTGAAGGTGGTAGGCACGTCGCTCACTTTCGTTATCTTATATTTATAAACGAAAGTCCCCGACGTTGTTTCGCCAACGTAGGTCATGTGGTCGCCGGGATTGGAGCCGTTGTAAGCGAAATGTTCGCCTCCGTGACCGCTGCCATCCCAGAACCACACCTGAAAGTCGCCCATCACAGACGACTCGAGATACAGCGTGTGGGTGTCGGTAGCATAGGTAGCCGTGTAGGTTTCCTGTGCGCTCATAGCGAGCTGACACATGCTGATGATGAATAGAAATAGTAGCTTTTTCATATTGAACGTTTTGTGTAGAGTTTAGCCGCAAATATAAAATTGTTAACGGGCACAAAATTACACTGTCTGTAATCCCACTGAAAGTTTGTCTAAACAAAATCTAAGTTTAGACGGATTGCAAACGGTTGAAAAAAAGCTACTTACTTGTTTTGCTCGGAATTATTATCAAATGCTTTTTGAGCTTATAAAACAGAAGGCCACACCCGTTTCCGGATGTGACCTTGTTGCAAATGAGTGGTGATTGGGGAATGGTGATAGGGGAACTTGCTGGCTAAAACGCCAATCCCCACTCACCACTCACACTTCACACCTCACTTGATGATAATCTTCTTGCCCTGGTGTATGTAGATGCCACGCTGCGTGGGCTTGCTCACGCGCTGGCCTGAGAGGGTATAGAAGCTGTTGTCTGCAGGCTTCACGGGGTCGGCGTGTATGCCGTCGATGCCTGTTGAGTATTCAGACGTAACGTCGTTCACCTTGTTCTTTGTACCTTCTTTCTGGCTTGTTACCTCGAAGAAGCAGTCCTTGTTGTAGCCGGCAAAGTTGCTGCCCATGTCAATGGTCTGCGGACTGCCTGTGCCGCTGCTGAACACGAAGCTCACGTAGTCGTCGGCTGAGTTGATGGTGAAGGTCTTGCAGAACCAGGTCTTGCCGCCCACGGTCTTGGTGGCTGTCACCTTTTCGCCGGGCCAGCCGTTCGACGGTGTGTGGGTGTTGTCGCCGCCCCATGACCAGAAGTTGCAGTAGGTCTTGTCGGCCCATCCTGAGTTGTCGAGATTAACGTAGACGGTCATCTGATAGGGATCGAAATCAGGCTTCTCAGATACCCAGTACTCTCGCGATTGTATGCCGCTTACGCTGCCGTTCTTCAGCAGGCCCACCTTCAGCGTTGAGCCCTTGGGCACGGTGATGGTCGAACCGCTTGCCACTGAGGTGCTGCTTGCGGTGGGATTGGAGCCGTTCGTGGTATATACCACCTTGGCATTGGCAGTGTTGCTGATGGCTGTCACCTTAACCTTGATGTCGGCTGTCACCTCCTGCGATGGCTCGCTGACCCATACGGTTTCGAGGCTCTTGTTCAGATAGTAGCGATAGTGGTAGCCGTCGAGAATCTTTACCCACTCGGTGCCGGGCGATGTGGGGTTGAGGCCGATGTCGGCCACAAGGGTGTAGTTAGATGTAGAAGGACCCACCTTGCGCACGATGCGCTGCGCACCGTTGCTGATGTTGAGGAATACGCTCTGGTTGGTGATTCCGGCCATCTTGCGGGCAAAGATCATGTTCTTTATCTCATTCTTGTATGCTTTCCAGTGCTTGAAGAACACACAGGGTGTGCCCGGGTTGGCCAGCATCCATGCGTTGAAGGCAATGGTGTCGCTGCGCACGGGGTCATTCGGGCTGTTAGCCGAGCGATATTCGGTGTCGTGGTTCTCAACGAATGTCACGGCATAGCGGCGATAGGTGGAGTTCGACATGATGCTGGTGTCGTTCAGCTTGTTGTAGTTGTAGGTGGGATTCTTGGCAGAAGCAGGTATGCGGAAGTAGAGCTTCACGCCAGTACCGGTGTAGTTGCTCGAGGTCACTTGCTTCCACGAGCCGTCATAGCAGTACGACTTGCCCGAAAAGTTCAGGCCAGCCTGTCCCGAAGCGGGGAACTGCTTTGATGCTCCGTCGCTGAATATGGCGAGGCCCTTGGCTGTCAGGGTCGTGGGCACGGTGTATTCAAACCATCCGGTAACGCCGTTGACTGTGCGGGTGGCGTTCCACGTCATGGTCTTGCCGGGCCACTCAGCATTCTTCGTCGAGCCAGAGTTGGCATATACATAAACGTAAACCAAATTTTCGTTGGCCCAGCTGGTGGGCTGTGCGTCGCGGCAGGTGTAGCGGAAGGGGAAGTCGAAGGCAGCAGACTGAATAGTGCCGCTCACCTTAGTTCCGTTGATCCAGTTCTGCACGGTGGTGGAATTGCCATCCCAGTATTCGCCCACAGAGTACTGCACTCCGCAGTTGGCATTGTACATTCCTACATACGTTGCGCCATAGCCCTTCACCATGTCGTAGCGGAAGCCCGTGTAGCCCAGGTCTTCGAGCAGGGCCTTGGTATATGCCTTGCAGACGGTCTGCACGTTGGTGCTCTTATGGTCGAGGTCGCGCATACCGCTCCAGTCTTCTCCCGTGTCTGCGTTTGCACTGAGGCTTACACCTTCCTTTGTGGCCTGAGTCTTGGCAGCACCGCCGTCGTCATTGCTGCACACGTCGGTCGATGTCATCTTGTAGGTCACGCCTTTGTAGGTTTCCGTCGGGAAGCCAAACCATCCGCTGATGCTCTTGCGGTGGTTGATAACCACATCAGCAATGGTGCCGAGTCCGTAGCCCTTGAAGGTGTTGATCATAGAGCGCAGCTGTTCCTCGTTGCCGAAGGAGCTGGTGTAGTGGTTTCCGCCTGGGAACCAGTAGCAATCGTCGTAGCCCATCGACGTGCCGTTGCAGTTGCCGCTTTGCGGTATCCAGATGAGGTCGTAGACGGAAGCCAGGTCCTTGGCTTGCTTCTCAAGTGTGGTCCACTTCGAGTCGCTGTAGGAGTCCCAGTAGAAACCTTGCAGCATCACGCCGCCGTAATTGGCTGGCCAGCCCTGTGCCATCATCGTGACAGCAAAGCAAAGGGCGCCGCAGAATGAAGTAACAATTCGTTTCATGTTATAGATAGGTTTAATAGTTAGTAATCTCTCTATATATATAAATAGGTAGTGCCAACAAAGTTAAAACTTTTTATCGTATTAGCACACCCTAACGGGCTTTTTTAACTTTTTTGCGTGTGCTTTTTTGCACACTCGTTTGCACAGAATGGGCAGCTGAGGGCATGGTTTGAGAAGCCCCTGAGACCTTTCTGTTTGTCTGCTGCCTTGTTTTCCTCTGCGGAGATAAGGAGCCTTTATGCCTGAGGAGAATAGCAGAAACGCGGGTTTTGGTTCAAAAATAGACGGTTTCATCGATAGTAAAGCGTAGGATGGGTGTGGACTTAGCCACAATCGGAACTTGAAAACTCGTCAGATATAAAGCCTGCAAATCTCCGTCGAGTCGGGGTGAAGAGTTTGCAGCTTGTCAAGTTTTTCGGAAAAATTGTTTGTAAGTTCCAAACTTTTTGTATCTTTGAGCGCAGAAGCCATGCTGCACGGCATACGTTTCTCCCTTTCCGATGGCCAAACGTTTGCATTATATCGCAGCCAAAGGCCCGGACTATTGAAATACTAACCACCTTTTTACAGCGACGAAAAACATAAGGCAAGGCTCTATGCCAAAGATTTTATTTACATAACTGTCAAGGTTATCTGGAATTTCCTGTTCTGAATCTAATAATTAACAAACAACGAATAGAAAACCTATGAACAAAAAACTAATGTATGTCATCATGGTCATAGCGGCCATGACATCAATGACCAGTTGCGATGAAGAGGACTTCAAGAAAGCCTACGACGAAAAGACCTCTCTCGATTCTCCGTACATCTTCTCCGAAGGCTATCAGGACAACATAGTCCACGAGTACGACCTGGCCACACCTGCCACCGACTGGCTGAGCATGGTGAAGGACGAGACAAAGGTGTGCAAGCTGAGCATCCCCGGTACCCACGACACCATGACCGGCATGGGCTTCTACCAGCCCACGCTGAAGTATGTGTTCAACATGACGGCCATCAGTCAGCTGTCGACGCTTGAAGACCAAATGGCCTGCGGTCTGCGTTTCTTCGACATACGCCCCGTGGTGAGCATCGACACGTTGGCCACCGACCCGGCAGAGAAGCAGATACTGCGCCTGACACATGGTGTGAGCGAGATTGACTTCACCTTCGAGCAGACCATCGACCAGATGCAGAACTTCCTGAAAGCCCATCCTACGGAGTTCTTCATCGCCAAGCTGCAGGCCGACAACGGCATGGAGAGCCAGAACAACTGGACTCTGCTGCTCAACAAGGTGCTGAGCAAGGATAAATACAAGGACCTGTTCATCAAGCAGTGGCGTCCTGACCTCACCGTGGGCGAGATGCGAGGCAAGATACTGTGGCTGAGCCGCTTCGATCTGCGTCCGCAGAACGCCCTCTACCACTTTCCTATAGCTTACTGCGACTGGCCCGACGAGGATCCCGACGTTGAAGAGAACCTCAATCCCGAGGCACAGCGCAACTGCGCCATATACAACATGGATAATCCCGAGCTGAAGACTACGCTCTACAAGCAGGACTACTACAAGACCACCACCGAGAAGCGCATGAAGAACAAGCAGCAGACCGTGATTGAAATGATGCACAGCGCGCGCGAAGCTACCGCTTCTAACGATAACAACATCTGGATCGTGAACCACTGCTCGGCCTACACCGAGGTGTCGCCACGCGGATATATCACCAATGCAGCCAACCTGCATCCGCTGGTTATCGACGACCTGCTCAAGAATGAGGGCACCGTGGGCATCATGCCGATGGACATGGCCTGCCACGACTACGTGCATTGCGTCATCAACGGCGGTACGCCATACACCAGCGACTACCTCTACGGCTTCTATCCACTGAGCCAGTCGCTTACAAACCTGCTTATCAAGTCAAACAAAAAATTCTTCAAATAATATTCTTAACGACAACAAAGCTATGAAACACGATATGCAAAGACTCATAATTCTCGTCGCGATAATGATTGCGGCTACAGGTGTCAAGGCTCAGGAAACCGACAAGATACATGCCGAGGACGGACTGTTCAACCATCTTTCTGTTGGCCTGAGCACCGGACTGACCGGCACCGGAGTAGATGTGGTGATGCCTGTTCACAAGATTGTTACCGTAAGGGCAGGCTTCTCAGGATGGGGTGTCGGCGACTTCAAGTTCAAGGCCATCAACAACGCCGCTGAAATAACACCGATGCAGATGGTGGAAGAAGATGCCGTGAGACGTTCAAAGATGGTTGACAAGGTGGAACTGGCCGCCAAGCCCAACTTCTGGAACTTCTTTGTACTGGGCGAGGTACACCCGTTCAAGAACCAGCCGTTCTATTTCTCGGCAGGTCTGTTCATCGGTAGCCAGAACTTCATCCACTTCCGCAACACCAACGACGGCGCACTGGGCTTCCTCTACGATGCCAACCAGAAGGTGGCAGACTACAACCGCCTCTATAATACCAACTATCCGCCAGTGGGAGTGAAGTTCGGTGACTACATCTTCACTGCCGACGAGAACGGCAACATCGACGTGCGCATGAAGACTAACGCGGTGAAACCCTATGTCGGCATCGGCTTCGGACAGCATCTGGCCAAGAAACATCGCGTCAGCCTGGCTGTTGATGCAGGTCTTCTGTTCTGGGGCACGCCGAAGTTCAGGCTGAACGACGAAACAGAAATCAAGGCTTCGGGCAAGAACTCGGGTATCGCCAGCGCACTGTCATGGCTGAAGGCATGGCCCAACATACAGGTGCGGGTAGCCTACAAGATATTCTAAACTCATATTTAGCAAGCTCAAGCAGCCCCGTTTCGGCCTTGCTGGAAACGGCTGCTAAGCTGGCTTCAAGGAAAACAACTTGTTTTGGTTCGCAATAAGGGCCTAATTGCAATGCAATAAGCACCAAATTGGAGACCAAAACAAGTTGTTTTACTTTAAGGTTTGGGCGCAGTTGTTTTTCGTTGCAGCAAAACAAGCGATAGTTTTGCAGTTTTTTCTATCTTTGTTGCAGCGTTGGCAGGCATCAGATGATGTGCTGTATGTTCTGTTTGCTGCGCAGATGAAAATGGCAGACAGGCATATTACCTTATTTAATATATATAGCAATGTTCACAGATGTGTATATAGGCCGTGTGAAGTCGGAGAACTTCGACTACGAGAAGCCTGGCAGCCCCTACGGCTACAGTCACGACTACGCATTAGAATCGCTGAAGGTGGGCAACAAACCGCATCTCAGGGGTTCAGCTGAATCATTGGCATGAGTCTTGGACAACGGGTTGACGAATTAAATTAAGTACAACGATGGAGATATATTTGATAATCGGGATTGTTGCTGCGGTAGCTATGGCGGTGCTTGCATACATTGCAGGCAGCAGCGGAAAGAAGAAACTGGAAGCCGACGTGGCGCGTCTGGAGGGCAATGTGGCCGAACAGAACCGGAAGTTGGCTGCTCAGGAGGCGCGCATTGCCGAGAGCGGCGAAGCCATAACGCGTCTCACTGCCGACCGCGACGTGCAGAAAGCCAATGCCGCCAACTACCTGCAACGGC
>Ga0310695_10011253_pt1 | contig 12837 bp, 12 predicted proteins | sample RumenRJG_04DNA_FD_203882 | JGI IMG/M metagenome (GOLD analysis project Ga0310695, IMG submission 203882) | Bovine rumen microbial communities from Lethbridge, Alberta, Canada - RJG_04 (v2) (version 2) | ecosystem: Host-associated > Mammals > Digestive system > Stomach > Rumen | place: Canada...
AATAAAGGCGATTGTCCATTTTCTGAATATACTGTCGGCTGTCACTAACTTAAAACCTCTGTACAAATTTTTTAAAGGGGTCTGACCCCAACGTGTTCGCGGACTGCCATCGCTGCGTAGAGACCTGCGCAGGCTTGTGCTTTCGTTTTTCTCCCTCAGCCCTACTTAAAGGGGTCTGACCCAAATACCTTCGCTGTCCACAAGTTTTCCGGACACATCTACATAACACTCTTCGATCTTGCGGCCTGCAGCATCTACTTGATGACGGCCCGTGAGATAACCATCTTCTGTACTTCGGAAGTTCCTTCGTAGAGAGGAATGATACGTGCGTCCCTGTACATACGCTCAATTGCATAGTCTTTCATGTAACCGTAGCCGCCGTGGATCTGAAGAGCTTTGTTGCAGACAGCGACAGCGTTCTCGGAAGCGTAGTACTTGGCCATGGCTGCTTCTTTGTTGATATTGAACCCGTTCTGGAGAAGGTTCGCCGCGTTCCAGACCAGCAACTTTGCCGCCTCCGTCGTAGTCGCCATGTCAGCCAGATACCACTGGATGCCCTGGTTGGCATTGATCGGTTTGCCGAACTGGACACGCTGGCCCGAGTACTTCACTGCTGCATCGAGTGCTCCTTCCGCGACACCGACCGCCTGGGCGCCCATGCCGATACGGCCGCCGTCGAGGGCTGACATGGCAATCATAAAACCCCTGCCTTCCTGGCCAATCAGATTTGATTTGGGAACACGGCAGTTCTCGAAGATCAGTTCGGAGACCGGCGCGGCGCGGAGACCCATCTTGTTCTCCGTCTTTCCGACCGTGAATCCGGGCGTACCACGGTCTACAATGATGGCAGACATGCCTTTTGTCTTCTTGTCAGGCTCAGTCAGGGCAATCAGAACAACATAGTCGCCTTCATTGGGGCCCATGTTGGAGATAAAGCACTTGGTGCCGTTGATGACATAGTCGTCACCGTCGGCAACAGCCTTGGTAGAGGCTGCCGCCGCATCGGAACCCGCGCCGGGCTCTGTCAGCGCAAATGCACCGATCTTGCCTTGGACTGCCATCGGAAGATATTTCTTTTTCTGTTCCTCGTTGGCCTGCTTCAGGAAAATGTCGCTGACCAGGGTGTGCACGGAGAGGAGCTCCGCGACAGACGCGTCGACCCTTGCGATTTCTTCGATGACCAGGACCTTAGTGACCTCATCCAGGCCGGCTCCGCCGTATTCCTCGGGAATGTTGATACCCATGAAACCCAGTTCAGCCATCTTGGCGATGATCTCAGGACGAAGTTCCGCCTCTTCGTCCATTTCCTGGGAATAGGGAGCAATGTCTTTCTCCGCAAACCGTCTCGCGAGCTGGACCATTGCCTCCTGGTCTTCTGTAAGGATTATTGCCATATAAAATCTGCCTCCCTTCTTTTTACGAAAATATTTAACGCTGTAACAATCGGCGGTAAGAGCTCTTATTCTGCCGCGGTCACGACCCCGTCCTCGATGTATTTCCGGATCACATCGTCCTCATAGCCATATTCCTTGAGGACTTCGACTGTGTGCTCGCCGATCATGGGGGCCTGGCGATCCAGGGTAGGAGCGATGTCCTCGACGGTCTGCGGCTCGGTGAGCGTGAAGCGGATGGGGGTCGTGGGCTGTTTTGTCACGCTGCCGTCATTATTGGCAAAGGGAACGATATATTTGTTCTCCAGGGCCTGCGGATCGTTGACGACCTCACTGATATGCTGTACATGGTCGTAGGCGATGTCAGCGCGGGCGAACATTCTCTCGATCTCTTCCATGGTATGTTGCGCAAATGCGGGTGCCAGGATATTGACCAGTTCCGCGGAATGCGCTTTTGATCCGACCGCTGTGGAATAATCCGGGTCGTCGATCATATTAGTCAGGCCAAGTTCCTCGAACAGTTTGTTGTTATAGCGGTCTGGCTCCAGGATGCTCATATAGAACCATTTGCCGTCGGAGCTGCAGTAGGTATTCATGACGGGGCTGCCGGGATTGAGACGGGTCTTGGGATACACGTCACCGTACTGGACAGAAACCATTCCGGCGCTCTCACTCCAGATTACCTGCCCGAACAGGGAGATCATGACTTTGCAGCCCTTGCCAGTCTGCGCCTTCTGATAGAGCGCTGCGGAGATACCGCCCGCCAAAGAGCAGGAAGTCGTCGCATCGCCGAACCCAATCAGCGGATTGATGGGGCTGGTGTCCTTCTCCGTAAGGTCGATCATAGCGCCCGAGCGAGCCCAAAAAGCAACCGTGTCGAAGCCGGCATTGTCTTTGGCAGGGCCGAAATCACCAAACCCATTGATCTGTGCCCAGATCAGATGGGGAAATTTTTTGCTGAGCGAGTCATAATCCAGGCCCAGACGTTTCAGAGCCCCTGTCCGATAACTGGAAACAAAGACATCCGCCGTCTCGAGGATCTTATCCAAGATGGCCTTGCCTTCATCTTTCTTGAGGTTGAGAGCAATACCCCTCTTGTTCATATTGTAGATAGTGTAGAAAGGATTACAGTCTTTCTCTGTCGGGCAGGACATTGTCGCACCTGTCCAGCGCCCGGGATCGCCGAATCCAGGCTCGACTTTGATGACATCCGCCCCCCAGTCAGCGAGGATCCTGGCTGCGCCCGGCCCCGCTACGAAATAAGTCAGATCAATCACTTTAACACCTTTTAACGGCTTAAACATTTTTACCTCTCTTTCCGGAACACTCCGTATATTTGGCGGAGTTCGTCGTGTTCCGAAGCGGACTCCGCAGATATATCTGTTTTATGCTTCCGGACATATGGAAGCGCCTTTACGCGAAGACTGCTCACCAGGGAATTCACTAAGTCGAATTCTCAGCCGGTATCGGAGCAGTTGGCGTTCCGGCACAAACTTCTGTATGGTATACTTTCCTTTTCCTGTTGCGATGCTCTTCGATGCGATCCGCAAAAGCCGGGAACTTCTCGCTGCACACACACAGGACTTATGGAAGTCCGGGGAACAGCGTAAACAGAATCACGCCTATGAGAGAGCCGATAAACGGGATCACGACACTGAGGACACAGGTCAAAGGATAGGAATCACGGTGTGTTTCCTTGCAGAGACCTGTTGTAATCGTGACGACGACGCCGTTATGAGGCAGGGAATCAAGAGCTGAGGAAGAAAGGCTCATGACTCGGTGCACGATGGCAGGAGCAACCCCCATCTGGGTGTACACGGGACCGAGAATCGGGACCGCGATGCCAAGACCGCCGGATGCGCTTCCACAGATGCCGCAGATAACAGTGGTACCGATGAGAAGAGACAGGAGCCTCGGACCAGGGATGTTGAGCATGACCTGAACGATGTCCTGGAAGGCATCGGTCGAGGAGACGACGGAGCCGAATCCGACGACGCAGCAGGTGTTACTGACGGAGATGATCGCTGTCGTCAGAGCTTCCTGGAAGGACACCTGGATTTTTTTGCTCTTATCGAGATACTTCCACATAAGACCCAGTGCGGACAGAGCCGCGATAAAGACCGCCGCTTCCACGGGGAAGCTGTTGCCGCCGATCTTGATGTTGACCAGCGCGATGCAGATGATGAGCGGGAGCAGTGCGAGGATGAAGGGCGGAAGATTCTGGTTCTCCTCCGATGTGAGATCATCATCCGCTCTCTCGATGAAGTGTTCCCCTTTCTTTTTTGCGTTATCGAGCCAGAATTTCAGGTATGCAATACCCGCAATACCCATGAAGGCGATGGAGATGAAGCCGACCACAGCGCCTGCCATGTAGCTGGTTCCCAGGTTTGTCGCCGGAACCGCATTGTGAATCTGGACGGCACCTGGAGCGATCATACCAAAGGTCGCAACACCATAGAACAGCGTACCGGGAAGGGCCCGCCTGGGAAGATCGGCCTCACGCCAGATTTCCAGGGCGATCGCGAATACGCAGAATGCACCAACGTGCGCGGAAACGCCGCCATAGGAAAGAATAGCGCAGGCGATCGGGACGGAAACGAACGCCCAGTCCTTACCGATGCTCTTGATGATCGTCTGCGCGATACTCCTCGCACCGTTAGTGATGTCCATGAATTTCGCAAGAACCGTACCTGCCAGGAACAGCAGGAAGTAATTCTTGAAGAACCCAACGAACCCTGTCATGTAGGTCTCCTTGAATATTTCATAGGGGTTCAGTGCATTAAAAGTAATAACGACCGCCACACAGATGAAAACAGTCAGATACAGGTTGAGATTCCTCATGATGAGTAACATCAGTAAAGCGAAGGCTAGCACTATACCGAGTATGCCTAGTGTGTTCATAATTTTCCTCCTCGCAAAAAGCGAAAAAGCACTTTTGAAAAATGAAAACTTGCCATTTTGCGCAAAAATCATTCTTAAGTGCCTGTTATAGAATGATTGATTCTAGTCAAAACCTTGCTATACTCAAATCATTTTAGCTATTGATACGAGTCAACAGCCGCAGTCTCCCTCTTTTTATGTGATGACACGCCTGATACACATCAATATTCGTTCGGGAACTGCGGAGCGCGTTTCTCCAGGAAGGCGCTAATCCCCTCATCTTTGTCCTTTGTGCCGAATACGACCGCCCAGCACTCCTTCTCGATCTCAAGGCCGTTGCGAAGATCCGTGTCCGCGCCGCGGTTGATCGCCTGCTTGCAGTAGCCGATTGCGATTGGGGACTTGGAGAGGATCGTGGCCATCATGGCCTTCGCCTCATTCATCAGTTCCTCTGTTGGAACGACTTTATTGGCCAGACCGATCTCCTTCGCCTCCTGCGCCTTGACCTGGCGGCAGGTGTAAATGAGTTCTTTTGCAATGCCCGCGCCCACCAGGCGGGTCAGGCGCTGGGTTCCGCCAAAGCAGGGAATCAGTCCCAGGTTCGCCTCGGGCTGGCCAAAGACAGCCTTTTCGGAAGCAATGCGGATATCGCAGCTCATAGAAAGCTCACAGCCGCCGCCGAGCGCAAAACCGTTGACCGCCGCGATAACGGGCTTCTCCAGAGTCTCGATCTTGTTGAAGAGGGTCTGCGCGCGCTCGGAATACAGACGGCCTTCCTTCACCCCGTAGTCGCGCATCTGGGAAATGTCAGCTCCGGCCACGAAGGCGCGGCCTTCCCCTGTGATAATGACACCCAGGACATCCTTATCACTCTTGATGACAGTGAAAAATCTGTCCAGTTCATCCAACGTCTGGTCGTTTAGTGCATTCAGGGCCTTCGGCCGGTTCATTGTCAAGATTGCGACCGTTCCGTCAAGTTCACCTTTTACAAACTCGGTAATCTTTGCCACTTCCGTAAATTTCATCTTTAATACCTCCTCTCAATGACTGTCCTGAGCAGGACAGTCATACACCGTTCACAGTCCCCGGAACAGTGAATGGACCAGCCGGTATGAAATCCGGAACGCCTGCATTCAATGCTACTCCACCGCTGATGGCGACCTCATCTTCCAGGCCATTCCGATAAATCAAAGAACAGGCTTTGCTTGCCACTGACTGATGTACACCTGCAACGATATTATTTCTGGGAATTCCTTTCGATAGCTGTGAAATAACTTCTGATTCTGCAAATACAGTACAGGTACTGCTGACAGATGCCCATTCCTGTGCCTGATAATGTGCCTCTCCCATGTCAGAAAGAGGAATCTCAAGGACCCTGGACATGACCTCCAAAAACCTTCCGGTACCAGCTGCACATTTATCATTCATTGCAAACTTAATAATGTTTCCCTTTTGATCCATCATGATTGCTTTCTCTTGCAATACTCGTGTAAACACTTACTAATATTCTGCCTGTAGCACTTTCTTCTCTGACAGACACCCCATATAAATTTATTATGTCAACGCATTGATTTGATTTCAAATTAGTAAAATTCATTCTAATCACAACCAAAAGTTATTAACTTGAAAGTAGATATATGCTATATTCATGACTAATTAGGATCAGAGAAATATGAAAACAGAATTGTATCAGAACTATGCGGACTGTTTATAAGAGGTTAAATAGTGCTATGGATATAAGGGAAATGCGATATATTCTGGAGATTGAGCGTGCAAGAAATATCACTCAGGCCTCTTATAATCTTTACATCTCGCAGCCTGCTCTCTACAAAGCACTGCAAAAAGTCGAAGCAGAATATGAAACTGTACTCTTTTACAAGGAAGGTAGGGAACTTTATCCAACTGACACAGGAAAGATTGTGGTTTCAAGAGCCAGGGATATCCTTAGTATTTTGAAACACATGGAAGACGAGATTATTGCAACGAAAGAACTTCGCGTCGGAGAGACTACAATAGGCTTCCCTTCAGTTGTGGGAAGCCTTTACCTATGTGATGTAATATTCAGTTTTCAATGCAAATATCCCAAAATCACAGTGCATACTGTAGAGGAAGGCGGCGAAACGCTTCTGTTTTTGGTAAAAGAAGGGAAAGTGGAAACAGCAATCGTGATGGGACCGATCAATTGTGATGGAATCAATGAAATTCCGATTCTCAGTGATCAAATTGTAGCCTGTGTGCCGAAGCGGCATGAATGGGCGAACCGTGCATTTGTCAGTTTTGCAGATTTTAAGAACGTTCCCTTTGTTTCCTTTACAGAAGGCTTTAATGTTCATAAACTACTACTAAATAAGTTCCAAGAAGAGAAAATACACCCCATCTTTGCCATGCAAGGACGGGACAGTCAGTTCCTTTACCGTTACGCTACCCGCTCAGGAAATGTCCTGATCCTTCCAGCTCCGATGATTCGATTAAACAATACTTCCGATCAGATTTGTTTACTGCCTTTCCGTCCTGCCCTTTCCTGGGACTTATTCCTGGTTTACCGCAAAGACTCTTATATATCTACAGCTGCAAAAGTCTTAATAAATCATGTCCAGTCGCACTTTTTTTCACTTGACTCTATACTTAATTGATATTCCATTTAAATAGCACAATAGTTAAACAATAATTTATGGTATTCAAAGAAAATACCGTCAGTTATAAATAATCAAAGATCCACCAATGTATACCATTTCAAAGCAGTTATTTTTGTCTACTATTTTTTTTCCATCTTTTTAATGTAATACTATTCAAAAGACCCAATAGGACAGAAATACCACTTCCTGCCCGGAAAAATGTTTGCCGTTGTCCGAGCACCCAACATCTGCTATCCTTTAAATCAAATAAAACAGATTTTAAATCCAACAGACATGCGAGGTCTGCCCATATGTCGAGTTCATCAAATGATCCTCTTGCGAAGTCAGGTGCACGGTCATCTCCGGGATTATCTTCTGACAAAACAATAAAAAAGAATCCCTGCAGATCTGCCGCCAGGTTTAAAATGCCGGATCTGCCCAGAGATCAGTGGTGTGATTTCCGTATCGAATATGTAGATAAGAACAAGACCCTGGTACAGCTTGCCAGGGAGTATATGTGTGATCCAAGGACAGTCAAGTCCTGTATCGTGCGTAACAAATCCAGCCACTCCCTGGGGAAGCAATCTGTGCCGACCCGGATCGATCTGTGCAGGGATGAAATCCTGGAAACACTTTTGCAAACACTTCCGGAGCTGCCTGATTCTGTCCGTTCCATCTATCAGCTCAGCAATTATCTTCTTCCCGTTCTGCGTGAAAAGGGCTACAAGGGAGGCGAACGTACACTTCGTAATTACCTGCATGTGCACCCGGCTGTAAAAGCTTTCTTCGAAAAGAAAAGGATAGACAATATAAACATCAAATGATTGAATGCTGCGATCCCCTGTCATCTATATCAATACCAGCCCGGCGTTATTTCAGGGACAGATTTTAACCTGTGAAAGGCCACCCTCCAGAAAGGATAATCCATGATCAAAGTAAGAAATACTCCTCAGCTTGTCGGCATCACCATTGTCGGTGATTATGAAGACCTGAACGCCCTCTATGACGCAGTCTCTAATTATTGCAGGTTTGTCCTGGATCATCAGGAGCAACCCGAGGCAGAGCACTGCCTGGAGTGTCTGCTGGGCCTGTGCTATGATCTCCGGCACGCCTATCAGGGCGACAGGGGGTATGAAGCAGTCGAAAACCATGCTGCATCCATTGCCAAAATGGCAGAAGTCCTGTATGAAGTCCCACAAAAACATAAAAAGAAGATTCAATCTGTGCGCTCCGCCTTCAGAAACGGCAATCTGTATTTCAGTGTAGATATCCTTTATCCGTGGGCTTTGTACTATATGTTTACGCTTCAGGCACTCACTGAAGAGTCCTATCGTCAGAAATGGTTTGATGAGCAAAAGGCCCCTTTCGAGCACTATGATCCGTATCAGGCAAAGCGGGACGAGGCACTGCTGATCTATTTCATCCAGCTTTTATGGGAAGCTCTTCGTACTGAACTTCCCGAAAATGTAATGGAGCATGTCTTTGAGTACAGTACCATCTATACAAAGACGGATTACTATATCACCTACCCGGACATGTACCTGGAGTGGCTCTGTACATGGTGGGCGGTCGCCCCTGTCTCACGGGAGCATCGACGCTCCCTGCTGCCTCTGCTGTGTCTGGAACTCTCTTCCATCGATGAGGAGGACGGATTCGAACTCGAAGAAGAACTGTCAGAAGAAACTGAAGCTTTGAATAAACTGCTGAATGAATGCGCTACTAAGAGTTCCAACGATACAGTCCGTAAAGACGAAAATAAAGAAGATCCCGGAAATATATCTCCGGAACCTTCCAGCGGCACAGCGACGGAAATCGCCATGCATCGATTTCATATTAATATTATAAATACATCACTGGATACCCTTCGGATGTATGATGATCATTATGATCAGGTTTGTGAACAGAAAATCATCCCTTATCTGTCCATGAATGAGTATCTTGAACAGATCTACGAGTATACAGAAAACCACGGTCTCTTTGATCGAAATACATATGACGAATACCTGTCAAATGAGATTGGCGAGGTAGACTGGGATGAATTGGAGTGGTGATGTTAACTTCCAGGGATGATCACTTTCACCAGTTCGTCCCTTCGCAGCGCATCCCTGTTATCAAGGAGGTCGCTGGGCGCTGCAACAACTGCATCATACTGTTTCTTTGTCCTACTGACCTGGGCCTGTGCTTTTTCGATCTTTGCATCCAATGCTTCCATCGTTATGGCAAGCCAGCAGAACACCTATATAACACTTATACTATTTACAGGTGCTTTCCTCTAATTCTTTATCATTCTCGTCACACTCTACAATAACCCCCAGTTCAAGCAGTGCCATTCCAATAAGCGAAAGCACTGTAAACGTATTGCTCGAATTGTATTTTTGCTGCTGTACATCATACACCTTCAACATCGTCGGGCCTAAATTATCCAGATCATAGACTCCTGCACCAATTAAATCCAATCCTATATCCATTTCATTGATAGAATGAACCAGCCGTTTTTCTGCCTCAGACACATCCTCAGAAAAAACCAAATCAACTGTTTTTTGATGCAGATTATCTATATCCTCTTCTTCATGACATATTGCTTTTCGAAGCAATGTCTTTGCATCTCTTCCCAAACGTGCTGTATCTCTACAGGCATTGTTTCGAATACAAGACAGCAAAAAACTTTCTACCGCAGGATAGCTCAATAATAGTTGACCCTGATCACCATTTTCATTGCCGTAAGGATCAGTATACTTTTTGACATACTTTCCTCTCAATTCATTCTTGTGGTAACTTAGAACATCTCTATCATATAAAAAGAAAATAGGACAGTCTTCAGGCTTAATGCTAAATTCTTCCTTCAATCGGCGAAACAGTTCATCAATCGACTCTTCACTTAATTCCGTCAATTGATTCTTTGGAAGATTGAGGGCAAAAACGTGATAATGCGTATTTTTTCCATGCCCGATAAACTCATCACATCCCCGCCTTAACTCTTGAACCTCATAGTCTAATATCTCCGCAAATATCTTTTTTAAAAGTCTAAGTTCTGTCCCGCCAGACTCCGGACGTCCGCCTTCTACGACAAAAATGACATTACCAATATTCTTCGTTTTGTCAATTCTGTAATGCTTCATATATCGGCAATCCTTCAAACATACCTCCCAGATACATTTTTTCCAGATTTTGTGCTTCTCTTGGTTTGAATTGAGATAATCTCGTAGCCATACTGCCCATGATTCCCTGAAAGGTGGTTAAATATATTTGGTCTGGACGAAATAATGAATTGGAGACCAGGTTCGTATGCTGGGATGTTATAAATAATTGTGAGTCGCCAGCTTTTTCCATAAAATACCTGATTACTTTCTCCGCCAATTTATTATGAAGGCTGTTCCCGAACTCATCAATAATCAACATGCCAGGAGCTTCAATAACCTGAATCAAATAAGGCAATATGTTTGTAAATACTTGATTGCCCTGTGATTCATAATAAATAATATTTGGAACCGGATAATCCTTACGTTTCAGAAATACAACTTTATCTTCTGATCCAACGGATATTTTGAGACCAGCTCCTTCACTCTCCGAACCATATTCCACAAAGAAATCATAGCCAAAAGAATCCAAATACTGATTAATCTTTGTTATTCCGTTGTCCGCCGCATATTTCGTTATAGTTTGAGCCATAGTAGCACTCATATTATACCCATCTATAATGTACGAATTATTTAAATAATCCATCAGCTTCCTCAGAGTAGGTTCTTGAGGAAAACGCCCCGTATTGAATGACGCTGTGCGTAAAAAGATAGTGTTCCCATCAAGCTGATTATCAGTAGTTACATTCTGCCCTATTCTTAATTCTCCTGTATTTCCGTTTCTAAGCAAGACTGTTTGTTCGTCAATTTTTAAATTTTCATGAATGGTTCTCGTATTAACATTAAAGTCAATTACATAGTTTACTATTCTTTCATCAAAAACAAATTCATACTCAATTGTAATAATCGGATTGTCACTGAAATTACATTTGTACCTGACAATAGGGATATCTCCTTCTCCTTTTACTAATCGCACAATCAAGGAAAGGGCTTTCAATGCATTTGTTTTCCCTGAAGCGTTTGGTCCAATAAATAGCGCGCCTTTTAGGATCCCCTTTGCGTTAACATTTGTTTGCTTTAGAATACAATATTTGGATGCTGTAAAGTCAAACTCCGTTCTACTTTTAAATGAAAGAAAATTTGTAAGATACATTTTCGAAAGCATGGTCAGTCCCTCCTTGCCTTCATATTACTCTACTGTAATTGGCACGTCAATCACTTGTGTAATTTTTTTACATCTTAACAGTAAATATATTACTCTCTTTCTATCCTGGCTTCCATTCCCTTACTCGCGTAGTTCATATGTGTCCATGCACCTTACATCCGCTATCCTTTAACCTTAACTTCCTGAATTTTTTAACCCTCAATCATTTCATGCAAGTTTCAATCGCCGAAAATGATTGAGGGTATTATTATGATATGTTCTGTTACAAATCCACGTATTCAGATTTTGTAACGAATCCGCTTTTCTGATCTTCTCATCTAATGATATCACTCTTCTTGCCATTGTTTTTACATACCTCCTTAGTATGTTTTTAAAACATACTAAGGCTGCCTCTTACGAGATGCCAGTTTGTCCGGATAATTCAAGAATCCTGTCCGAATGTTTCAAGAATCATCACGAAAAGCAATGCTTTGGGCCGGAAGCCTTGATTTTGCTGCATTTTCCGCCCTTTCTCGGGTCGTTTTTCGAGTCGGAATTCCTTTTAGTCGGAAATCCTCAGGGAGTTAAGGGTTATACATGCATTAGCAACGAACGAACTGGCGAAATATTTCCGCAATATTTCATTAATATTCTCTTAAAGGGGTCTGACCCCAATGTCCTCTTTATGGTACCTGACCTCAATGTTTAAAGCTGATTCCCTCAATCTGTTTTTTAATCTTATCTCTCCGACATTGGTTTGCGCTAAATGCAATTTCTCCGGAACCTTCCAGCGATATAGCGACGGAAATCGCTCTGCATCGATTTCATATTGACATTATAAACACACGGGGGATGTTGCAGACAATTGAAGTGTACCCCTTGTCAAGGACAACTTTGATTTTTAGGGGTGTCAGATGACGCCACCTGTGTTAATGTGTAACTGCTTTACCGATATGGAGGATAGTGCAACGCTGGGGAGCGACACGAGCGCCATATCGGGTTTGCGAGAGGCAGTGCACATGTACTGCCTTTTTTATTGCTTCCGCAGGAAGGCATGCATTGCCTCTTGGAAACCAAAGCGATAAACCCACCTTGGAGAAGCTGGCGGTATACCATTGTGGTTATACTTGACTTGCTTTTGTTCCGGGGCTTTGCCCCGGAAGCCGGGCGGGGAAGGGCGGCGGCGATTGAGCCGGGTACAATCCTGGAGGGATATCAGTTTCCCCGTTCTGCAGAAAACTATTGGAGAGGCTGGTATCAATTCCCTGATATTTGTGTACCATCGCTTCCAGGCACTTTGCAGGGAAAAGGATATTTTCCGGTTTCCAGGTACGTGTAGTATTCCTTCGGTGACAATTTAAGAAGGTCCCACTGGTACCGATCATTATTATAGTAATCCATCCAGTCATCCAGGACAGGCAGGACGGCCTCGAAGGACTCGCAGTCAGAAATCAGTTCTCTGATCTCGTCCTTCATATGTCCGAAAAAGCTTTCCTGAGGTGCGTTATCCCAGCAGTTACCACGCCGGGACATAGACTGCACGAACTCGGAATCCTTCAGCTTCTGAATAAATGCATAGCTGGTATAATGGCAGCCTTGATCACTATTATACCGAATTCAGGATAATTCCGACTATGCCGAAGAAAAAACTATGCCGAAGAAATCTAAAGTATGTATGAAACATGCCGCATAATCAAATATCTTCGGCATAGTATTCTGATTCAGTCGAG
>Ga0310695_10011254_pt1 | contig 12835 bp, 10 predicted proteins | sample RumenRJG_04DNA_FD_203882 | JGI IMG/M metagenome (GOLD analysis project Ga0310695, IMG submission 203882) | Bovine rumen microbial communities from Lethbridge, Alberta, Canada - RJG_04 (v2) (version 2) | ecosystem: Host-associated > Mammals > Digestive system > Stomach > Rumen | place: Canada...
TTTCTATGATTTTATGTTAATTCTTAATTCTTAATTCTTAATTCTTAATTTAAAGTTGTAACTTTGCACCCAAAATTGCAAAATAAACGTTTATTATGGCACAAGAAGATGTATTTAAGAAAATCGTGAGTCATTGTAAGGAGTATGGTTTTGTATTCCCTTCAAGTGAGATTTACGATGGTTTAGGAGCCGTTTACGATTACGGACAGAATGGCGTAGAGTTGAAGAATAATATTAAGCAGTACTGGTGGAAGGCTATGACTATGCTTCACGAGAACATCGTGGGTATCGACAGCGCCATCTTTATGCACCCCACAATATGGAAGGCTTCTGGTCACGTTGATGCCTTCAACGACCCCCTTATAGACAACCGCGACTCAAAGAAGCGTTATCGTGCTGACGTGCTGATCGAGGATCAGATTGCCAAGTACGATGAGAAGATTCAGAAGGAAGTTGAAAAGGCTCGTAAGCGTTTTGGTGACAGCTTTGATGAGGCTAAGTATCTGGAGACTTCTGAGCGCGTCAAGGAGACCAAGGAGAAGCGCGATGCCCTCCATGCCCGTTATGCTGCCGCTATGCAGGGCCCGGACCTCGAGGCTTTGAAGCAGATTATCCTCGACGAGGAGATTGTATGTCCTATCAGCGGTACACGCAACTGGACCGACGTGCGTCAGTTCAACCTGATGTTCTCTACTGAGATGGGTGCAAGTGCAGATGCTTCTATGAAGATCTACCTGCGTCCTGAGACCGCTCAGGGTATCTTCGTAAACTACCTGAACGTCCAGAAGACCGGTCGTATGAAGATTCCTTTCGGTATCGCTCAGATCGGTAAGGCTTTCCGTAACGAGATTGTAGCCCGTCAGTTCATCTTCCGCATGAGGGAGTTCGAGCAGATGGAGATGCAGTTCTTCGTACAGCCTGGTACAGAACTGGAGTGGTTCCCCAAGTGGAAGGAGACGCGTATGAAGTGGCATCAGGCCCTGGGCTTTGGTGCTGAGAACTATCGTTTCCACGACCACGACAAACTGGCTCACTATGCCAATGCTGCTACCGATATTGAGTTCAAGATGCCATTCGGCTTCAAGGAGGTTGAGGGTATCCACTCTCGTACCAACTTCGACCTCTCTCAGCATGAGAAGTTCTCTGGCAAGAGCATCAAGTACTTCGATCCTCAGACCAACGAGAGCTACACTCCGTATGTCATCGAGACATCAATCGGTGTAGACCGTATGTTCCTGAGCATTATGTGTCACGCTTATGAGGAGGAGAAGCTGGAGAACGGCGAGACTCGCGTTGTACTGAAGTTGCCTGCAGCTCTGGCTCCTGTGAAGTGTGCCGTGATGCCTCTTGTTAAGAAGGACGGTCTGCCCGAGAAGGCTCGTGAGATCATCGACCAGCTGAAGTTCCATTTCAATTGCCAGTACGATGAGAAGGATTCTATCGGAAAGCGCTATCGTCGTCAGGATGCAATCGGTACTCCATACTGTGTAACAGTTGACCACGATACTCTTAACGATGGTTGCGTTACCCTGCGTTTCCGTGACACCATGGAGCAGGAGCGCGTTAAGATCAGCGAACTCAACTCAATCATCGAGGATAAGGTTAGCATCGCATCATTACTGAAGAAACTTCAATAAGAATGAAGAATTGGAAATACATATTGCTGAGCGTGATACTGTTCCCGCTTGTGGGAATGGTATCATCGTGCAGCGAGGAGTCAGCGAAGACAGGTGAGTTCGACAACTGGCAGCAGCGTAATGATGAGGCTGTCAACCAGTGGGCGGCAAATACCAGTCTCCGGAAGATAAAGACCTTCAGCAAGGATCCGAGTTCTACTGGTACCAATGCTGACTATATCTACGTACAGGTCCTGGAGACAGGAAACGGTGCTGACAGTCCTCTTTTCAATGATACAGCCCGTGTGGCATATCGCGGATACTTTATTCCTACAGCATCATATAGCGACGGTTATGTGTTTGACCAGAATTATATTGGCGATTTCAGCTGGTCTACAGCCGGTATGACCGACTTTGCCATCACCAGTAACCTGTGTGACGGATTCAGCACAGCCCTAATGAACATGCATAAAGGTGACCGTTGGCGTGTTTATATGCCTTACCAGTTGGGTTATGGCACTACTGTGTCAGGTTCGATACCAGCCTACAGTAATCTCATCTTTGATATTGCCCTTCAGGATTTCTGGCATCCTGGAGATGTGCATCCTTCTTTTAAAGCCCGAAAGAAATAACTGAAAATCTGTTTTGCTATGCCTAAGTATGCAGACTACATCAAAAGGATAGAAATCGACTCACTATGGAGTGGGAAGAAGCATATCGTGTGGGATCTGAACCGTCAGGTGAATATCCTCAGCGGTAGTAACGGCCAGGGAAAGAGTACCATCCTGAACAAGGTGGTGAAAGGTCTGGCTGCCGGTGGTGAGTTCCCTAGTCACATGCTTAAAGGCGTAAAGCTCGATGTAGTGCCTGAGGATGCGAAATGGATACGTTACGACCTGATACGCTCTTTGGACTCCAACCTGCAGCAGACATTTTCTGAGAATACCGGTTTCATAACTCAGGCCATGACGGCACTGGCAGGTGTAGGAGCCGGATCGCTGCTCGATATGCAGCTGTTCCAACTGCAACGGAAATATCTCGATTATCAAGTGAATATCGGCAATCGCATAATCGAGAAACTTCAGACTGGTGATACCGAGGCGGCCCAACAAATGTCTCAGAAGAAGACCCGTTTTCAGGATATTGTCGACGAGCTGTTCAGCGATACAGGCAAGAAGATTATCCGCACGGCCAACGAACTGCAGTTCACCCAGATTGGTGAGGTTCTGTTGCCTTATCGTCTGTCGAGTGGTGAGAAGCAGATTCTTATTATTCTCCTCACAGTATTGGTGGAGGACAATCAGCCCTATGTGCTCTTTATGGACGAGCCCGAGGTGTCGCTGCATATGGAATGGCAGAAACGACTGGTGGATCTCTGCATAGAGCTGAACCCCAACGTACAGATTATCCTGACTACCCACTCGCCAGCCATTGTTATGAACGGTTGGGTGGACAGTGTCACAGAGGTGAGTGATATCACCCTCTAAGATATCCTGGCAATCAGGATCAACTGGTATATGCCTATGTCCAGAAGACTAAAGGATAATATCAACAGTAACTATTTCGAGGCAGCCAATGCCTTGAAGTCGAAGAAGGCAAGACGTAGGATTGTTGCCTACGTTGAGAGCTATGATGATATCTATTTCTGGCGTACCGTTCTATCAGATTTTGAAGACGACAAGAGATATTTCGAGGTGATGCTGCCTTCAAAGGCTAATCTCACTCGGGGAAAGAAATCTGTTCTCATGAACTTCTTGGAAGGAGAACCACTCGGTAAGGATATGATAGCCTGTGTGGATGCCGACTACGACTATCTTATTCATGGGCGAACCCAACAGTCGAAGAGAGTACTGGATAGTCCGTATGTCTTCCACACGTATGTCTATGCTATAGAGAACTATCAGTGTTATGCCCCTTCTTTGCATAATGTATGTGTTTCTGTGACACTCAATGATCATCGTATCTTTGATTTCCGTGAGTATTTCAGTCTGTTCAGTGAGGCTCTGTTTCCATTATTTGTATGGTCGGTAATGTTATACCGCAATGGTAACTACCCTAAGTTCTCTATCTCCGACTTCAACCGTATTGCAGACCCGGGAGGTTTTAATGTGTATAACCCCGAACCCTCGATATCAAATGTAAAGCGGAAGGTAAACACGAAGATTCACGAGTTGCAGCGACTGTTTCCTGATGCCAAGGAGGAGTATCTGAAGACAAAGGACGACGTCAAGTCGCTTGGAGTTACTCCGCAGACTACCTATTTGTATATACAGGGGCATCATCTCTTTGATACGGTAGTGTCGCCGATTCTGTCGAAGGTATGTAACCTGTTGCGTCAGGAACGACAGAATGAGATTTATCATGCTGTGGCCCATAAGACACAGAAACGTAATGAGATGACCTGCTATGAGAACTCGTTGCAGGACATCAAAGTGATGCTAAAGAAAAACAGTGGCTATATGGCCTCAGAACAGTTCCGTAGAGTGCAAGAAGACATAAGGAACTATTTGGATTTAGACAGAAGATAAGATGTCTAGACATAGGTTTCCAAGAACTTGACTTCTCCCTCGACTTTTACTTCTGCCGTTGTGGCGGGCAGGAGAACGGTATCGCCCATTTGGAATGACAGTTCCTCGCCATTACATGATATTTTCCCTTCGCCTTTTACCGCAATAAGAATCACGAACGAATCAAGTTCGGAGTAGTCGAGTGTCATGGCTTCTGTCAGGTCGTAGACGGCAGTTGTGAAATAAGGACAGGAAGCTACCTGTATGCCCTCATTCTTCGTTGGTGTATAGTCTGCGCGGTAATTGTCGAGAACGGTATAGTCAATGCTCTCTGATGCCAGTTGAGTATGGAGCTCACGGTAATTACCGTTCTTATCCTTACGTTTGAAGTCGTAGATACGGTATGTGACATCGCTTGTCTGCTGAATCTCAGCCACGAAGCATCCGGCACCTATGGCATGGATACGTCCTGCAGGAATGAAGAAAACATCACCCTCATGAACCTCATAACGGGCCAGGGCATCTGTGATAGTGTCATTCTCTACAATCTGTTTATACTCCTCGGGGGTGATCTTCTTCTTAAGTCCGTTATATAGCTTGGCATCAGAGGCTGACTCGAGACAATACCACATCTCAGTCTTTCCTCGGCTCTTTCCCTGACGGTGAGCTGTCTCATCATCGGGATGTACCTGGATAGATAGATCCTGACGGGCATCGATGAACTTTATAAGAAGCGGGAACTCATCTCCGAAACGCAGATAATTTTCCTTGCCTACTAACAGCTCTTTCATCTCACGGACCAGTTGGTTGAGGCTCTTGCCTTTCTGTTCGCCATTGCTGACGATGGTCTCGTTATCCTTTACTCCTGATATCTCCCAACTCTCTCCAACATTTTCCAGAGAAGAGTTGAGGTGCTTGAATGGGATGATCTTGTCGCCTCCCCAGATGGTCTGTTTTAATAATGGCTCAAACTTATACATTGTTTTATTTCCTTTGTTGTTGAATGTATGTTTAATTTTCTTTCCAGAAACTTCTTGTAAAGAGCACCAGTACTGTCATAATCTCAAGACGGCCCATAAGCATCAATAGTGAGAGAATCCATTTTACTAAGTCGGGCATGCCCGACCATGTGATGTTAGCTCCGATGTCTGTCGATAGTGAAGGACCGATGTTGCTTACGCAACTCAGGGCGATGACTATGCTGTTGACCATGTCAACTCCCGATAGAATCATTATGGCAGCGGTGGCCAACATCATCAGTATGAAAAGTGTAAGGAAGGAGAATAGTGCTACAATCCTTGATTGGGATACGCTCTGGCCGTTGATTTTTACCGGCAGTACCGCATTAGGATGCAGAATCTGACGGAAGTTGTTACGTAGTGCCTTAAGAGTCATCACGGCACGAATACACTTAAATCCACCGCTCGTACTACCCGCACATGCACCTATGAACATCACTCCTCCCAGTATGATCCATGTGATATGTGGCCATTTGGCAACATCATCGCTGAATATTCCGGTAGTGGTCATAAAGGATACCACTTGGAACAATCCGCTACGCAGGGCATGTTCCAGACCATAACCTGACTGTGTGAAGAGTACAGCCGTGATACATGCAGTGGCTAATAATACAACACTGATATAGAACTTAAACTCCGAATTCCTGAACAACGATGCGAATCTTATCTTAAAGATGCTGGTATATAATAATGTGAAGTTAATACCCGCAAGGAACTGGAAGAGGATGGCTATGTAATCAATCGTTGCATCATGGAAGAAGGCAAGAGAGTCGTTGTGAATGGAGAAGCCTCCTGTGGCAGTGGTGGTCATGGAGTAGTTGATAGCATCAAACCAGTTCATTCCTACCAGCCAGAAAGCTATACCACAACCTATGGTAAGAAGCAGATAGATGCTCCAGATCCATTTTGCCGTAGTTGAGAGTCGAGGGTGCATCTTCGCCTTTATAGGTCCTGTTGCCTCTGCAGCAAACACCTTCACACTACCACCAACGAGCGATGGTAGGATGGCAATAGTGAAGAATACTATTCCAAGACCGCCTATCCACTGCATCAGTGACCGCCAGAACAGTATGCCGTGAGGGAGCACCTCAACATCATCGAAGATACTGGCTCCTGTAGTGGTGAATCCTGACATTGTCTCGAAATAAGCGTCTGTAGGATTAGTTATACACCCATGAACCAGGAAAGGAATCATTCCATAGGCAGAGAACACCACCCATACGGCAGTTACCACCACGAAAGCATCGTGACGGCTTAAGCTGTTTGCTGCCTTATGTCCACCTAACAAAAAGAGGAAAGCACTTCCGAAAGTCACCAGCATCGACACCATAAACGCCAGTATGTCATCTTCATGGAAATATGCCGACATGGCAACGCACCAGGCCATGAAGAATGCCTCGATGAACAGCAGTGAACCGATAATCTTGCTGATGATACGGAAGTTTACCATATCGTATTCTTTTTGAAGTACTTTTCTACATGATTCAGCTTCGCCTCGTGGCAGAATACCATCACTGAGTCACCTGCTTCAATCTGGGAGTTACCGTTGACAAGCATACCCTGTCCCTTGCGTACAAGACCTCCTATAGTAGTGCCGATAGGCAGACCAAGGTCTTTTACTGGTTTCTTGGTGACCTTTGAACCTTCGGCAGCTGTGAACTCTGCTACTTCTGAGTCAACAAGCATCAGTGACCGGAGATTATCGACATCTGCCTCAAGCATCATCTGGAAGATGTGGCTCGCTGCTATGGTCATCTTATTGATGATAGTACCGATATCCAGCTCTTCTGCCATTTTCACATAGTCGAGGTTCTCAACCATGGCTATCGTTTTTCTCACTCCCAGACGTTTAGCTGTAAGACAGGCGAGGATGTTTGTTTCCGCATTACCTGTCAGAGCAACGAATGCCTGTGTGTTGCGGATACCTTCTTCCTCAAGTAGTCCGAGATCACGACCATCGCCATGAATCACCATGGTGTCTCTGTCACCAAGGAGCTCGTTGAGTCTGTCACATCGCTTGGCATCCTTGTCGATAATCTTGATGTTCATGTAGTCAGGAGCGGTGAGAGCTGCACGAACTGCGGTCTTGTCACCACCCATCACTATGACGTTCTTTACATCGGCATAGTGCTCCTTTCCTACTATCTTACGGATATAGGGGATATACTCCTGAGTGGTCATGAAATAGGCAAGGTCGCCGACACGCAGTTCGTCAAGGCCACCAGGGATAATCGTTTCTTCACCTCTCTTTATAGCGACGACATGATATGGGTCTTCCGGTCCGCAGAGTTCTCGAAGAGGTTGGTTGAGGATCTCTGCTGACTCACGAAGTTTGATGCCAAGCAGGGTGAGTGCTCCTTCGTGCACATCCCAACGCTGACGTACCCATGAGAGCTTCAGACCATTGTTGATATCGATGGCTGCAAGCACCTCGGGGTAGATGAGTGAGTCGATACCCATCTTTTTGAATAGTTCCTTATTATTGGGCTGGAGATATTCGTAGTTGTCGATACGTGCGACAGTCTTCTTTGCACCGAGGCTATGGGCAATCATACAGGCCGTGAGGTTTGTTGTCTCTTCTGGTGTAACGCCTACGAACAGATCTGCATGAGGGACACCGGCTTCCTTAAGGGCCTGTATACTTGTTGGCGAGGCGTTATAAGTCATAACGTCATATTCGCTCAGTGCTCCAAGGCGTTCTTCATCGTCATCGATGAGCACACAGTCCTGATGTTCTCTTGACAGCAGCTTCGACAAGTGGGTTCCAACTGCACCTGCACCTACGATAACAATCTTCATATCTGTGACTTATTTACTGTTTCTTTCCAAGGATGGCTGCTTTGATGCTTTCTCTGTCGATGCCAACAATCTTATGAAGCTCTGCCACGGTGCCATGCTCTACAAACTCTGTGTCGGGCATGCCGAGGCGAATTACCTCAGGATGATAGCCGTGGTCGTTCATCCATTCCAGTACGGCAGAGCCAAGCCCACCGTTCTTTACACCATTTTCCACTGTTACTATACGCTGGAATTTCTCTGCCACCTCCTTAAGTATTGTCTCATCGATAGGCTTGAGGAATCGCATGTCATACATCGCACACGAACATTCTTCTGCTGCCAGCAGAGCTTCGTTGCCGATAGGACCGATGGTAAGCACTGCCACATCATTTCCGTCACGCATCTTACGACCGGTACCAACCTTTATCTCTTCCAACGGACAACGCCAGTCGAGAAGAACTCCACCTCCTCTGGGGTAGCGGATTACAAATGGCCCCTTGTCAGGCAACTGCGCTGTATACATGAGTCGTCGCAGTTCATGTTCATCCATAGGTGAGGATATGGTGAGATTAGGTATTGTACGTAGTGCAGCCAGGTCGAATGCGCCATGATGAGTGGCTCCGTCTTCACCTACTATTCCTGCACGGTCGAAGCAGAATACCACGTGTAGGTTCAGCAATGCCACATCATGGATGATATTATCGAAAGCACGTTGTGAGAAGGCACTGTAGATATTGCAGAATGGTATCAGACCGTCTTTTGCCATTCCTCCGGAGAAGGTCACGGCATGCCCTTCGGCGATACCTACATCGAAGGCCCGTTCTGGCATGACATTCATCATGATGTTCATAGAACAGCCAGAAGGCATTGCCGGTGTGACGCCTACTATCTTTGGATTCTGTTGGGCCAGCTCCAGAAGGGTATGACCGAACACATCCTGATATTTCTGAGGTTTGTTGGGGTCTTTGTCGACAATACGTTCACCCGTCTCAGGATCGAACTTTCCTGGTGCGTGCCATGTGGTGACGTCCTTTTCTGCAGGAGCGTAGCCGTGGCCTTTCTGAGTATGAAGATGCAAAAGCTTTGGACCTTTCATCGTCTTCAACTGTCGGAGGATACGTACCAGTTCTTTTACGTTATGACCATCGAAAGGACCGAAATAGCGGATGTTCATGCCATCGAAGATGTTCTGTTGGTGGGCAATGGCACTCTTGATAGCATTAGAAAAGCGTTGGATACCTTTCTTGCGTTCATCGTCCATCATACCATTCCTGTTCAGCCAACGGGCTGTCTTGAACTTGATGGCATTGTATGTCTTATTGGTGTTCAGTCCCAGCAGATATTGTTTCATACCGCCCACAGAACGGTCTATCGACATATTGTTGTCGTTGAGGATGATCAGTAGGTCGTTAGGCGATGACGATACATTGTTGAGGCCTTCAAAGGCAAGTCCGCCACTCAGTGCACCATCGCCTATCACTGCTACGACATGTCTGTCTGCTTTACCTTCCAACTTTGCTGCTATAGCCATTCCAAGAGCTGCAGAGATAGAGTTAGACGCATGACCGCAGGCAAAGGTGTCATACTCGCTTTCCGTCGGTGACGGGAATGGTTTGATTCCTCCCAACTTGCGGTTGGTGCAGAACCGTTCTCTACGTCCTGTCAGGATCTTATGCCCGTAAGCCTGATGACCTACGTCCCAGACAATACGGTCTTCTGGGGTGTCGTAGACATAATGCAAGGCAACGGTAATCTCGGCAACACCGAGACTGGATGCCAGATGCCCAGGATTGACCGCCACCTCTTCAACGATGTCTTTTCGTAGTTCGTCGCAAAGTTGTGGTAACTCATCCACATTTAGTTTGCGCAGGTCTTCCGGGGTCTTTATTTTATTTAATAATGTAAGCTCTGTTTTGTTCACCTTATATATATTATGTGTGCAAAGGTACATTAAAATTAAGATATAACAAAATATTTTTGAGAAATAATGTTCTTTTTTGTAAAGATGCACCTTTTAGATGGATGTCATTAAGTAATTGCCCAAATGTGTTGTTTGCGGGCATAAAAGGGGTGTGTTCGCACACAATCAGTTGATTTATGTCAACAGAAAGCCACTTTTTTCATAAAAATGAGTAGTAATCCATTGCGGAAGCTAAAAATCGTCGTACCTTTGCATCGTCAATCAGAGATGATGTCGTTTTAATAGAAAAATTAGTTAGGAAAAAGATTCGTTTTGGTTAGAGTTAATTGAATATAGAAAGTAAAAGTTAGTTAGATTGTTAGTAATTAGAAGTTAGGTTTTAAGTTTTGATTGGTTAGGTATTATTACAGAGGTAATAAAGATTGTAAAAAGTAAGGATAACAATGCAGGCGACGTCGTGATGACGGAACCGCTTACTTAGAAAAAGGTTTTTAGTTATTCATAGATTGTTGGTGCCGCTCCTGAGTCGTTGATGACCCGAGAGCGGTTATTTTTTTTCGTTATTGTTATCTGCGATTGCCGGGTTTGCGCTTCACGATCTTCTTTGTCGGAGCCTTTGGCTTTGGAGCTTGGGGAAGGTCCTTGGTGACAGTTGCCTTGAGGATTCTTATATCCTTTAAAGGGCGGTCGTTCTTGTCGCATTCAACCTGTTGAATCTTCTCTACAACGTCCATTCCTTCAATGACTTCACCGAAGATGGTATATTGTCCGTCAAGATGTGGTGTACCACCGACGGTCTTATATGTCTCTATCATCTCAGGGGTCAGCTTAACCTGCCCTTGTGTAGCTGAGTCAAGACGTTCCTGTACCTTGGCGAGCTGTATGTCGTTAAGTATTTTTCCCCATACTATATAGAACTGGCATGCGGAACTGCGTCTTTCCGGATTCTTGTCGTCGCCTTCACGAGCCATTGCTACAACGCCGCGACGGTGGAATATCTGAGGCAGACGGAACTCTGCTTCTGTGGTGTAATCGAAGTCGCCCGTGCCAAGGAGTTGGCCGGGTTTGGCGTGTTTGCTGTTGGTGTCGCCACTCTGGATCATAAAATTCTTTATCACGCGATGGATGAGAAGTGAGTCGTAGATCTCCATCTTTGTGATTTTAAGGAAATTGTCGCGTGTCTGGGGTGTCTCGTCATAGAGTGCTATACGGATATTCCCTTCTGTGGTTTCGAACAACACCTCTGTACTCTTGGTCTGTGCCATAGAGACAAATAGCGAACTAAAAATAACATAGACTAAAATAATTATCCTGCTCATATCTCTTTTATTTTTTTTATTTGATCTTCAGTTTCTCCGCCCATCCTCCTTTGAACAGTCTGTATAGGAAGATACTGCCACGGAATGTCAGTTCGATGGCCATCGCTGTCCACACACCTCGCAGACCATATCTGGGAGCGAGTGTTGCTGCTAGGGTAAGACGTACTGCCCACATTGAACCAAGACTCATGATGGCAGGTATGATTGTGTCTCCGGCACCGATGAATACGCCATTGACTACTATTGCTGCTGCAAACATCGGCTCTGCCCATGCTTCGATGCGAAGTATTTCTGTGCCTTGGGCAATAACTTCCTCTACAGGCGACATGATGCTCATCAGTTCTGGAGCGAAGATCCACATCATGACTCCCATTATCGTCATGACGGTGATACCCAGTCCTACAGACATGTTTGCAAATGATCGGGTAAGCTGTTTCTGTCCTGCTCCGATGCCCTGGCCCGTAAGGGTTGTTGCTGCTTCTGCTATTCCGTAGCCAGGCATGTAACAGAGACTCTCGACGGTTATCGCCAAGGAGTGGGCAGCGATGGCAATCGTTCCCAGGGGAGCGACGATAAGTGTACTTACGATCTGGGCGGATCCCATCAGCAGATGCTGTAATCCCATGGGTGCTCCAATCTTGAAGGCTGTGCCTACGGTGTCGGCCTTTGGCTTAAATGAACCCGGACGACCTCGTAATGACAACATCGGTGATTTTACCAACAGGAAATATAGCATCAGGATAGCTGTGATAAGTTCTGCGCATCCTGTTCCGATGGCTGCTCCGACAACACCCATACCTAATATATATATAAATATGTAATTGAAGACTACGTCCATCACGCACATACCGATGTTCAACATGGACGGAATCTTCATGTTACCCGAACATTTCAGCATAGAACCGGCCAGTCCCTCCATCTGGAAGAAGATGCCGCAGACACCAATCACCCCGAAGTACAGCGACGCATCGCGGGCTATCTCTTCACTTCCTCCCAGCCAGTAGGGTAGAAAGGGGGCAATGACGATTGATGTTGTTGAGATCATAAGTGCCCAGATGAGACAACATACGAGTGCCTGACGTAGTACGCGGCGTGCAGCTTCGAAGTCATTGGCACCAATGAAATGAGCTACCTGAACAGAGAAACCCAGTGAAGCAGCATGCGCCAGTCCGCCCATCAGCCATCCGGTGGTCTCTACCAGTCCGATGGCCGCTGATGCCTTGGCGCCAAGGTGTCCTACCATGGATGCATCGATAAAGAACATCACTGTTGCTGATATCTGTGCTAAGATTGAGGGTATACTGAGACTTACGATGAGCCAGAGTTTCTCTCTTTGGGTCATCATACGCCCTTCTCGGATATACGATAGCAGGAGCTCGCTATTCTTAACTTTCTTCATGCAGACTTATATCGGCCACAAAATTACTGATAAAGATTCGAACAGCCAAACTATTTTGATAATAATGAACGAAAATACTGCTAAAGAGTTTTAAAAAAGTTATATTACGTTAAATCTATTATGTCGGAATGCTTTTTCTTCAATATATGTTAGGTGGAATCGGAAAATAGTTGTACCTTTGCAGCCCGAAACGCCCTTTTGTAACAGAATTGGGCTCGTAATGTATTGAGTATAAACGAAATAAATATATAATTAATTAAAAAAGTAAAAGTATTA
>Ga0310695_10011255_pt1 | contig 12835 bp, 10 predicted proteins | sample RumenRJG_04DNA_FD_203882 | JGI IMG/M metagenome (GOLD analysis project Ga0310695, IMG submission 203882) | Bovine rumen microbial communities from Lethbridge, Alberta, Canada - RJG_04 (v2) (version 2) | ecosystem: Host-associated > Mammals > Digestive system > Stomach > Rumen | place: Canada...
TAAAAATTATATTTTTTAAATTTAAGAATGAATAAATTTTATTTTATTATAATTAATTTTAAAAATTTTTAAAATAATATTATTTTTTTATTCTTAAAATCTAAATAAAAATAAAACATTAATGAAATTACCAGAAAAATTAGAAAATCAATTAAATAAAAGTAATTCAATGTCAATGTCATTAACATTTAATACAGATAATGTAAATAATAATCCTTTATTAACAAGTGAAGACTTCAATAACAATATAAATAATCATTTTTTTCCCCTTTGTCAAATTCATAAAAATAAAGCATACTTTTATAATAATTCAAATAATAAAAAAAACTATTTTTGTGATGAATGTATGAGACAATTAAATATAGATAAATTTTTTCCTATTCCAGGAATACAAAAACAAAATTCAATTAAAATTAATTCTTGTATATCAAAAGCTCAAATGATAAAAACAGAAATTGATAGAATAGAAAATTTTCTTCTTTCATACAAAAAAAATTTTGAAATTCAAAATTCAAATAAAATAGAAGAATTATTTGATTATATAAATAAAATAATTCAATATAATCATTCAACAGCAAAAACTTTATATAATCAATGTCAAAAAGAACAAAAAAATCAAATTGATAAAAAATTAAAAGAATTATCATCATTAAAAATAGAATTAAATCAATTTGAAAAACAATTACAACAATTAAACAATATAAACAATATAAATATAGAAAAAGATAAATTTCTTCCTCCAGATAAGCAAAATTTATTAAATAACATATATACAAAATTAAGTAATTATTTAAATTATGAAAATGAATTAAATTTATTTCAAATGAAAATAGATATTAAAGAAGATGCTAAAAATTCTCTTTTTGATTTAATACAAAATTCATATGAAATTGATATTGATTTTTTAAAAATGAAAAATGGAGAAATTCCAACAGTAAAAGAATTACTTGATAAAGATTCAACTTGGCAATGTCAATGTGGAATTTTTGATAATAAAGTAGGTGATATTATTTGTAATGGATGTACAAGATATAGAAAATTAGAAACTTATAATAATATAATTTTTAATCCTTTTAAAATTTCAAAAAATGAATTAATTGAATTAAATAATAGAAGAAAACATGAAATTAAAGTTTTTAAAACTTTATCAAAAAAAGATAATTCAAAAGGAAAATATGTCTATGCAATTAATTTAGAATGGTTTTTAGAATGGAAATGTTTTGTTACTAATGATTTAAGTGATAAATTAATTCTTAATTGTAAAAAAAGAATAAGTGATAATAAATTAATTGGTGTTTTACCACCTGGTTATATATCAAATGGGAAATTATGTGAAAAAGATAATGAAACTGGGAAATATATTTTAAAATCAAATGTTAAATTTAAAGATGATTATTTTACTATTAATCAATATTTATGGGAATGGTTTATGTTAAATTATATGGGTGGACCTGAAATTTTAATTAATATTCAAAAAAAAAATGAAGAAAAAAAAAATAATAATTTAATTATTGATAATAAAGGATTATTAGATGATAATGCTAAATATATTAAAAAAGAAAGCTCTGAAAATAATATTAATTGTAATGTTGATGTTTCTAGTGAAAAAAAATTCGATCCTGATGGAACAATATTAATGGAAACTATACATAAAATTCATCCTGTTGCTGATTATAATTTTACTACGAAATTTTCTGATTTTAATACTGTTAATAGTAATGAACCTATTAAAGAAGAAAATGAAAAAAATATTAAAGTTAATAATAATAAATTTATTAATAAAGATAGTGATAATTTAGATAGTTTAATTGATGAGTTGGATAATAATGATTCTAATAAAGATATATTTGATATAAATGATTTATAAAATATTTAATTTTAAATAATTTATTAATTTAATTTTTTTATCTTTAATTTTTCAAAATTATATTTTTTAAATTTATTATTTGGATTAGGGATATTAATTAATTTATAAATTATCTTAAAATAATAAAATAAAAAAATATTTTTTTTAATTATTTTTTTCATATAAAAAAACATTAAAAAACAAATTTTTAAAAAAAAAGATTTATTGATATAATTCTTTTAATAAAAAAATATAATATTAAAAATAAATTTTATTTTGATTTTTAATAAATAATTAACTTAATTCTTATTAAAAACTCCAAAAAAAAAAAAAAAAAAAAATATTTATTTCTCAATTTTCGAATTTTTAAAATAAATTCCATCTTTAACATCTTTCATATCAATTTTTTTAGGAATTTCAGTATTATCAAACAAATTTTTTCCATCATAAGAATTAAGAAATGAAATTTCCAAAATTTTATTTTCATCATCATTTAAAATTTCACCTCCATTTTCTTTAAACCATTTTTTAAAAACATTACTCATTTTAATCCTAGTTAAAGAAGGAGTATTACTAATTTCTCCATCATGATTTTTTACAGGAGCAAATTCATTTTTTTCTTCAATTTCAAATAATAATAAACCTTCTTTTTCAGCAAATTCAAAAATAGAATTAAAAAAAATTTCAAATTTCAAACCATCAGAATTTTTTTTTATTTCAAATTCATTTTTTTCTTTATTAAAATAACAAGCATCAAATTTCTTTTTTAAAATATGAAATTCTCCAATTAAAATTTTCATTTTTTCATCATTTAATAAAACATTTTTTAAAAAATTAACACTAATTAAATAATCTAAAATATTAGAAGCATTATAAACTAAATCACCATTATCTTTTTTTTTATATTTTAAATCATTTGGCATTTCCATATAATCAAGCATCATTGGTTTATTTTTATAAATTAAAAAATTTCCAGTTTTTTGTTCTGGATTAATTTTTTTAGTAAATTTAGCACTCATTTGATTAATACCACTTTTTCCTTTTAAAATTGTTAATCCAATAAAAAGAGGATCTAAAACTTTATATAAAGGATTATCAATTGAACAAACATTTATAAAATCAATTTTTCTTTCTAAACAAATATCAATTATTTTATTATTTTTCATTGCTGTAAAACAACCACCATTACCATCTGGTGCTTGATATAATTTTGATGGAGATGTTAATATTACTTTACCATTTAAATCTAAAGCACAAACTTCAGTTTGAGGAAAAAAAATTATATTTTCTTTTTTTAAATGAAAATAATTATTTTCTTCAAAAAAATTTTTTATTTCTGTATTTGTTTTTACATTTGTCATTATAAATAATGTACAATCTTTATATTGTAATTTAGAATCTTTTAATATTGATTTTGTATTCATTTGACTTGATAAAAATCGATTTACTAAATATTCAAATAATGTTTTTTTTGAAGGCATATTTATATTATATTTTCCTTTTGGATGTTCAAATCCTAATCTTGTTCCTAATCCACCAGATAATATTAATAATCCTATTTTTCCTTGATAAATTTCTTCATGTCCTTTTTTAATATATTCATCTATATTTTCTAAGTTATTTAATGAATATTGAGATTGTATTGCTTCTATGTCTTTTGATTCGTATTTTTCATCTTTTTCTTCTTTTTTATACATTGAATATAATGTTGTCATTAAGTTAAAATCATTTATTGATAATTGTTTTATAAAATCATCTTTTTCTTCTTTTGTTTTTAACTTTGTGTAATATTCAAGTAAGTGTTCTTGATTGTTTTTTTTAATACTTTCTATTATTTCTTTTGGAATTTCGTTTTCCATTTTTTTTTTTTAAATAATATAAATATTATATATCTTATTCTTTTATATTAATTAATTTTTCTATTTAATTATATTAAATTAAGGAAATTTAATTTTATTTTATCTTATTAAGTGTAGTTAATATTTTTTTTTTTTTACATTTTTTTTATTATAAATGAGAAAAATATGATAAATAATTTTATAAAAGTAAAAAATTGAGAAGTAAATAATATTTTTAATATTAAACTATATTTTAATTATTATTATCCAAATTTATATTTTTTATTAAGTTTTTATAATTCTCTTTTTTTACTTTTTTATTTATAAAATTATTATTTTGTGTATTTTTTACCATTTTTTTAATTAATTGATTATTATTTAATTTTTTGATAACATCATTATCGATTCCACTACTACCACTTGACTGAGTAAGATTAATTGGTTTTTGAATAAAACCAGATGATAAATTAGAATAATTTGTATGAGAAGATTGATCTTTAAAAATATTAAAACTATTATCAATTTCCATTGATTGATTATTATAATTATTTTTATTTTCTAAAACAAAATCTTTTAATAATAAATTAGTTAATTTTTCATTAGTAATATTTTCCATTGAAATATTATTTATCATTGAAATATTTGTATTTATATATTGACCACTTGTTCTATTTATTTTAGAAATTTTTTTATTATCATTTTTAAAATTTCCATTAAAACCTTTTAAAGAGAAAACATTTTTTAAAAGAGAAATATTATCTTTTGATAAATCTTTATTTTTTTCTTTTAATTTTTCTAATTCTTTTTCTAATTCATTTATTCTATTATTTCTTTTAATTAAAATTCTATTTATTAATTCAATTGCATCTAATAATTTTGATATAAATTTATTACTATGACTATTTGTTTCAATATCAATACTAGTTAAATTTAAATAATTTAATACTGCAAACCATTCATCAGTTTCCCAATTTTTTCTTGTTTGTTTTTGTATAATATCATCAATTAATTTTGTTGTAAAAATTGTATTATTATTTCCTTTTTTTTCTCTTAATTTATCTTTTAAACTTTCTATTTCTTTTTTATAATTTTTTACTTTTTTTAATGTATTTTCATAAGCTTCTTTATATAAATTTAAATCATTATATAATATTAATAAATTTTCATTTGGATCTGATATATATAATTCTCTTGGTTCTTTTTCATCTTCAAATTCTTTTGTTTCTTGTAAATTTAAATATTTTCTTTTTAAATTTTCAATCACAGAATTTTTTTTAATTATTAAATTTTCTAATAGAAAAATTCTATTTTTTAATTCTCTTGATTTATCTGTTTTCTTTAATAAAAATTCATTCATTGTATTATCATATCTTATTATTCTTTCATGAAGTTCTTTTTTTTCATTTATTAATTTTTCATTTTTTTCTTCTATTGATTTTATTTCTTTTTTTAATTGATTTAAATATGATAAATATGAATCTTGATTATTACCTTCATTTTTAAAAAAAGATTCAATTATTTCTTTATTAATATTTAAATTTGATTTAATATCATCAATTTCATTTTTTAAATTTAAATTTTCATCTTCTAATAATTTATAATTATCTGCATATTGATTAATAACTTTTACAACAAAATTTCTATCTAATTTTTTTTTCATTTTTTATTTGAAAAAAAAATAAAAATTTAATTGAAATTTAGAAATTAATAATTTATTATATTTATAAATATATTACTTAAAAATATATTTAATATTATAAGAAATAACACTTATCACTATTATCAATATTATATATTAATTAATATTTAATATTTCACCAAATTTATTTAAAAAAGATGGAATTCCAATGCTTTCTTTAAGCGAAATTTCAAAATATTCACAATGAAATTTTTCACAAATATAATTTAAATCATTTGTTATTATTTTATTAGATAAATCACTTTTATTTCCTATTAAAATAATAGGTTTATTTAAAGAACTTATTTTATTAATTAATATTTTTCCTTTATTATAACTATTAATTGAAGTTAAATCATATAATATAATATAACAATCAGCTTCCATAATTACATTATCATTATTAGAAACAATAAAATTAATTTCATATTTTTTATTACAATGAACAAATAAAATTGTTTTAAAAAAAATTTCATCATAAATACTAGGAATATAACATTGATCAAATTTATTATCACATATTTTTAAAACAAAAGAAGTTTTTCCTGATTCTTTATCACCATATACTAAAACTTTTTTTGTATTACCTTTAGAAATTATTACATTATCTGAAGGATGTCTTGAAATATTTTGATTAATATCATCAATAACTGAAATTTTTATTTTATAATTATCTTTTTGAGTTTGATATTGTATTTTTTTTGTTTCAATATATTTACCTGTTGATAGAGTGTCTAGGTTTTTTGTATTGTTTTTAATTCTATTTTTAAATTCATCATATTCATTTTCTTCTGTATCATCTATTTGATTTATTGATTTTTTTTTTCTAATTTGATTAAAAGAAAATATTGATAAAACATTATTTTTAAATGATGAATTTTGGGTACAAATACATAAATTATTAGAATTTCCCATTTATTTACAAAAAAAAAATTAAAATAATTACTAAAACACATTAATTTTTTAATATACAAATATTTTTATATTATAATAAAAAATAAAATCTTTTAATTCTTAATTCATAATATTTTTTATTTTAAACAACTTTAAAATGTAGCATATGCAAGAAGCATAAAATATAAAATAATATTTTTGAATATAAACACAAAGAAATATGTATTTATTTATTAATTTATATTTATAAAAATACATATTTCATTAATATACTAAAAAACCACTTTAATAAAAAATAGTTTTTTTTACTTTAATAATTGAGATAATGTAGAAGGTAAATCAGATTCATTTGAATCATTATTAAAAAATAATTTTATATTATTATTATTTATATTTACTTTCTTTTCTATTTTTTGTTTTTTATTGATTTTTTCAATAATAAATATATTTTTTTTTTTATCATTTCTAGAAGTTTTATTTCCAATAATAAAATTTTTTTGTTTATATTCAAAAGAATTATCCCTATTTACAACAATATCTTTTATATACTTATTAAAATTAATACAATTATTAATAAATATATTTTGAATTTTATTTTTCTTTATAAGAATGAAATTATGTCTTTGTTTGAATTCACAATTCAATTCATTTACATCATTTAAACAAAAATCACTTATCCATTTACATAATTTCATTTCACTAAGACTAGGTCTTAAAGTATAATCAAAATTAATTAAACTAAAAAATAATATTTTAAACTCATTTGATAAATTTACATTTTTACATTCCCAAAATTTTTCTATTTGATTATTAATAATTAAATTATAATGAATATCATCTTTAATTGCAATTTTAAAAGGCATTTTCCCAGTAACTAAAATAAACATAATAACACCAATTGCAAAAATATCATTAGAAATACCATAATAAGATTTTTTTAATAATAATTCAGGTGAAGAATATGAAGGAGTACCAATAATTGAATTTAATTTACCATTTAAATTAATATTTAATTTTTCAGCAAAACCAAAATCAACTATTTTTAAATTATAATTTTCATCTAACATAATATTTTCTGGTTTTAAATCTCTATGACAATAATTATTTTCATGAATGTAATTTAATGTTTCTATTAAAGTTTTTATTATTATTTTTGATTGATTTTCTGTAAAAGGTTTTTTTGTTTCATATATATAATCAAATAAAGAACCATTTGGTAAATATTCTATTTTAATATAAAAAACTTTTTTTGATTTTTTTTTATTTTTTTTTATTAAAATACCAAAATCATTCTCATATATTTTTATTATATTTGGATGTTGTAATTTTTGAAGAGATGATATTTCATTTTTTATTATATTTGTACTTGCTTCTAATAATTTTTCTTGTTTTATTATTTTAAATGCATATATTTTTTTTTCTGTATCTAATTCATTGTATCCTTTATATATTTTTGATGTTGCACCTGAACCTATTTTTTCGAGTAAAATATATTTTTTTGTTTCTGATTCAAGAATTGAATAATTTAAATTATCATTTTTTTCTTTCGGAAATTTATTATTTAATGATTTTAATTCCATTTTTTTTATTAAATTTAAAATTATTGTAATTTTATATAAAAATAAAATTAAAGATATTGCTGTATGATAATTAATATACATATAATAAAAAAATGTTAATAATAAATATAATTTAATTTTTGTTATTATTTACTATAGAAAATAAAGAAAAATATATATTTAAAATTTTAATGAATCAAACATTTTTAAATTAAAGATTTTTATTTATAAAAAAATTAAATATTTCATAAATAAATAATAACTATAAAATGATACTAATTATTTGATTACTATATAAAGCAATTTATAATTTTTCTTTTATAATCTTATTCATATTATCTTTTACGTAAACTTTAAATTCATTATAATCAAGAATTCCATTATGATCAATATCTAATTGAAAAAATAATTTTTCTAAAGCTTTTTTATCAGGAGATGACATTTCTAATCCTGAAGCAACATCTTTCATACATTGATATAATTCTTTTTTTTCTATTTTCCCATTTTTATTTTTATCAGCAGCATCAAAAGCATCTTTTGCAATAGGCTCAAAGATAACAGGATTATTAATAGCAATTAAAAGTTGTTTTTTCTTTAAAGAATCCATTATAAAAACTAAAAAAATAAAAAAAAATTTTATATTTAAAAATTAATAATATAATATATGAAAATTATTAAATTTGTAGAAATAATATTTTAATATAATATAAAATTTATTATTAACAACATCTTTGTTTATTTGATAATATTGATTTATTATTATTAGTATCTTTAGATGAAATTGTAATAATACTTGAATCTTTATATATTGATTTTTCTTTTTCTTTTTCTCTGAAATTAGTAAAATATTTTTTTCCTAATATCATAAATAAATTATCTATTCCTAAATTTAAATAAGTAGAAGTTAAATTAAATTCAATATCATTTAATGAACAAAAATTTCTAACTTCATTTTCATTAACTTGTTCTTTTTGATATAAATCACATTTATTTCCAGCTAATCCAATAATTATTTTTTCATTTGTATAATTTTGTATTTCTTTTAACCAAATATTAATTGCATTATCATAACTTTTTTTATTTGTAATATCATATACTATTATACATATTTTTGCATCTAAATAAAAAATTCTATTTAATGATAAATATTTTTCTTGTCCTACTGTATCCCATAATTCAAATAATATTTTTTCATTATTTATTATTTCTTCTTTTATTGTATATTCTGTTGATATTGTTGATTTTGGATTTTTTTCATATTTATTTATTAATCTTGATATTATTGATGTTTTTCCTACTCCTGAATCGCCTAATAATATTACTTTACATTTTAAAGAATCATACATTTATTTTTTTTTTTTCTTTTTTTATATTCGAATTTAAATTATTATTTATTAAAATGATTATTTTTTATCTTAAAAAGAAAATACTTTTACATATATTAATATATATATTTTGTTATAAGTATTTTTTTTTCAATGATAATTCATTCATAATAAAATTTTTTTTCTATATTTAAATATTAATATATTTATTTATTAATGGCATCAATTACATTTTGGAAAAGATTATTTTTTTTAAATATTGGATTAATTTTTCTTTTATATAAAACTTATTTAATTTTTGAGGATAGAATTAATACAATTATTTATGAAAATCCTTTATTTCCTCATGAAGCTGATGATGGTTATCCATTTATTGATAAAATTGATTGTGATTTACAATTTTTTATTTCTATATCAAAAAATTTTGATGATAATATTATAAATGATAATAATATTGATTTTATTATTGATAATAATAATAGTTTATGTTCATTAAATTTACAAAATTATATTTGTAAAGGAAATAATAATTGTATTAATAGTATAAATGTAATATTTAATAATATAAATTTTGATTTTAATAAATATCATTTAATTGAAGATTTTGAGGGAAAATTATTTTGGGATTCTATATATGAACAAAATTTATTTTTTAATAATATAAGTTTAAATTTTGTTAGAAAAATAATTTCTGGTTATCATTCATTTGTTAATATAATGTTATTTAAAAAACAAAAAAATTCAAATTTTATTAAAGATAAATTAACTAATTCATATGAAAATATGAATGATTTATTATATTTATATTCATTATTTTTTGAAAGTTCATTTTTTTTAAATGATGAATATAATATGTTTAAAAAATATAATCAAGTAGAAAATAAAATTTTTATTAATAAATGCATAAAATTATCATCAGGAAATTTATTTGATTTTGAAAATATAAAAGATGAAATTATTCTCAATTTCCAAAATATTAAAAAAATTATAAATTGTATTCCAAATAAATATTTTATAAGTAAATTTAGTTCATTAATTGATATTGAAGCCATAATAACAATGTTAAAAATATATTATGGAAAACAAATTACAAATAATGAATTAATTAATTTTAAATTTTTTTCATATAATTTTATAATATCTTTAAATGAAATTTTTTCATATGATATTAAACAAAGAGAAATATCAATTAAATATTTAGATTTTAAAAAATTTTTTCCAATTATATATTTGTTTTTTTCTATAATTCTTTTATTAATTTTAAATCTATATTTCATTAAAAATAAAGAATTTTATAATTCAAAAATTTATCGACCAAAAAAAAGAAAAATATATTACCAACATGAAGTAGAAAGAATGAGAAAAGAAGGAAAAAAAATTTAATAATAAATAAAATAAATAATTAAAAATTTAAAAAAAAAATATAAATTTAAAAATTTTAAATTTAAATTTAATTAATTTTTCATTTCATATATAAAATAAAAGTATATAATTATTTTTCATAATTTAAAATAATTTAAACTTAAATTATATGACAAGTGTAATTGAATCAATAGAATCATTATCAAAAGAAACAAGTGATTCTTCAGCATTAAAAAGTAAAAAAAGAGAATATAAATTTCATTCAAGAAGAAATAGAGAAAATGTAATTAAAGAATATTCAACACCAAAAAAAGAAATTCAAGAAGAACAAAAACAAATTGAAGAAAATTCAATTGAAAATTTACTTATAAAAGGTAAATTTAAACCAAAAGAAATTATTGAAGAAATTAAAAAAAATGATGAATTAATAAATAAAAATGATGATATTATTGAAGAAGTCGAAATTACTATTAAAGAAGAAAAAAAAACTTTTACAAATAAAAATTCAAGAAGAAGAGAAAGATTAAAAAGTAAAGAAAAAGATAAAGAATTAAAAGAATTAAAAAATGAAATAATAGAAGAAGTTAAAATAAAAGAAGAAAGTGAAAAAAAAAATAAAGAACAAGAAAAAAAATTAACAGAAAAAAAAACAATAAAAGAAATAAAATATAAAACAACAATATCAAAAACAACAAATATAATAAAAATATTACCAAAATCATCAAAAGAATTTATAACTGAAATTTATAATGAAATAAATAATTTAAGAACAAATCCAAAAAAATATAATAATGAATTACAATATTATGAAGATAATACAAAATTATCATATGGATTTAAACCAAATATTCAAAAAGACATTTTAAAATTAATTAATAAAATAAGAAATTCAAATAATACACAAAAATTACAAAAAAATGATAAATTAACTGAAATTGCTGAACAATATTTACAAGAATTACGTTTTTCAAAAGGAAATAAATTTTATCCAAAAGATCAAGATATATTATTAAATGATTTAAATTCAGAATTTAAAAATGTTAAATTTTGTAAAAATTATATTTGTATTAATCCAGATCCTAAAAAAGGTATTTTTGATTTATTATTTAATGAAAAAGATTTATTAAATGGAACAAGTGATCGATTTTTAAATCAAGAAGCAAAATTTATTGGAATTGCTCATGATAAAATTAGAAATTTAAAAGTTACTATTATTATTGTTTCAGATACAAATATTCAAATTCAACAAGAAAAATTATTTGATGGTTTATTAAATGAATTAAATAAAGTGAGAAATAATCCTCAAATTTATTTAAAATTTATTAATCAAGATAATGAAAATTATGAAAAATTTTTATATGCTAAAAAAGTTTCTTCTTTAGAATATAATAATTTAATTGAAAAAGCTTGTGAAGAAAGAGGAAAAAAATTTGATGAAGAAAATACTTTTTATAATAGAAATGAATTAAATGATTTTTTAAGTCAATATGGAAAAAATTATTTTATTACTGAAGAATATATTAATGATATTACTTTAACTGCAAAAGATTTTATTATTAATATGTTACAAATAGAAAATATTAATAAAATATTATTAAATAGAAGAATTAAACAAATTGGTTTTTCCAAATCACAAAAAGGGAAAATTATTTTAATATTTACTGATTGTTTTGATAGAAATTTAGAAAAAAATGAAATATCAATTGAAAATATAAGAAGAAAATTATTTAGACCTAATTTAACAAAAGATGAAATTTTACAAATTAAAAATGATTTTAATTTATTTGATTCTAGAAGTGAAGGAAAAATAAAACCAAATTTATTATTATTAATTGCAGATAAATGTAATAATTGGGGAAATGATAATCCTTTTTATTATACTGCTTTAAAAGAATTAAATAATGAAGAAAATAATAAAAAAGGAATTTCTTTTGAACAATTTATTTCTACTGTTAAAAGAGTTATTAGAGATTATTCAAGAGAAGATTTTGAAAATAATTGGGAAGAAATTTTTAATTTATATTTTAATGATGGAAAAAAAAATATTATTAATAATGAAATTTTAAGTCAAGTTATTAAAGATTTAGGTTTTAAAATTAGTGATGATGAAATTAATGAATTTGTTGATAGAATGGAAGGTGAAATAGATTTGAATAAGTTTATTGAAATTATGAAAGAAGTTGAATTAAGTAATTTTAGACAATAAAAAAAAATAAAAAGATTTTTTTGATTTTTAAATTATTATATTTTATTGGTTAAATAATTTTTGTTTTTATTTGAAAAATTAATATTTAAATATTTAGTATTTTTTACTTGTTTAAAATATTAAAAAA
>Ga0310695_10011258_pt1 | contig 12833 bp, 17 predicted proteins | sample RumenRJG_04DNA_FD_203882 | JGI IMG/M metagenome (GOLD analysis project Ga0310695, IMG submission 203882) | Bovine rumen microbial communities from Lethbridge, Alberta, Canada - RJG_04 (v2) (version 2) | ecosystem: Host-associated > Mammals > Digestive system > Stomach > Rumen | place: Canada...
AACCGATCCAGCGCTTAACTACATCAGGGCGTTTGGATATACCAATGCTGTATGGATTAGAAAATCAACGACTTCAACATGGCAAATCTTCATTCAGAAATCCGAGAGTTATGACAATATTGGGATTACCGAGCTGTTCAGGACGAGTTATGATACGGGTATATCAATCACACTTGAAAATGTTTTTAGCTCGTCTGTGTCTGGAACTCAGGCATCGTGGTATGTGCCAGGAGGAATAGCATCATCTGGTCACACCCATTCATATGTTCCGATACGGGCTGTTTTATATAACAACACTTCCGGCAACAACGGCGGCATCACCCTATCTGCGTCCGCGGCGAACTACAATCATATGCGAATCTATTTCAGGAGCAACGACGGAACTGAATTCGTCTCGTCTGTCGATGTGCATTCGCCGAACGGTAAGAGGCCGAACCTCGTGGTCGTCTACGATAACGGTTCCAACCTGATGTACTTCAAGGCGAAGACGGTCTATATAAACGGGAAGAGCATCGCCAACAACGGAACCGGATACGGCGAGGCATGGGTTGGCAATAGCTACGGTAGAGCCGGTCAGAACAACGTGTACATAACCCGCGTCGAGGCATGGAACGAGTAAGGAGCGAACATGGGACTCAAGAAGCACATCACCCTACCGAACGGGATACAGCTCAACTATCACAGGGTTGTCAGCTTACATATCCAGACGAACAATCAGAACGTGATAGAGGTCGCGGGCTACACGAGCCAGTCGAAGCGGCGCGAGGAAATCGAGTGCATCGAGGCTCTCGCAAACGGTGACAATGAGGCGTCGTGCGACGTGTTCATAGAAACAGCCGCGTACATCGCGCCATACGAGCAGGACATGACGATCGAGTCCGCATACGAGTACCTCAAATCGCTGCCCGAGTTCGAGGGTGCGGAAGACGTGATGGAGACAGACTGACCGTAACCAATTCTTGTAAACTAAATCAATGAAAATGCCCCAGGGTGACTCATCATCCTGGGGCTTACTCATGTCGCCAAAGCTTCATAAGGCGTTCGTTTCGGAACCCGCGTGCTTTACCAGATGACCCGGACGGTGGCGGGCACTCACCATTGTGCGGGGAACACGGGCCTATTCTACACTAAGATCGTATAGATCGCCAGGCTTCTTCTTCCTGAGCTTGCTGAACTTGCTCGGCCTCATACCTGGTGGCATATCATCCCACGTGGTTTCCTCGTCATCATCAAGCTCCCATGATCCATAATAAGCTGGCATCTTTGGTGGCCTGCCAGTAGTGGTCTGCAGGTATTCGACCTGCGTTAGAAAATCGCAGGCATAGCCATATGCATCCATGAGGTGCGAATACCTGTCGTGCTTCGGCTTCGCAGCCCAATCGTCGATACCGGTTAGCTCCTTGTACTCCCAGCTTTCGAAGCACTCCATAAGCCAATCGCATCTATCCGAATTGATAATCGCGTTGCCGAGCATCGACCTGCCGCGATTGATGCGATCTTGCACATAGGTCCTGTCGAGCTTGTACCATGCGATATTGGGGAACATACGACGGCATTCTTCCAGAGGCGAAGTAGAGGAGCCGGATCGATCGGAGTCCCATGGCAGGCAAGCCGCTCTGATGAGGTGGAAATATGGCCTGCTAGCTAGTTCCTGAACGCACTCGACGACGGCCTTGCGATTGTTCTCATACCAATCGAAGATGAACATGTGGCCGTTGTAGTATTGGAAGACAACGCAGCTCGTCCAGTCGGTTTCCTTATCCTTAGACGAGATGTCCCATGCTATATAGACTGGCCTGGAAGTATCGAGATTATACGGTGTATATCTCTTTTCCGTTCTGACCAATTCGATACCGGGGAACACAAGCCCTGCATTGACGGCAAGGAACTCACACATGTATTCCTGCCTAAACAGAAGATCGTTTCCCATAGAGCGAATATAGCGCTGCCTGATTTCCTCAAGCATCTCATCGGTGAACAATCTTGTTCCATCGGATCTAACGGATTTGTTGGCTGGCATCCAGTCTACGAACACATCACCATGCTGACCGGGCCAGCCTTCTGGATCAGCTGTGCCAGTGTATGCCGTGAGGAAATCGGCTGCTATGTTGTTGATACCGCGTGGGGTGAAGTTAGCCGTTACTAAAAAATTCTTGCCGTCGGCCTTCTTCATATCCCAGATAGGCATGATGAGATCAAACGCACCACGCTTGTAAAGCGACAGTTCCGATATCATGAAGTTATCATAGGATGAACCGATTAGGCTTTCGCTTTCTTTGAAGCCGATGTATTGAATCAACGCCGGTGCTAGATCGGATGGATTGTTTAGAAATTTAACCTGCTGCTTGGTTTCAGACACATCTATCTCGTCAGCCGGATAGCTGTCGAAATGTCTCCTGCCATCGATATATTTGTCCCAGATGTTACGCCGTATCCATTTGTTGTCCAAGCCTATATAAGCAGACTGTGTGCCAGGGTGGGTGTAGCTGTTGAACAATCCATACTGAATATCATTTGAATCCTTACCCGCCTGTCTGTGCCAGATGTCCAGCTCATAATGATATTTCCCAGACAGACGGCGAGCCCAGGTCGCGCGTTGATACGGCCTGGGCTCATAGTACAGAGGTACTTCTACCGTCATTGAACTAGCCTTCCAGTTCTTCCAATGCTTTCTTGGTAGCTTCGATCTCCTCTTCGACACGATTGATAAACGACACCATGTCCTCAGCGGAGCCGCCCACATTACGGCATAGATCGATGCGCATCATCTCGAACGCGAGATCACCATAGGTATGACCGTTGACGTTGAAGTCCTTATCATAGAACCCATCGCAAAGCTTATCCATCTCAGCAGGATCAAGCTTTTTCGCTTTGTTGTACATCTTGTTCGTCTCTGTAGCCATCTCGAATGCAAGATCGTTTGCCTCATCGATGCTGACATTATCGCTTCCGCATGTGAAACGCAATGTACGCAAAGCCTCTGCTGTTCCGGTAGCCGTGAGATATTTATCAGCGGTTATCTTCAGCATCTCGACAAGCTGGTCTTTGGCCGCCTTGCATTTCTTGTCACGATCCTCGATCATCTTTTCTAGCTTTTCCTCAAGCTCTTTCTTGGTGATCTTTTCCTCGACGGTAAGCTTCGGTTTCTTCTCTGCCATCATAGTCTCCTTACTTCTTAAGTTTCGACAACTGCTCATCTTGCAGCCTTTCCATTGCCTCTGCCAGACTTTTCGGCGCGGCACCGCCACCGGACGGCACGGCGCCCGAACTTGTTTTCATATCGAGTGCTGGTCCCTTCGGCTTGTCATCGATCGTCTTGCTTTCGGTTTTGCGCTGCTTTGCATAACTTCGAATCATTTCGACTTGTCGCTCAACCAATGCGAGAGCCTTATCGAGATCGCAGGAATAACCAAATACCTTTCCAGATCCGTCTTTCAGCTCATAATCTTCCAGGACATTATCGAGCATGCCTTTCCTAATAGGATCAAGAGCTTCGTACTTGGGAGCAAATTCGAGAACGGCAAGCCGGGGAGCGTTCTGATCGGTGAGATAGCGCTCATATTTACCGCAGGCATCATTGAACACACGTGCCAGTTCCGCGTTATAATCGTCAACCCATTCCTGAGCTTGACGACGTGGGTTGTCTCCTGTGAACTCCCTACCGGTATCCGGATTATAGAAGCGAGGTACACCGTCCTCATCACGCTTGCAGATATCAGGATCATTGATGGTGGCTCCGAGCGTACCATTATGCTTGCGAACCTCGTCGCGCTTCATGAACTCTTTCGCTATTTCATCAATTGCCTGATTGCGGATTCGTTCTGAGGACTCTGTTTTGTATTGCCTGATCTGCTCTTCAGTGATTCCCTTGCGATCTGCGAAAGCGTTTCCGCCCTCTTCTCGATCATCTCCAGCATCAAGATCCAATCCTCCAGCGTCGTTCTCATTTGAATCACTGTTTCCGTTTTCATCTGGATTGGAAACTTCTTGCCCGTCAGATTCCTTGGAATCGGAACTACTGTTTCCGGTATCTCCGGTATCACTGGAATCTGCTTCAGAACTTTCCTCGCTCTTCGGTTCCAATGCCGCAAATGCAGCTTCCCAAGGGTCAACCTCAGAAGCGCTTTCCTGATTTTCAATCTGTTCAGTATTGTTCGGATCCATCCTTGTCCTCCTCCATCATCATCATGTTCAGGTTTATTATCATCTGATCTATCCATCTCTGCCTCAGCTTGTGATAAGCCAGGTCCCTTCTGCTCGATATCGTCGTCTGACCAGACGGGGTGTACATAGACCTCAGAGTTTCCTCCAGGTCTTCCTCCCTTTGAGTCGATAGAAGCTTCTTCCTGGCTCTTGTGAGATGCTTGTTCATCTCTCTTATGATCCATTTGAATTCCTCCAACTTAGCCATGTCGCTTATATCATCCGTAAACTCAAGGATTTTATATACATTGCACAACGTTTCCCAAGACGCGACTATATCGAGAGATCTGGTTTCGTTTGTGATCCACTCTATAAAGCTATTAGATAAGGCCACCAAAACCACCAAGCCCAGCTTTTGCAGCCATGGCCTCTTCGCGAATATGCTTCTTCAAGAGGGCATGGGTCTGCGGGATAGATGCCGCAAGAGTCACACCGTCGATATAATCCATCATAGGCTTGCCAGAGAACTCGGACTCAAGCTCGGGAAACACCTGTCGAACAAGGGTTTTCAAACCATATAGCTGGATAATAGTGTCACCGACTTGGACGAGACTCGTTGGGAATGACCAGATATAGCCTCGCTTGTTATCGTTTCCACGGACGACCGGGCAAAGCTCGACGCCGAGTTGCCACGAGATCTCCGTTCCGATTTTTGGGAACGTGGTTTTCGCCATGACTTGCTTGGTCTTGTCGACACGCAGTACCTCGTAATCTCCAACCATGCGCTCGACATCTTCAGACGCGCCATAAATAGCCTCGCCTGCGTTATAGTCACGCACTACCATCTCCGGGCCAAGAGGCTCGTCGAATGCCAGATTTCGCTTGGCATCGGGAGTCATCAATGGCGTGATAAGGATTCGCTTGCCATACAGCGGATGCGATTTGTTCAGCTTCCAGGACCATGGAGCATTGTGTTTCTTAGGCTCCTGCTTTTGTTTCTTCTTGGGTGGTTGCCATTCCTCACCATGCCCTTCGATGTACGCCGTGATGCGAGAGCATCTATGCTGATAGGTGAGGCCATCCGGTTCAAGACCGTATTCTTTTTCGAGCCTCTCAAGTTCGTCTTTCTTGATTGCTGCCATTTAGTTCTCTCCTTTACAATAGTAAACAAGTAGTAGACAAGTAATTATTATACAGTAAAAAAAGAACAGGCGGAGCAATAGCCCCACCTGTTCCACGATTTATTTGATTTCTCCCTTTCTGATCTTCTCCATTAGCTTTTGCACTCTTGGATGGTCTTCGGGACAATTACGGTAATCTACGTCTATTACTTTACCTGATGGGATAAGAAGGCAATCATACTCCTTGCCACCTATATTTACCTTCAGTTCCTTTGTGGCAAGGATCTCCTTTCCCATTATGGATCACCTGCTAACGCTCTTAGTCGGATTCATGGATTCCTTTTCCATGATCGAATTGATTATGCTCTGCTCTGTAATATCCAAGCTTTCCACTGAAACGCTTGTTGTTGCATGAGCATCGTTTATGAATTTCCTCATATTCTTCTCGATATCAAGACAAATTTGAATCTCGTCTGTAAGATTGCCACGCCCATACCAGACGACGAACATCTGATTTCTTGTCATAGATGGATTAAAGAAAATCAAATAAGCGTCTTCTATACTCGGACACACCGCCATGGCAGCAGCTATTTGCCATCGCTCTTCGAGCTTTTCCTTGGCTGTATGCCCGCATATGAAATGACGTTCAGCACTATATGATTTCACCTCGCCAAGCACCTTTGGTTCAGCACCGTATACAGTATTAGAACTTACAGTATTAGAACGGGTCGGTATTTGGATATCAAGAGCATCAGGACTGAACCCTAATCCTAGATCCAACAGGAGATGATCCTTTCTCACTACCACCATATCATCCCAATGATTCAGCAATTGTTTCTTCGCATACCGTTCGTTGAACATATCTATGGCATATGGTTCCAGTATATGACCTCGTGCCATAGCACCCGTACTGATGCAGTCATCTTCAGTCAGTAAGACTTTCTTGCGGGCAAGAACCTTGTAATAGCTCTCATCGTTTACAGTTCTCGCCCTGCCAGTCTTCGTTACAGGCAGCAGTTCCTTTATATCCGTAGCAGTAAGGCACGCCTGCCTAGCTTTAAGCCATCCGAGATCGCATTTATGATTCCATTTAACCATAAAGGTTACCTCCATTTCTTTCTTCTTATACAGTCTATAATCAGGTAGACAGACAATGCCACGCCTGCTTCAGACAGCAGAACCAGTAAACCTGCTGCCACACCTCTTATCAATGCCATTGCAAACACCTCTTAAAAAGTAAAGAGGGCTGGAATAACCAGCCCTCAATTACCTTATCGAATAACCTTTCCGTTAGCCATCAGTTTTCATCTCCTTAAACAAGTCATCAATATCATCAGTCCAATCAAGAGCATTAGCAATCTTTTGCTTCTGAACCGGATAAGGCACAAGTCGACCATGCTCAATCTGGGAAATACTCGACACATGCATCTCTGCTTTACGTGCCAGAGCACTCATCGACATGCCTTTTTCATTTCTGATAGCAGTCATTTTCAACATGGTTTTTCCTTTCTCTCGATGTTGATATTAACCAACACCCATAGATTAGATGGGAAGCTCATCATCGTAAGGCTGAACGTTCACAGCTCCAACAGCTTGCATAGCCTGCGCAACAGCAGGATCCATACCTGCTGGCATCTGTGCAGTATTAACTGACGCTGGCTGAGGTTGATATACTGGTTGCATTGGTTGCACCTGTTGCACCGGTTGCATCGGCTGCATCTGCTGCACTGGTTGCATTGGCTGCATCTGCTGCATCGGCTGCATCGGCTGCATCGGCTGAGCCATAGGCTGCTGATATTGAGCATTCGGTACCTGGATCTGTGCTGGTTGTGCTGGTACTGGTTGACCACCAGACACAGCATCATTAGCAAACAGCTCGGGTACCTTGAACTCCTCTGGCAACGGAGCAGACAATTCATACGGAGTAGGATTGTCGATCTCCTCTACCACGAAGAGCCTCGGATTACCTTGTCCCCATGCCTGACCGGTCGAAGGATGAGCAGCCCATGTAGCAAGATGAACCGTCTTGCCGATAAGTTCGAGCATATTGCCGTTCGTCAAATTGAACAGCTGCATATGCAAGCTGGGCTTCTCGCCCGAACGCTGCTTCTTTCCAGCCTTTGCAAATGTCACGCTCTTAAGCGTGCCGTCCTGTTGTGCCACACCCATGCGGATGTTCATGACTGGATTACCATCGGGCCAGAACTTAGGACGACCAGGCTGACCGTTCATACTGAAGTCACGAGCCTGCACTTCCTGCAATGAGACAACCGTTCCAATAAGTTCGGGAGAGTAATCCTCTCGATCCTGCTTCGAATAGTTCCAGTTGTAGTTTGTGGTTCCAGTGGGATTCAGAGACATAATTGTTCCTTTCGTCTTTTCTGATATGACATCATATTCTGCCATATGTCTTCATCAAGTTTCGCCATCGACAGCCCATTCGGTTTCTTGTTCTTAAGATATACTGCTGCATTGACGGCGTTTCCCATGAGATCGAGTTTACCCCATGGAAAATGTCTTACCGGTATGAGTCGGTCCGTTTCGAAATACAGATGGAAACTGCCCGGCTTCGCAGGATCTTCCATAGTGAATGTCATGTTCCTGAATTGATTGCCAAACTCTATGACTTCAAAATCCTCCTCGCCATGACCTCGCCCATCTATATCGAACACGATGAACTGCTGATACAGCATGTTCTGACCGATCCATCCGCAGGGACTCAGAGCTTTCGCATCGCACGCCAGATACAATTCTGGAGAGAAGTCCCTGCTCCATCCCCATTTCTGCATGGGCTTGTTGTCTGCCGTGCATGGAAAGAACCTACGCTCGGTTCCATGCCAGCCCTTTGGAAACATTGGGAAGTCGCTCAGCTTCATATCATTGAACGATATCGTGTTCTCGATTCTGACATTCTTAGAACCGGAAGATAATACGATCCCCATACCTCGTTTGAATGCTCCGTCTTTCCAGGACTGTATATCTTTCTTCCTAACCGGTATTCCATTTGAGTTGCATTTAGCCAGGCAATCTTCAATCGGCACACCATAGTAACCACACCAATACATGTTGAAATAAGGTGAACCGCCATTGAAGCTATCGTTCAACACCTTCTGCCTGAGCTCCTCAGCTTTCTTACTTTCCCCTGGATTCAAGCCCATAGCTTCCATTCCTCCTTTCTACATATACGTTTCGCAGAATTCATCTAGGTACATATGCTTACGCACTACCGACCTATCGGTTTCATATTGAAGGTACACATCTGCATCTTTCAGTTTCCGTCGGTAGCGAACGACGCATAGCACACACCGTTGTCCAGAGTTCTCGCCTTCAACTCTTGCCTGCCTCAGCCATTCCTCCAGTTGCGCTCTATTTGGATTAGCCGTTTGCTTACCGGCTTTGACTTCTATGGTAATCGGAGAGCAGAGTCCGGGGGCATCGAACAGCTCGATGTCCCCTTCGTCTTTATTGCCTTTGAGCGTCTTGCGTCTGGCTTTGAAACCATAGCTTTCGAGGAACTTCACGACAGACGTCTCGGCACGTGTACCTTTCTTCTTGTTCCTGTTAGCCATGGTTTCTACTCGAACAGCTTCTTGATGAAGTGATCGAGGAACTCGCGATCCCATTCAAGCGGATTGCCGAGAACCGGCAGATCGAACTTATGCTGCGTGTCCTGTTTGCAATCGATGATGAAATCCTCTTGAATGAACTGGACAACCGGATGAATAGACTCAAGGTATTCGTTAGCTTCTTCAGCCTTACGCATACCATCGAGTTCATCCATCAGTTCGATAGACTCTTCGATCTTCTTATCGAGCTTCGGTGTGGACGGAGTGATAATAGGTCGAGAGAATTCCGAAACCCTGCTGAACTCCTCGACATCATCAGGTTCGACCTTGTTGTGCATCTCGTGGTATTTCCGCTGGGTATCGGTTTCCATCTTGTTTGCGAGATCCACGATCTCATTGTCGATGCCTACGATCTTATCTCCCTTGAAGATATATCCGTTCTTGTATTTCAGGTTCTCTTTCTTATACGTCTTCATAGCTTTGTCCTTTCGTTTCGAAGACTGACAATTTGCAATAAGGCATTCGCCTTTATTACCTAGATACAATATCGGAGAGCATCGCCTTCATCTCCGACAGGTCCCCACGTGTATAGATAATCGCACACTCTTTTGACATGTTCCATGAAAGATTCGATATCGCTGGAATAAAACCTATCCTTTTCCCTCTCGAAGAAGTTCTCGAACCATTCTTCCGGATCATATCCGAGGACATGCAATGCTATACATGTATTGACTGCCTGATCGTTCCGATTACCAGCAGCGGCGAACTGCTTGTCTTTGCATAGTTCCCGACGCAATGTCTCAAGCGCTTCGGCTTTTTCCCAAGCTGCTGACTTAACGCCATTAACATAAGCAGCATCGGGATCATCGACATTCAATATGAAGTTATCTGCCCTATAGGTTCCACAGCAGACAGTTATCTCATTCGTGCTCATTACTAATCCTCCTTATGTTCATCCAGCCAATCGGCTATTATCATTCGTTTCTCAAGGAACTCCTCGCTGAAGCTCGTGAATGCCTGAGTGCTTTCCTCGCTGTCGAACAGACAGCCAGCTTCGATACATTGGTCTATCATATCAAGATAGAACTGAGCCATCGGCCTGGTATCGAAACCACGATTCCAATACTTGACGACTCGATCGAACTGCCTGACCCATTTAGCTACGGTCCACATCATGCAATCATGGTCACGCAACGGGTTCGGAATAGCCGTCGTCGGATCTACGTTGTCTGGCCTGAGATCGAACATGACATGCGATCTGATATCGTATGCCTGCATGACGATACTCATATCGAAAGTCATGAGAACACTCGGAGCATTTGTGACTGGTATCCAGCGACCACGTTCCTTTGTCTGCTTGAACGTGAAATTGAGAACGACTCCATCCATCCAGAACTTATAGGTCGTGATACCTATCTTATAGTTGAGTCCGTTCTTGAAAAGCCTATTGAGTTTCCAACGCTCCTGTTTCTCGCTACGTTCCGATCCAGTTCCCGGTTTCATCTTCAAGCCATACTCTGCAATAGATACCGCACGAACCAGATCGTCTTCGCTATACACGAACACGTCTACATCAGGTTCGACACCCCATGCATCCGGATCGAATCCAGGAAGAAAGCAACTGCCTGTAATACATCCATTGATTGGCAGCTGCTTGACGATATCTATTGCACGCTCAATCCTCTCCCTGTTGCTATGCGCATCATGGAGAATCTCGTGCATAGTCATGCCATACGAAACCTTTGCATTGCTTTCTTCTTCTACGTGAATCATCTATCTACCTTTCCTACTGTAAGTTATCATAGCCACCTGCTGCTGCCATACGTTCGACAGCTTCGGCTATTTCCTCCGGTGTTCCATTCCTTCTGATATCGCACCATTCCTCATACGTGATGGCACCTTTAGCTTCAGTTGCGATAGCAGTATTGATCCAATCCATCATTGTCTTACTCATGTTCCACCTCCATTAGCTAAAGAATATTCTTCTTAATTACCTTGCACCAGTCGTTGTCGTAATGCTCGATAACATTACCGCAGCATTCGGTTACCCATTTCGCATATCCAGTCTTTCTCTTGTATAGCGTATGATAATGATGAACTTCGTGCACTTCTGTTCCAGGCATGTCCTTGCCAATGCCTGTGCAGAAGTAGCCTGGGTTATCATTGTCACCGAAGCTGATTACGTGACCGAATTTCCTACCGGATACATGACGTTGAAGGATACCTTTGAACTCTCTCCCTTCATTGTTCCTGCCATAGTAGTCACGTAGAGTTTGCGGTTTAGGCAGTTCGCATCCGATAGGATAGTAACCGGACCTTGCGCTGGTGATGATGAGGTCGGCATTGCATTGACTGCGCAGAGTATCTGCAAGGGTCAGCATCGTTGCCGCGATTCCATCCGGAATGCTTGCCGAAATATCAATGATAATGAGATTCGGCAGCACTCCACCTGAATTGAAATTGCCGATCGGCACACCGAGTTTCTTCGTATACCCTTCGGTCCACCTCATGGTATTGCTGAGGTTGAGCCTGATGCAATCTGCGATATCTCCCACAAACTTAGGTAACATGCCAAGCTTCTGCAATACGCCGATATCGACCGAGGATGACAGGTCACCTACGTAATCCTCGATCCTCAATCTGTCTGCGATAAAGCTATCGTAACCACATACAGTGTTGTCACCTGGGCAATCACGTTCACCATCGGCAATGACCACAGTCCTGCCATATTCCTCATCGAGTGGAAGATTCTCGCCATGACATATGCTGTCAACCTTCTTGTCATATTCATACTGGCTGGCGAGCATCTTCTCGTTATCGTATTTACCAGGCTTCACTTCATTCGGTGCAGCTATGGTGCTGCCGCCGCAGATAATCACATTGCTTCTTACTTGCTTCTTCCTACCGAGAACCTGATTCCATTTGATACCTGGGAACATCTTCTCCAAGGTAGGACGAAGCAGCTGACGGATAAGCTCTTCCATACCGAATCGCCATCTGATATACGGCAAGCCATTCTGTTGAGCCAACGATACATCCTGCAGATCCTCTGCAATATATAATCGAGGCAATTCGATTCCGTCTATTTGAACTCTTCTTAGCATATGCATCTCCCTTTCTTAGAATTGCACATCGGTGTTCGAGGTATCATCCTCGACCTCGATACTCATAAGCTGAGCTTCTATTTTATCCCATTCGGGAAGAGACTTGAGTGTCTCAATTACCTCAAGCATACTGCTGTTGAAATCCTCGGTGCTGTCTCTCAACAGATCCGCATCAACCGAACTAGGATCGACGATGTTATCCCTGCACGCATCTCTGATAGCCTTGTTCATCCTGGCTCTAGGAGAGTCGAATCTTTCGATCCATCCAGCCAACAGCTGATCGCCTATGTTTGAATTCCATATGCAGTTTATCTGGTTTGCAGTATCGACAGCTTTCTCATGCGTATCACAGGTTGACATCCAGTACGCCATCTTAGTCAGGCTTCTCTGAGTAAGGATATTATAGTCCTCTCCCGTCTCACAAAGCTCTTTGACTACAGGTCCAACATCGATACCATATTTGCTTAAGATGAATTTCTTGCAGCCTTCTCGATCCAGTCTGAATTGCCTGAACACAAACCTCTGCCGGATATTATCCTTCAGCATATGCGCTTTGATCGTCGGATTTGTTGCGGCTATGATCTGGATATCGGGTAGCTTATGCCCGGACATCAGCTGTCTGCTTTCTATCAACGTCAGACATGCAGACAACACGAGCTGATCGGCTTCGAGCAGCTCATCGAAGAACAGGATGTCTCCATCCTTTAACGATGACAACCTATAGTGGTCAAAGATCTCCATGGCTTTCGTCTCTTTGACCGGCATCGTTATTCCACTGACCTCATTTGGTAAGATCTGCGATGCGATAATGGTCACCACTTTGCCTGCGCCTACATTGTCTGCGTGCTGCATTACCGCTGCTGTCTTCCCGATACCGACTGGACCTATCAGACATGGTA
>Ga0310695_10011259_pt1 | contig 12832 bp, 13 predicted proteins | sample RumenRJG_04DNA_FD_203882 | JGI IMG/M metagenome (GOLD analysis project Ga0310695, IMG submission 203882) | Bovine rumen microbial communities from Lethbridge, Alberta, Canada - RJG_04 (v2) (version 2) | ecosystem: Host-associated > Mammals > Digestive system > Stomach > Rumen | place: Canada...
GTTTGATACATATTTTGATTTGCAACACTAAGATAGGTAAAAAATCTGACATGACAAATCCTGAGCAACTTTTTGTTGCTCAGGTACTTAAAAAGTTATATTTATAATACTGTTGCGGAATTAAGGTTTAACAAGTGGAGAAGGATACCGAGGGTGTTGCCAAGCAGGACGCCTAGGCTGTCGGCCCAGAAGTCGAGCCACTCGCCAGAACGGGTGGTGGTGCAGTAGGCCTGGAGGAGTTCCATGAGACCACCCAGCAAGATCATACCCACAACGGCCAGGAGCACGACTTTACGCCACTCGATGACCTTGTGATGGCGCAGGTATTCCAGCCAGATAACGCTGCACGTGCCACCATACATGACGAAGTGCGTCCACTTATCGATGAACTGGACATTGTCGAGGGGTGTCTCAGGGAAAAAGGGAGTCAGTGAAAGCACCCAGATAAGCACGATGCAGAACACGGAAAATGGGTATTTTCTTACAAATTGGATAAAAAAGTGCATCTTTTCTTTGATTTTTGCTGCAAAAGTACGAATTATTTAGTATTTTTGCAAACGATATGAGTAATAATGTGAACGAAAGAGATAATTTCAGCAGTAAGCTGGGCGTGATACTGGCTACGGCTGGCTCGGCAGTGGGACTGGGCAACGTGTGGCGCTTCCCCTATATGGCTGGCGAGAACGGTGGTGCCGTGTTTATCATCATCTACATAGCGTGTGTGCTGCTGTTAGGCATTCCCTGCATGATCAGCGAATTCATTGTGGGTCGTCATGCACAGGCCAATACGGCACGCGCCTACCGACTGTTGGCAGGTAAGACGCCGTGGGCCGCAATAGGCTATATGGGTGTGCTTACGGGATTCCTCATCACGAGCTACTATGCGGTGGTCAGCGGTTGGTGTCTGCAGTATGTGTGGGCCTCGCTGATAGGCCATCTGCAGGGCGACCCAGAGTATTTCCGCACCTACTTTGCCGAACTGAGCACTGATCCTGTCAAACCCGTCTTGTGGACGGTGATTATCCTCATGATGACCTACCTGATTATCGAACACGGTGTGAGAGCAGGCATTGAGCGTGCGTCGAAACTGCTGATGCCCACCCTATTCATCCTGTTGCTCATCATCGTGGTGGCAGCATGCCTGTTGCCTGGAGCAGGAAAAGGCATCGAGTTCCTGTTCAAGCCCGACACCTCAAAGATTACAGGCGATGTGTTCCTGGGCGCCTTGGGACAGGCCTTCTACTCGCTGAGCATTGCGATGGGGTGTCTGTGTACCTATGCCAGCTACTTCTCGAAATCCACCAATCTGACGAAGTCGGCTACGCAGATTGCCGTCATCGACTGCATGGTGGCCATCCTGGCAGGACTCATGATATTCCCTGCCGCCTTCTCCGTAGGTGTGAACCCAGACTCTGGACCCTCGCTCATCTTCATCACCCTGCCCAACGTGTTCCAGCAGGCCTTTGCAGCCGTCCCCATCGTGGGCTATATCGTCGCCCTGCTGTTCTTCGTGCTGTTGTCGCTGGCAGCCTTGACGTCGCTGATGTCGCTGCACGAGGTGTCTACCGCCTTCATTCAGGAGGAGTTGCACACCACCCGCAAGCGTGCAGCCCTGTGGGTGACCGTCCTGACCAGCATCATCGGCGCATTCTGTTCACTGTCGCTGGGAGCCGTCGACGGACTCGCTCTCTTCGGACGGTCGCTGTTCGACTGGTTCGACTTCATCACCGGTCAGATATTCCTGCCCATGGTCGGTTTCCTGACCAGCATCTTCATTGGCTGGGTAGTACCCCACAAGGTGGTCCACGACGAATTCACCAACTGGGGCGAGCTGCGCGGACGCTTCTTCCACTGCTTCATCTTCCTGGTGAAGTATGTCTGTCCGCTGGCTATATTAATTATTTTCCTTCATCAGTTAGGACTATTGCATGACTGAACGCGGTAGTTTTGGCAGTAAGCTGGGCATCGTGCTTGCAACGGCAGGCTCGGCAGTGGGACTGGGCAACATCTGGCGTTTCCCCTACATGACGGGACAGAACGGTGGTGCAGCCTTCCTGTTGATGTATGTGGGCTGTATCCTGCTGTTGGGAGTTCCTGGCATGATCAGCGAATTCATTGTGGGTCGCCATGCACAGACCAATGCCGCCAGGGCCTATGACAAGCTGTCGGAAGGACGTCCCTGGAAGCTGGTAGGTCATTTGGGCATCCTCACCTCGACCATCATTTTGGGATTCTATGCCGTTGTGGCAGGTTGGTGCCTGCAGTATCTCTTTGCCTCCATCAGCGGGCAGATACAGGGCGACAGCCAGTATGTGCAGCAGTACTTTGTCGACTTCTCCGGCAATGTGTGGAAACCCGTCCTCTTCGGACTGCTCTTCATACTGATGACCCACCTCATCGTTGTGCGTGGTGTACGTGGTGGCATTGAGAAAGCATCCAAATTGCTGATGCCCATCCTGCTGATCCTGCTCGTCATACTCGTCATTGCCTCCTGCATGCTGCCAGGAGCCATAGAGGGTGTGAAGTTCCTGTTGTATCCCGACTTCTCGAAGATTAACGGCAACGTCGCGTTGGAAGCCCTCGGTCAGGCCTTCTTCTCGTTGTCGCTGGGAACAGCCTGTCTGTGTACCTATGCCAGCTACTTCTCCCCGAAGACCAATCTGCTGTACTCAGCAGGACAGATAGCCTTGCTCGACACCATGATAGCCATCCTCTCCGGCCTGCTCATCTTCCCTGCAGCAGCAGCAGTAGGCATCAGTGCCGACTCAGGACCCTCGCTCATCTTCATCACCCTGCCCAACGTTTTCCAACAGGCCTTTGGCAGTCTGCCCGTGGTAGGCTATGTGGTCAGCATCATGTTCTATGCCCTGCTCGTATTCGCCGCCCTGACATCGACCATCTCCATGCACGAGATAGGCACCGCCTTCTTTACGGAAGAGTTCCACATGCCACGAAAATACGCTGCATGGGTGCTTACCATCATCGCCAGCGTGCTCTGTGTGCTCTGCTCGTGGTCGGTAGGCGCTATCGACATCAAGGTCTTGGGAGTGTCGCTCATGGACTTCTGCGACCAGCTGACAGCCAACGTCATGCTGCCCTTGGGAGGTATGCTCGCCTGTCTGTTTGTAGGCTGGTATATTCCGCGCCAGCTGGTCTTCGATGAGTTCACCAACAACGGACAACATAACCAGATGTTCTATCGCGTATTCCTCTTTGCTGTACGCTACGTCTGTCCTGTCTGCATCATACTCGTATTCCTCCATCAACTGCGTATCCTATGAACCGTAACGACCGTCGCACAGTCCTCACTGCCATTATCATCGGTACATTGGCTTTGATAGGCCTGTGGCTGACAAACGCAGGAGAGCAGACACCTGTGGTTGAACAGCAGCACAAAGACAGCCTGCAACAGCAACGCAACGGTATTCACGGTAAAGGCAATTACTACGGTAAAGGCAACTATGGGAAACACGCTTCAGCATCGATGACTGTCGGCGAAGTGCCCGTGCGTCATACTGAAGAGTTCTACTTCGACCCCAATACGGCAGACTCCACCCAACTGATGCGTCTGGGCCTGCCCGCCTGGATGATTCGTAACATTTACCGCTATAGGGCCCGAGGCGGTGTCTATCGCAGCAAGCGCGACTTTGCCCAGACCTATGGACTCACCAAAAAAGACTTTCTGCGTCTCGAACCCTATATCCGTATCTCTGATGATTACCAGTCGGCAGCCACGCTCTTTCCCAAGGAAGAGCGCGACAGCGTACGCCATACCGTCAAACTGAAAGAAGGCGAACGTATTGCACTGAATACCGCAGACACCACCCAGCTGATGAAGGTACCTGGCATTGGCAGCTACTATGCCAAGGAGATTGTGCGCCACGGCAAGCGGATTGGCGGCTACGTCAGTGTGGACCAACTGGACGAGATAGAGGGTTTCCCACAGTCTGCCAAACAGTATTTCGTCATCAACAACCCTACCCCACAGCGGATTGCCATTAACAAGCTTTCGTTGCAGCAGTTGCGCCGCCACCCCTATATCAACTACTACATGGCCAAAGCCATCGTGGACTATCGCCAACTGCATGGCGATATTAAGAGCCTGCAAGACCTGCGTTTCTCGAAAGACTTCACTGCGGATGTTATCCAGCGTCTGGAACCCTATGTTGAGTACTAGGCATAGAACCCTGTTTTTGACCCAAAATCAGCAGTTTTTGCTACCTCTTGCTTGACATAAATCAATAAGTTGCATGTTTTAGTGTAAAAATTACAAGAATATTTTGTTGTGTGCGCACACATTCGTACCTTTGCATCGTCTTCAGAGGAAGTCTTAAAGGTAAAGTAAAGATTGTTTCAAGGATTAATAGTAAGATCATTCATATTTTGTTTTAGGTTAGTAGTTTTGGTTATGTAGTAAATTATGTTTCGAGGAAAATGATGAAACATACATGAAGAAGGACATCCGTGAGGGTGTCCTCTTTTTGTGATTAGAGGTGAGAAGTAAGGGGTGAGAGGTTAGCAATCGGAATCCATGGGGTCTAGGACATGCTCTTCACGCAGAACACGGTCTACGCTGCCTGCGTCGAGCAAACGGTGTTGGGCTTCTTCATAGTCCAAGCCCAGGAACTCCTGAAGCATACGCGTACCACGGTCTACGAGCTTGGCATTCTTCAGTTGCATTTTTACCATGCGATTGCCACGTACGCGTCCCATGCGAATCATCAACGCCGTAGAAATCATATTGAGCACCATCTTCTGTGCCGTACCACTCTTCATGCGACTGGAACCCGTCACAAACTCAGGACCGACAATCGTCTCAATAGGATGGTCCACGGCAGCAGCCAGCGGTGTATCAGGATTGCTTGTGATACAGCCCGTCAGCAGGCCCTGTCTCCTGGCTTCCTCGACAGCCCCAATGACATAAGGTGTCGTACCCGATGCCGCAATGCCGATAACGGTGTCATCAGCTTTAGGATGAAAAGCCTGTAGGTCGCGCCATCCGTGTGCTGCAACATCCTCAGCACGTTCCACAGCATGGCGCAAAGCCTCATCGCCACCGGCAATGATACCCACCACCCACTCTTCAGAGACACCAAAGGTGGGAGGCAGTTCGCTAGCATCGAGAACACCCAGACGACCACTGGTTCCCGCACCGATATAAAACAGACGGCCACCACGTTTCATTCTGGGTTCGATAGCGGCTACCAATGCCTCTATCTGCGGCAGTGCTTTGTTGACTGCCTCAGCCACCAGACGGTCTTCATCGTTGATGTGCTGCAACAGTTCACCTACGGTCATACGCTCCAGGTGATTGTAGCGTGACGGCTGCTCGGTAATCTTTCGTTGTACTGACTTGCTGACCATATCGGAAAATAGACGCTATTTGTAGTTGTCTTCTTGCGACGTCTTTCTTTTGCGGGTGCAAAAGTACGAATAATTTCTTAATTCTGCATTCTTTTCTACAGAAAAAGTGTGATGATACTGTCTTAATTCTCAATTATTTTGTACCTTTGCAACAGAAAAATCTTGCTAAACAACCAATGATGATGCAAACGAGGAGAAAACCAATACTGACAGAATACCATTTGGGCGAGGGTGTGACCGCATTCAGCACCATGCGTCAAGGAGGATTTAGCAAGGGGAAGTATGGCGAGTTCAACATCAACCGCTATTGTGGCGATGAGGAAGAAGCCATCAGTAAGAACCGTCAGGCACTCTGCACACTATTAGGAATCAGCGACAACCTTCTGCTGATGCCACACCAAGTACATCTGACGGAGATAGCCGTCATCAACGAACAACTGGATGCCAATCTGGAGGGCGTGGATGCGCTGATGACCAATGTCCCAGGTGTATGCATCGGTGTCTCTACGGCCGACTGTATTCCCGTACTGCTCTACGACCCTGTGCAGCGCGCTGTCTGTGCCATTCATGCCGGATGGCGTGGTACCGTGCAACGCATTGTAGAAAAAGCCGTCAGTAAAATGAGCACCGTCTATGGCTCTCGTCCTTCAGACCTCGTGGCACAGATAGGTCCTGGCATCCATCTAGAGAGTTTCGAGGTCGGTGACGAGGTCTACGATGCCTTCGCCCAAGCAGGTTTCGATATGGAATCCATCAGCAAGAAATATGAGAAGTGGCACATCGACCTGCCTGAGTGCAATCGTCAACAGCTGATGAATCAAGGCGTCCCTGCCGACCATATCGCTGTCTCTCCTGTCTGCACCTTTGTGCAGTCCGACTCTTTCTTCTCTGCCCGCCGACTGGGTATCCAGTCTGGACGCATCTTCACAGCCATTATAATAGTTTCTTCGAGAAAATAATGAGAAATCCTTCCGAATAATTGGTTTTTATGGGAAAAAGGTGTATCTTTGCACCCATAAACCATAAATAGCATTTAATAGGAAGGAAAGTGGAACAGACTATATATCGACTAGCATTACTCCTGACAGGCATTATCAACCTCATAATGGCTGGCATGATTTTTGGGGGAAACAAGTCCTATAAACAGTATGACGTTTACCTCCGTACACGATTGCTTACCACGTTGTGGATAGCAGCTTTCGGAATAGGATACTTGCTGCATGCTACTTTTATGTGGCGCTTCACATGGCCTACAGCAGCATCGGCACTGACAGCCTCGTATTTCCACTTGGGGGGCATCTGCTTCAGTTGGGGATTCACGTCACTGCTTAATCCAAAGTATCTGACACGATTCGTTTTCTGGCGCGACATTCTATACTTTCTGTTCAGTCTGGTCATCTACTGGATGGTCGCCCTTCTGTGGAAAGAGGCATCTACCTACACATTCCTGTCGTTCTGCCTCTACTTCTTCTACGCAGCATGGGTTATCTTTGTGTTCTACCAGACTTACAACATGGTGAGCTTCCGATTGCTACGACTCTCCTATGGTAATGTCATGAGCTTTGTACGCTGGATGCAAGTGTGCTGCGACCTCATTGTACTCTTCGGCATCAGCAGCGTAGCCATTACTGGCATCTTCCCCACCGACTTCTGGCCATACACCCTGCTGTTAGTAGCAGGCGTGGGCATGTTTGCATACATTGCCTACTCGCTGAACAAATATGGCAAGACAATAGAAACAACCACTGAGGCAACAAAAAAAATAACACGATGAAGACACTACGACTCCTTAACTTTCTGCTGGTGGCGGTACTGACTGCTACCCTGTTGCTGTCGTGTGGCGATAAAGAAGAAACAGTAACACAGAGGACCGAGGCCGACAGCCTGATCAATATTGCACACAAGAACCACGACTACAAACGACTGTTGGAATTGGCCGACCAGTACCAAACCTCTGGTGACATAACGGATATCCAGGCTGACTATTGGCGAGGCTATGCCTATTCGCGTCAGCGCTTGATGCGTCTGTCAGAAAAATATTGGAAGCAGGCTGTCAATGCAGAGATACACAACCAGGAAGAACTGAAATACTACGCCAAGTCTGCCAACCGCCTATCAGGCGCCTTGCTGCTGAAAGGTGAGTATGAGGCAACGATGAAGGTGGCTGCCCCTGCCCTTGACAAGATGCGCAAGGAGAACTACCGTGACAACAGCGACTTCGCCTACTTGTTGGCTGCCGTGGGTTGTTGTCAGTTGAAGTTGGGCAGTCCTAACGATGCTGCCGAGAACTTTGAAAAGTCCATGGACCTGTTCCGCAAGGTGGTAGATGCAGCCCCTACCAAACCGAACTTCACCACAGCCATTGTGGCAGTAATTACCATCACTGACAACTATCTGCAGTTGAAACGTTACCAAGAGGCTTACAACTGGACACAGAAATACAGAGAACTGCTCGACACCTATAAGCAACTGCCCAACCCAGATCCTGGCTTCATCGACAAGCAGCGAGCACGTCTAGACATCTACTATGCTAGCGTCCTACAGGGTTTCGGCAATCAGGCCGAGGCTGAAAAGGTGTTCAACGATGCCCTTCAGTCGCACTACATTCATACCAACGAAGGCAAGTTGGAGGCAATCAACTACCTCATGTCTGCCCACCGCTGGGACGAAGCTGCAGAAAACTTCGAAGTGCTCGACAAGCAGATGCAAAAATATGGCATAACACCCTCTATGGACATCATCCAGCACTATCTGTTGCCCAAATTCCGTGCTAACAGGGGCGCTCACCGTATGGAGACAGCCAACAAGGTGAGCTATCAGATTTGTGACGAACTGGATAGCGCCATTGTACGCATGCAACGCGATGCAGCCCTTGAGCTTACAACTATCTATAATACCCAGCAGAAAGAAAAGGAACTCGTCGAACAGAAGTCCGATCTCGTACGTCAACGCTACTTTGCCACCGTCCTGGCATTGGTGCTGGTCATCTTCTGTTTCGTGCTCATCATCTATTTCCGCCATCAGGCATCATTGCGTCTGGAGAAAGCCTACAGTAAACTGGAAATAGCCAACGAACGCACCAAAGAGTCGTCGCGCATGAAGACCTCGTTCATCCAACAGATGTCTCACGAGATACGCACACCGCTGAACGTCCTCTGTGGCTTTACCCAAATACTCACCAACACTGATTTGGAAATTGACAGGAAGACACGGCATGAGATCAACGATAAAATCATCGAGAATACCAACCGCATCACGGAGCTGGTCAACAAGATGCTGGAACTGAGCGACATCAACAGCAAGACCATTATTGAGCGCAACGACCATATCCCTGCTGTAAACATCGCCTCGAAAGCCATCAGCGCCATGACAGCCAAAGAGGAAACAAAGATTCCCATCAGCTTGAAAGCGGGTGAAGACATCAGCCAACTTTCACTTGATACCAACGAACAGTCTGCTATACATGCCCTCGTCATGCTGCTCGACAATGCCGAACGCTTCACCAAGAAAGGCACCATCACGCTGACCATAGACCGGCAGGACAACATGGTGCGGTACATCGTAGAGGATACAGGCATTGGCGTTCCTGCCAGCGAGGCAGAGCATATCTTCGAGGAGTTCGTACAACTTAACGAATACGAGGTGGGTACAGGCATCGGATTGACCGTAGCCCGCAGCATCTGTCATCGTCTAGGTGGCGACGTCGTGCTCGACACCAGTTATACGAATGGTGCCCGCTTTGTGATGACGCTACCTGTCTGCTAATTGTCCTTATAAAATAGCTAAATAGACATAACTAACTATCAACACTATGGAACAAATGAAATCGTTATTACTTCTGGCGCTTGCTGCCTGCTCGGTAAGCATCTCTGCAGAAGCAGGAAATTATCGGAATGTATTCGTTGAGATGGGCTATCAGCCTGCTGAGGTGGAAGCAAAGGTGAAAGAGGTGTTCAATGATGTGTTCCGTGGCCCCAACAAAGTCTATTTTGAGGTAGGCGACACGCTGGGCTACGTCTCTGACATCAAGAACCACGATGCCCGTACGGAGGGTATGTCGTATGGCATGATGATAGCCGTGCAGTTTGGCGAGAAAGACATCTTCGACCGGCTATGGCGTTGGAGCAAAAAATATATGCAGCATCAGGAAGGACCACGTGAGGGATATTTTGCCTGGAGTTGTAAGACCGATGGCACGCGCAATGCTGAGGGGGCTGCCAGTGATGGCGAGCTGTATTACATTACAGCCCTGCTGTTTGCCTCTAACCGTTGGGGTGACGAGACTGGCATCAACTATAAGGCAGAAGCACAGCATATCCTGAACTGCATACAGCCGCGTGACTTCAAGGAAGAACGTCCGTTCAGACGACAGATGCCAGGCTTGCCGCCATCGTCAGGAAAGATTTTCCTCATTGACCCTGAGACGCGCCTGATTACTTTTACACCTGATGGTTTCGGACAGCGCTTCACTGATCCCAGCTATCACATTCCTGCCTTCTATGAGGTATGGGCAAAGTATGCAGATGACGGACGTGCAGACTACTGGCTGGACTGTGCGGAGAAGAGTCGTGCATTTCTGCATAAGTGCACCAACGAGAAGACGGGTCTGAATCCAGATATGTGTAACTACGACGGCACGCTGATGCAGGGCTTTGGTGGTCGTCGTAATGGTGGTTCCTGCTTCCGCTATGACTCTTGGCGCGTACCCATGAACATTACGCTCGACTATGAGTGGAGTGGTAAGGATGCCGACTGGCAACGCCAATACGGTGAAAAGATTCAGAACTTCTTCTATAATCAAGGGGTTGACACGTTTGTTGACCAGTATCGCGTAGATGGCACATTGCCAGAGGATGATGAAATTCTGCAGGCTGGCGGCTTCCGCAAACTACGCCACAGCATTGGACTCGTCAGTACTGTAGCTGCAGCATCTATCCTGTGTCAGCACGAGAAGAAAAAAGAGTTCGTAGATGCCCTGTGGAAGGCACGCCACGAACCCTTTGAGGATGGCTACTTCGATGCCTACTATGATGGCTTGCTGCGCCTCTTTGCCTTCATGCACCTAAGCGGCAAATATCGCATGATTGAGAGATAGAATTATTTCTGCAGAATCTGCTCGGCATGCTCCTTGGTCTTCACCTGTTTGCCGGCGAAAATCTGCTCAATGATACCTTCCTCATTAATAATAAAGGTGGTGCGGATGGTGCCCTCGGTCTTCTTGCCGTACATCACCTTCTCGCCCCAGGCACCCATTGCCTGCAACAGCGTTTTATCAACATCTGCTATCAGCGGAAAGGGCAATTCGTGCTTCTCCTTGAACTTCACGTGCGAAGCAGCCGAGTCCTTGCTCACGCCCACCACTTCGTAGCCTGCACCCTGCAGCTCACTATAATGGTCTCTCAGACTGCAAGCCTCAGCGGTACAGCCGCTAGTATTGTCCTTCGGATAGAAATACAGCACCAGCTTACGTCCCTTGTAATCACTCAGACGGATTTCCTGTCCCTGTTCGTCCTTGCCCAAAATCTCAGGCGCTTTGTCTCCAATGTTCATAGTCAATTAAGTTCTATTATTCACCTCGATTAATTTTCATTCTCTCCTCATCTTCCCTTCGCTTTTCAAATTTCCGATGTTCTTCGGCAAAATCAGTGTGCTTCATATACCAAAGAACAAAGCCACCAAAAACAGCCCAGATCAATATCTGCCAGAACACCTTAAGCAACACAATGATGAAAGCATATGCTGCCAATAATAAGCCGATGATATAGACTACTGCAAAAAATGTGAGAAGCGTACCATTTATCACACCAAACTCCTCAAAATTATATGAGCCGAAAATGATAAAAAGCACCAAAACGGTTATGAGCCCTACGGTCATATTTAGCGTATTGCCTTTAAGACCCATACGGTCAGCCACACCAGCGGCAACAACAACTAAAAAGAGCCACCAAAAACGTTTGAATTTTGGCCTCAATGAAATAGATGCACCTGGTTCGTCCATCAACTGGGGGCCAAACACAAAATTCTGATAGGCAAAAAAACTATGAATCTGTAAAAACAATACCAATACAAATGGGAAGAGGCGCAACAGCGCACTGAAAAAACCAACATGGTCCAAGTCACACCACCATACTACATTGTCTGCACCTAACTTGCTGAAAAGTACAATTTCCATATAGCCGGCAATCAGTAACATAGCTGGTACCACGATTGCTGAACACCATCGCAGCAGTTTACTGCGAATAGGAATATAGCATGCCACAGTAGCAACAATCAACAACAGGGCTATGACATAATATGGTGTCATTGTTCCCCAAAAGTCATTTGGTAATACATTTACTGTCGTTTCCATAATCATTAATTTTTAGTTGATTTTAGGATAGTAATTAGCGTAAATTTGGGGCAAAGATACGAAATATTGTTTGAAATACATAATGAAAAGGACTCTTTTTTGTTAATCTTTGACAATATGACTAATGCGGAGCACTATTCTGTTTTAATTGTATGACGATAATGTCTGGATCTGTTCGTTTCGTTCTGTAGAAATCAAGTTGCTTGATATCGCTGGGTGATATGGAAATGGGTGGAATGGGGTCAATCTCTCCTCTGTCGTCAACAACAACTATCTGTGCGTAGAAGTGAAACTGTCCATACCCGTCAGAATGGCGCTTTACACCGATGTTGTTCAACAACATGTTGAGGTCGCGAAATGCATTTAGTTTCGGATGATTCTCTGTAAACATAAACGAGGGTAATCCCATGCTGTGGGAAATGGTGGATTTGATAGGACGCTTCATTCCTGACACTGTAACCTCAGGCAGGTTAAATGTGGCATTTTCCAAATTGATGGTGGTGTCGCAACGTGCAATGACTTCATCGGTTTCTTTCGTGCGGATAGATATTGTTGCAGCTCCCCTGTTAAGCAGAGTGCCGCTAACCTTGAGCACTTTCTCTGGATCAAAGTCAGCCTCCAGATTGTTGCCGCTGCCTTGAATGAGACATACAAGTGAAGTAGTGTCATTGTAGTTGTGCAGTTTTACCAGCATATTCCCTTTGCGTTGCTTCACCTCAAGCTGTGGCAACTTGTCGTTGCTGTAACTTGATAGCGTGCAAAGAAAATACAGCATCAGCACTGTCATTCCTTGAATGATATGATGGGTCGTATGGTTGTTTGCCTGCAGTTTCATGGATGCAAAGTTAAACAATATATTTGAGAATACAAAAGAAAAACGGTTTTCGGTTTGTATTTCGCTCGCTTATTTGTATCTTTGCCGCATGAAATCTGTTTGACACTCAAAAACTGATCAATTTACAATATGAATAAACTGATATTTACTATTGCGCTCATGGCTGCCGTGATGGAAACAGCGGCTCAAACCATTCCTACGCTCGACGAACACCACCTGTTGCTTGACGGCTCGCTCACTCATGACGAAGCACAGGCCCAGCCCTTTGTTTTCAATGACTTCCG
>Ga0310695_10011262_pt1 | contig 12830 bp, 7 predicted proteins | sample RumenRJG_04DNA_FD_203882 | JGI IMG/M metagenome (GOLD analysis project Ga0310695, IMG submission 203882) | Bovine rumen microbial communities from Lethbridge, Alberta, Canada - RJG_04 (v2) (version 2) | ecosystem: Host-associated > Mammals > Digestive system > Stomach > Rumen | place: Canada...
TTCTTTATTGGAAAACATAAATAATATTTATTTTAATATTGAAACAAAAATTAACAATATCACAGATAATTTAACACAATTAATTAAAATTCATAAACATAATACAACAAATTATATAAATAATTTAAGAAATGTATTCATCAATGATATTCAAACAAATCAAATAATATTTGATAATATTGATTCAAAAGAAATTATTCAATATATAGAAATACTTAACTATTTTACTCCTTTATCACAATATTTTTATAATGATTTATCAATAATCATAAATGAAAATATTAGTCATCATATGAATATTAAATTTTTAGAAGATAATAAAACGATTAATTACCAATCATTGCCATTTATAACAAATATAACTGAAAATCTAATTCAAATGGTTCAAATAAATTTAACATATTTTAATAGATATATTAAGAATTTCAATTTATTACATTATATTGAAAAAAAAATGTATTTAATTAGAGATAATTTATTTAAAAAATTTTTTATTGAAAATTTTAAAATCAAAAAGGAAGAATTAATTAATTCAACAAATGCTACTTTTTCTACTTTTTGTTTTATTATTGCGTCTGGATCTATTTCAGATGAATGTTTTGATGAGATAATTAATAAACCAATTGATGATATTATTGACAGTAATAATTTAACAACTTATTTAGAGCAATATTATTATGAGTTAAATCAAGAAATTAAGCAACAATTCTATATTTTTTTGCATAATCATTATGAATATGTATATAATAATAATGAATTAGAACAAAAAATAAAAATTATTATAATGTGTTTTCAAAAAGAAATTGATATTTTATTTTATAAAATTTATAAAGCATATACTAATTCTATAAATAGTACTTTTTCAAAATCATATTTTATTATTATAGAAGAATTAAAAAAACAAAATCTTTTAGATATTAGACAAGAAAAAAAATATCAATTGTACTTAAATGATATTCAAAAAATAGCTGATGATAAATTTAATTCATTTAATTTGAGAACTGATATTGAAACTTTTGAACATAAAAATATTTTAGAAATAATTGAACTAGTATCAAAAGTAAAATTTGGGAACGATATAATGATAAATCTTAATGGAATACAATTCTTTAATAATTATATAGGAATCATTATAGAATATATAAATACTTTTCAAAATATAACAATTATTATTGAAAATTTAATAAATAATAATATTTTTGATGAATTATATTCAAATTCATATTCAAATGATTATTTTTTATTAAATTATTCTGATATTATTTCAAAAAAAATTATATCACAATTTAATGAGTTTAATAATAATTCTAAATTAATATTAGAAAAAGAATTTAATAGAACTATAAATGTTACTGATATTATTTCTAATTATAACAACATAAGTAATGATATTTTTGTTTTTCCTTTTAATTTATTTTTAGAAATTGATAATCTTCTTTCTGCATCAATAACTCAAATTAAAAAATTATTTGGAAATCAAATATCATATTATTTAAATATAAATAAAAATAAAAATATTTATAATTTATTTAACCAAACTAATTTTGAAAATTCATTTAATGTTTTCAAATCAGAAGTAAATGATTCTTATATTATATATAAAAACAATTATCAAAATTATTCTTTTAATTTTTTAGATGATTTAATTAATTATCAAAAAAAAATCATTGAAGAAAAATGTGATTTATTAATAAATAATATAAATAAAACTTGCTTAATTATATCAACTACATTTTGTGAACCAAATATATTATTCATTAAAGATTTATGTGATAATATAAATAACAAAATTAGCATTGATATTACTTCTATATCAAAAAATCATTTTAAGTCTTTAATTAATACAATTTTATATAAACTAAATGAATCAAATGAAATATTATTGAATACAATTGATAATGAAAAAAATAATTTTATTTCAACAATTAATTCTAATGGAAATAAAGATTATAATATTTCCAATTTTGATGATATTAAAAATATTTTTATAAATTTTTATTCAAATTTTTCCAATAACATTTCAAATACTTTTATTAATCAATATCTTGAAAAAAATAAAAATAACTTATTAAATCGTTTTATATTATTACACAATTCATCAGATGAATTTTTTTTATCATTTGTGAAATCTGTGATAAGTTTAGTAAAAAATGATTCATATAGTATAATTGAATTTTATTTTAATAAATCAATTGATTATTTTAATGATTATGTAGGATTTTATTTTTTTGATGAATTTATTACAGAATTATTAATAAATGATATTAGTTCAAAAATAAATTATATCCATAATATCCTTCAAGAAAATTATATAAATTGGATTATTGAAAATTATTTAATAAGAAATGAAATTTATAATATTACAAAAAATCTAAATAATAGTCTTTATTCCTTTTATTCAACAATAAAATCATTAATAAAAAATAATATTGAATCAAAAATTGAAATAGTTATTATTCCTAAATTAAATGAAAAAATTAATGAAATAAGTGAATTAATAATATACCAATTTGTTGATGATTTATTATATATTTGGGAGAGTGATGAATTTAAAAGCAATTTTTCAGAAGAATACTATAATTTAATATCAATAAACAAGAAATTTCTAATTAATAAATTAAATCAATCATATTTAGAATTAATGAATAATAAAATTGTTAATAAAATAATATCAAAAATTAATTATACAATATTAAGTAATTTAACTCCTTTATATGAAACTCTTGATAATATTAATAATCAATTAATTTCAAATCTAAAACAGTTCACAATATATAATGTGGAAGGATCGGTTCAAAATTTATTAAATTCTTTGAATGATTTAAACAATTCAATTAATGAAAAAGAAAATAATATTAGTTCTATTATTGAAAATGACATAAATTCTTTTCATGAGATATTCTATAATGAATTTACTAACAATTTTTCAAAAATAAATGAAATTTATCAAATTGAAAAAAACAAAGCAAATTCTGAGCTACAAAAAGAACTTCAATATTTTGGGATTTCGAATATTTCTTCAATAATAAATTCAACTAATAATTCATATTTCAATATTATGAATATTTTAGAAAAAAATATTATTCAAAAAACAAATGATTCATTATCAAATTTTGATGAATTAGATGTAATAAATTTAAATTTAAGAAGAGCAACTGAATATAATAATAAAATAATTGATAATCAAATTCGAAATTATATCTCAATATATAAAAATTTTGGTTCTGATATTTTAAACAATGAAACATATAATTCTTTATCAACAATATATAATAACTTTTCAGATGTAATAATTGAAGATATTCATAATTATTCAAAATTATTAAAAACAATATATCAATTTGAATGCTATAAAGATTTTGAACAAATTACAGATTTATATGATTTATTTGGTAATGAAACTATTATATTCACTAAAACCATTGAAAATATAAAAAACAAAATAAATAATATGTATAAAAATGTAGAAGAAATACTTACAAAAAAAATTGATCAAGCATTTGATTCAATACCAAAAATTTTAAAATTATTAACTGAACAAAATAGAACTCAAAGTTCCAAAACAATAGAAAACTTTATTAATTATTCAGATAATGATATAATAAATAATATGATAACAACATTAATCATTCAAAATATAACATATAAAAATGGATATTCAATATATTATGATAAAAATAATAATAATTTATGTATAAATTTGAAAGTTAATGCAAATGCATTTTTAGATGTCAATAATACAATTGATTTTATTACTCAGAGAATAAATGGTGAATTAGGAAATGCTATAATAGGATTAAATATTAATTATTCAATATATAATGATTCAACTAATGTTGAAGCATATTTTAATCAAAAAAAAAGTAATTATTCTTCATCTATTATAATAAATAACAATTTTTTTAACTTAACAAAGAATAATTATAATTTATTATATTATACTCCTGAATTATATAATATGATAAAAAGAACTATTAATGAGATATTATCATGAAAAAAATTAATAATCATTTTTATTTTTATAATTATATTTTTTTAATTTAATTTTTAACATAATTAAAAAAAACACATTTTTTAATTATATTAGATTACTTTTTATATTTATTTATTGAAATTTATATTTTTGATCAGGAAAATCTTTATTAAAATGTCTCCAAGTTCTAATATCATATGTATCAAAGACTTCATCTAAAACATTATTAAACTGATGATTTTTTTCAGTTTCTTCAAAATTATAAGGACAATAATTAACAGCAATTAATTTAATATTTTTTCTTTCAAACCAATTTCTAATTTTATTTCTTTTATTTTCATCATCAGAAAAAATTTTAGGATAAAATAAATTAACAAGTTCATCAATTCTTTTTTTTTCATTAATTTGAGGATTTAAAATAATTTCCATTTTATTAAAAAATTCATTAATAGTTAAATAAGGTTTCATAATATCTTTATCAGCAATCCATTCTTTTAAATGAAAAACATCTTGAAATCCTTGTAATAAATACATTTCTTCATGATTTTTTTTAAAAATAGTAAAATGATGATTAGTTCTTATTTCAATTTGAATAATATAATTTTTTAATAATTTTTCTTTTATATTATTTAAATTTTCAATGTAATTATCAGTTAAATTTAAAATACTAATTTCTTCCATGTCTCTTACTCCACAAATTGCTAATAAAACCATTTGAGCTGTCATTCTACATGATGTTTCATTTATACTATTTGCTCTACTATATATTATGTGAAGTGCTGCTGATGATAATGATTCTGATATTTTATCATTGTTTATTTCATTTCCTGGTTTTATTGGAATAAATTTATTTTTTTTTAGATTTGATTTTAATTTTATTGATATTATATTTGAGAAAAATATTATAAATGTGAAAATTATGAAAAGTAATTTCATTTTTAATTTTTTTAATATTATTTTTTTTTTTTTTATTTTTTCTGTTTTTTTTTTTTTTAAAGATTTTTTTAGACTTATATAATAAAATTGATAATTATAATAATTTTTTTATTTACATTCAATATTATGAAATTAAAAATAGTAATAATAAAATCAATTATATTCTTATTAATGATAATCAATATTTACTATCTATATATTAAATTTGTAAATTATATTTAATTTATATTAGAAAAAAATAACATATGGTTTTACACCAAAAAAAGAATATCCATGGGTAAGTAAAAAACCAATAAATAAAAATTTTCTTTTTAATAATTTTTCTTATTGGATGAAATATATTAATAATTCAATTAACATAACATCTTTAGCAATTCCAGGAACTCATAATTCATGTTCTGATAAATTTCATAATCAAACAAATTCTGTTGTACAATCTAGAATGATTAATCAAGTTTGGACAATTAATGAACAATTAAATGCAGGAATAAGATATTTTGATTTGAGACCAGGTTATAAATATATTTATCATGGGAAATATTCTACTATTTATACTTTGGATTATGTGTTGAATTTATTTATTAAATTTTTAGAAAAAAATCCTTCTGAATTTTTATTTGTTAGATTTCAATATGCTAATTCATCTTGTAAAAATTATACTTTTTGTATTGAAAATTATGTTGTTAATGTTATTAAAAAATATGATAAATATTTTTATAAATTAAAAGAATTTCCTATTATAAAAGATATAAGAGGAAAAATTTATCCATTTGTTGAATTTTTTGAATATTCTAATTTTACTAATTGGACTGATAGTGTTAATAAAACATTTTATTTACAAGATTTTTTTGAATTGAAAATAAAATATTTTTACCAAAGACCAAGAGAAGTAAAAAAAAAAAGAAATTTAATAAATGAATATATTAAATTATCAAAAAATAGGAATAATAATAAATTAATTATAAATCATTGTAGTGCTAAAAATAAATATATTCAATCTACATCATTTTATACTTCATTAATGTTTAATGAAGTACCTTTTAAAGAAAAAAATTTTAAAGGAATATTTGTTTTTGATTTTCCTAGTGAATTATTAATTAAACATATTATTCAACAAAATTTTTAATTTAAAAATTTTAAATATTTTTTAACATAAAAAAATTAAAAATTGGTATTTATATATTTATAAAAAATATATCATTTCAACTTAATATTTTAATTCTCTATTAATTCCTTTCCTAAATAATCTATTTTCAAAATTCATCAATTTTTCTTTATATAATTCATTTTCAAAATCAAAATTTTTACTCAAAGAGAAATAACTACTATTAGATTTTCTTAAAATATTTAAATTTGAATCATTATTAAAAATATTATCTGTTGATTGATTCTTTAGATTATTATTAATATTATTTTTTTTAATTCCAAATGTTTTTATAGATTTAGACTTATTTAATTTACATTTATTTAAAATAAAGTTTTTAAATATATTATTTGTTTCAATTTTCCTTCCATCAACAGGACTAATATAACATAAATCCTTATTTGAAATATATTTTCTTAAATTTAAGATTTTTTTATCATATATATTAATTTTTTTATTTTCTTTTTTACTTATCATATTTATCAATTCATCCAATTTGATTCTATTATTATTTTTTAATAAATTAATATTATATTTTAATTTATAATTTTCTAATATTGATAAAGTTTTAGTGTCATTATTTTGTATTTTTAATTTTTCTATTTGAATATTATTTACATTTGATTTTACTTTATTTATTTTTTTATTATTATTCAAATTATCTTCTGAGTTTTCCTTTTTATTATTTATATTTTCATTGTTAATAGGACTTTCATTTGGTAATGGAATTTTATTAACTGAATATATTATATTATTTTCATCAATAGATTTATTAGAATTATTAATTAAATCATTTGATTCATTTAATTTTTTAATATTGTTTAATTTTGGAATTGATTTTTCATCACCCATATTATTTTCTTAAATAAATATTATTCATAAATTAAAGAATATTAATTATAATATACCAAAAAAAAATTAAATATTTTTTTTAAATTCTTAATTTTATTTTAAATATTTATTAAAGAATTCAACCATTTTATCAAAAGGAATAACATCAACTTTATCATACAAATCAGTATGAACAGCCCCAGGAATAATCATTAATTCCTTATTATCTCCTTTTAAATTTTTAAAAGCATCCTTACTAAAATAACAAGAATGTGCTTTTTCTCCATGAATAACTAAAACAGCATTTCTAATCTCATCAGTATAAGCCAACATTTTAGCATTAATAAAAGAAAGTGCACTAGTAACATTCCATCCTTGATTAGAATTAAGTGATCTTTTATGATAACCTCTTTTAGTTTTATAATAATCAAAATAATCCTTAACAAAAAATGGAGCATCATCAGGAACTTTATCAGGTACACCACCACCTAATTTATATTCTCCTTTTTTAAAATCTTCAATTCTCTGTTTACATAAATTTTTCTTATTTTCATATCTTTCATCAATAGTAGTTTTATCAAAGTAACCATAAGTATTAACTCTACTCATATCATACATAGTAGAAGAAACAGTAGCTTTAATTCTAGGATCAATAGAAGCAGCATTTAAAGCCATTCCACCCCAACCACAAATACCAATAATACCAATTTTTTCATTATCAACATCTTCATTTGTTGAAAGGAAATCAATAGCTGCTTGAAAATCTTCTGTATTAATATCTGGACTTGCTACATATCGAGGTTTACCTCCTGATTCTCCTGTAAATGATGGATCAAAGGCTATTGTTAAGAAACCTTTTTCTGCCATTTTTTGAGCATATAAACCTGAGGATTGTTCTTTTACTGCACCAAAAGGACCACTTACTGCTATTGCTGGTAATTTTCCTTTTTTGTCTTTTGGCTTGTATAAATCTGCTGCTAAGGTTATCCCAAAACGATTTGGAAATGTTACTTTTTTGTGGTCGACTTTATCACTTTTTGGGAAAACTTTATCCCATTCATTTGTTAATTTTAAATCTTCTTTCATTTTTTTTTTAATTTTTTTATTTTTCTTGATTTTATATATTAATTTAAATTTATTTTTTTTTTGAAGATTTTATTATGAATTGATGAGATTTTTTTTACATCGTTTTTTTTGTATATAAATATTTTATAAATCAATTCAATTTAAACATAAAAAACCAATTTATTTAAAATGAAATATACAAATTTTGGGCATTTTATAAAAATAATTATTTTATTCCAAGAAATTGAAGTTAATTATTTATTTATGATGAAGTAAATAAATTAATATTTATTAATTTTATAAAAATAAATTCATTTATTTAATAAAAATAAAATAAATAATAAATATAAAATAAAATAAAATATAATTAACTTAATTTAATAATAATATATTTTTTTATTTAAGATGTACAAATTAATTTTATTTCTATTTATAAAATTTTCAATATCAAAAAAAATAATAAAAATACCATTTGAAGTAAAGCAAACTAAAATAGTTTCATCAAAAAGGATTTTATCACCATTATATGAAATAGAATTTTATGGAAAAATCAAAATTGGTTCAAATAAACAAGAATTAGAATTACCATTTAAATTAAATAGATTTCCAATATTTTTATCAGGTTCATCTACAGAAATTAAATCAGAAAAATTTAAAGAAGATTCATCAACAACATTTTCAATAATTGAAAAAGAAATAATAAAACCATTTGAAGATGATTTTTTCGAAGGTGTAAAATCAAAAGATAATTTCGAATTCAATAAATATACAATTGAAAATATCCAATTTTTATTATCAAAAAAACAAAAATATGAAGAAAGTGGTGTTATAGGATTAAATTATATTCCTCATTCAACAGAAAAAACAAAATTTGAAGGATTTGATTTAATAAATCAATTAAAAAATAAAAATGAAATAGAAAATTATTATTTTACATTTAAATTTGCAAATAAAGATAAAACTAAAGGAGAATTTATTATTGGGAATGCACCACATGAATATGATTCTAATTATAAAGAAGAAAAATTAGTAATTTCTGATATTGAACAAGGTAAATATATATCAAGATGGATTTTAGGATTTTCAAATGTACAATATGGAAATATGTCATTAAGTAAAACTGATAGTTGTGAAATTAGTTTATCTATGGGATTGTTTGAAGGTCCTTTTATGTTTTTAATTCATTTTGAAAAATATTTTTTTAATCGAAGTGGATGTTATGAAGATAATGATGATAAATATACTTTTTTTTATTGTGAAAAAAGTGTTAATATAAAAGAATTTCAAGATTTAGTTTTTGTATTGAAAAATAAACAAATGAATTTTACTTTTACTTATAAAGATTTATTTTATGAATTAAATGATAAATATTATTTTATAATATTATTTAATTTAGATATTAATATGTGGAAATTTGGTTATTCTTTTATTAAAAAATATCCAATTGTTTTTAATTCAGATAAAAGAACTTTAAATTGGTATAATGAACCAGAAAAAGAATTTAATATTATTAGTTTATTACTCACAATATGTATAATTTTTGCAATAATTATTGGATTATTATTATTTTATATTTTTATTTTAAGACCTTTAAAAAATAAAAGAAAAATAAGAGCAAATGAATTAGAGGAAGAGTTTGATTATACTCCAAATAATTATGATAAAATGGATAAAGAAGAAAATAAATTAGGTATTTAAATTAATATTTTAATTTTAATCATAATTATAATTTATTAATATTTAATTGGTATAATTCTTATTCTTCCAGGAATAATTTTATATAAATCTTGTATTGTTTCTTCTTTAATTCTACATGAACCTTCATATATTATATATATCATTTCAGGTTTTTCTTTTTTAACTGTTAATAAAAAAGTTTTAAGTACAGATTCTGAAATTCCATAATTATATGAAATATCTAATTTTTCTAATATTGTAAAATCTTCTTCAAAGATTTGAGATATATTTTCTAAATCTTGATTAATTAATTCTACATTTTGAATTTTTAATTCTTTTAAATATTTTAATTTAAATATTTTTTCCCAAAATTCATTTGAAAAATCAGGATTCATTTTAAATGTTTTTGAAATATCAAGATATGTTAAACCTTTACAATTATTTATTAATATTTCTAATAATTTTTTAATTATATTTTCTGATAAAATATTATTTGGAATTGATAATTTTTCTAATTCATTTAAATTTTTTATTTGATTTATTATCTTATTAAATTGATTATCATTAAATCTTAATGAATTTAATGTTAACTCTTTTATTGTTTTATTTAATGAAATATAATTACAGAAATAATTTAAAATATTTTCTGGAATTTCAGTTTTTTCTATAACTAATATAGATAAATTGTTAAAATTTGAGATAAATTGAAATGCAGTAATATCAAATTTACATGAAGTAATTTCTAAATTGATAATTTTATTATAAAATAAAGGATTTAATTGTTCAAAAAAATAATTACTAAATAATATATTTGAAAATGTAATACTTGATAAATTAAATAATTGATTTAAAACTTTACATACATTATCATAAGTTTCATTAAATTCAAATGAACCAAAAAGATGAATATGTTTTAATTCTTTTATTTTTTTAGATATTTCAAATATTTTATCTTCATCAAAATCATAATTTAAAAAATATTTTGATTTAATTAAAAATTGAAAATTATAATTCATTGAATTTGGTCTAATATTTATAATTTGTTCAAAAACTTCTTTTGAAAATTTATTATCAATTAAATTATTTTTATATAATATAATAATATCTAATCTAGGAAAATTATTTGAAATTGCTTTTATAAAGTTTTCTGAACAATCATTATTTAATGAATTATTTGATAAATCTAAATATTCTAAACAATATTTTTCACCTGATAAAATTATTTTTTCAAAAAATGGATTTATATTATCACTAGTTAAACCCATTTCAGTTAATGTTAATCTTTTTAAATTTTTTAATTGAATTTTTAAAAGTGTATCTTTAAAAATAAAATCTTTTTCATTTATAATTAAAGATATTTCTTCATATTTACTTATAGATAAAATATAATTTAAATTTTCAATTGCCTCTTTTCTATTAATTTTATATATTGAAGTTCCAGATAAAGTTTCTATATATAAACTTTTTATTTTATTATTATTTATTTCTAATAAATTATCTTTTTTAATTTCAAAAAGAGAATTTATATGAAGTATAAAATCAAAATTTAATTCAATAAAATTAAAAAAATGAGGTAATTGAATATTTGTATTTATTTCTTTATTTTTTAAAATTAAAGACTCATTATAATATGAATTAGAATTAAGAAATAAATTTAAGTGTTTATTAATTTTTTCAGATGAAGGTTTATTCATTTGAATATAAAGTCTTTCATAATAAATTTGAAATGAATCTTTAGTTATTTTATTTTCTTTAAATAAATCTTTTATAAGATGAAATAATTGAAAATCATTTACATCCATTTTCAAAAGTTTTAAAAAGGTTTTTGTTTTTTGACACAATTTAAGATATGTTTTATAATCAATAAAAGAAAAAATCTCATTAACTAAATTACTACTTAATAATTTAAAGTTCATGTTATTCAAATATAAAATATATAATTAAAATTATATTTAAAAAAATGAATTATAACTCTCAAAAAAATTTCCTTTCAAAAAATTTACATAATGAAGTAAGGATAATTGATATTCTTTCAGAATCAAAACTTCAATTAATTAAACCAAAATCAATATTTAATAAATTTAGACTAAAAAATAATAAAATATTACCAACTATAATACATCATAAAAAACATAATACATTAACTTTAAATCCAAATCCTTTTTTTGAATATGATAGAAAAATTAATAATAAAAAGAAAATAAATCTAATATTAGGAGAATATGATGATTCAACAACAATTCCAACTATACAAAATACTCAAACTATTAATTCAATTAATCATATAGGTAAAAAATTAAAAAAAAATTCAAGTAATTTAACTTCATTAAGTATTTCTCCTTTCAAATTTAAAAATAATAAATTAAAAAAAGATTTTTCTACAATTAATACTGATTATAAAGTTGATAAAACAATTAAACAAAAGAAAATATCAAAATATGAATTTAATAGAGAAATTTTAAAACGTAAATTAAAATCAGGTGAAATTAAAATTAAAAAAGCTTTTATAAATGTTAAAACAGCAGAAAATAATATATCAAATGAATACATGAAAATAAAATTACAATTAAATAACCAATTCAAAAAATTATTTCAAAAAAAAACTAATAATAATAAAAAATAATATTAAATAATTAATAATAATAATATTTTATAAATAAAATAAAAAAAATATAATTATTAATAATAATTATTTTATAATAATATTAAATTCCAATTATCATAAATTACTCCTTCTAATAAATTTTCCAATAATAAATTCCAACTAATAAACCCAATAAAATTTCCTTTATCATCTTTATAAGATTGATCAGGAGCAAGTCCATAACCAGTATCAGCATGATATGATTCATGCATAGTATTATATTTCATTAAATCAATCCTTAACATATTTCCTAATTTCCAAACTAACAATTCAATATCTTTTTTATATCCATAATTAAATAAACCAATTGAATAAATATATGATGAAATTACCCAAATTGGTCCTTGCCAATTTGAAAATGGATTTATTATATTTTTATTATTATAATCTGGATCACTTATTGATAATGTTCTAAAACCAAAATCACTTTTCATATGATTTGAATTTAATAAATATTTTTCTATCATTAATTTACCTTCTTTTTCATCTATTATTTTTTCTACTAAAGGCCAAAAACAAGAATAACTTATTCTCTTATAAAAATCACCAGTTTCTCTATC
>Ga0310695_10011263_pt1 | contig 12830 bp, 8 predicted proteins | sample RumenRJG_04DNA_FD_203882 | JGI IMG/M metagenome (GOLD analysis project Ga0310695, IMG submission 203882) | Bovine rumen microbial communities from Lethbridge, Alberta, Canada - RJG_04 (v2) (version 2) | ecosystem: Host-associated > Mammals > Digestive system > Stomach > Rumen | place: Canada...
GGAAACTGGGATTCACTGTCGTCAGATATCTTCTTCGACCGTCAACTGGCCCGTTGTATTGGTGTGGATATCCGCTATGTGCTCTACATGATGGAGAGTTGGGGCAAGGCTGATCGTCTGCTCCGAGAAATCAACGCCAAATAATTTAAAATAAGTGCCACTTATGCGATGATAAGTGGCACTTATTTCACAATAACCAACCCTTATTACCCTATAACCGTCACTTATCCAGAACTAAAACAATGAGAAAAATCTGCTTTTTCCTTTCACTATTTTTCTGCCTTGGCAGCCAAGCAGCCAACGACAGTAAGACCATCGACCTCAGCGGCACTTGGCAATTTGCGTTAGACCGCCAGAGTCTTGTACATCCTGACTACATCCTGACAGAAACAATCCAACTGCCAGGTACCACCGATACCAACAAGAAGGGTGATTTCACCGCTAAAAGTGAGGAGACCACCCATCTGACTCGCCCTTGGTCATATAAGGGCAGAGCCTGGTACAAGCGCGAGGTCATGATTCCCGCCACCTGGAAAGGGAGAAGCGTGTATCTGACGCTGGAGCGCACCAAACCTACGGAAATCTATATTGATGCAAAGTTTGCTGGTAGTTCCAACGATATCTCTACTCCTCAGGTGTTTGAACTTTCAAAGTTCCTCACTCCAGGTAAACACCAGCTCGCCATTATGGTAGATAACGGCAGCGGCGTGCCCGAACAGCTCTATGCCAGTAGTCATGCCTATACAGAAGACACCCAGACCAACTGGAACGGAATCATCGGAAGAATCGAACTTTCTACAGAATTGTGCACAACAGAGAAACCTAAAGACATCCACCCCAACTTCAAGGATTTCCACATCGAAGGTCAGCACTTCTACGCCAATGGCCACAAGATCTTCCTTCGTGGTAAGCACGATGCCTGCGTCTGGCCACTTACAGGACATGTGGCTATGGATGTCGATTCGTGGAAGGATTATCTCGGCACCTGTGCAGCCTACGGCCTGAACCATGTGCGCTTCCACTCTTGGTGCCCGCCAGAGGCCGCCTTCGTCGCAGCAGACGAACTTGGCATCATCCTGCAGCCAGAACTTCCTTTCTGGGGCGACTTCAATGATAAGGACACCCTGTTGATGCAGTTCCTCCACAAAGAAGGTGAGAATATCCTCCGCACTTATGGACATCACCCCTCTTTCCGGATGTTCGCCCTTGGAAACGAACTATGGGGAAGTATCGGTAAAATGGCTGAATTCATCGAGGATTTCCGAAAGATTGCACCAGATAAAGTATTTACTTTCGGCTCGAATTATTACCTCGGCTATCAGGGCGTTAAGCAAGGAATGGACTATTTCACCACCTGTCGCGTAGGCGGTGAAGGCTGGGGTAACTACGGTACTCATACTCGTGGATCCTTCTCGTTTGCTGATGCTGCAGACGGAGGTATGATTAACCACTTCTACCCCAACACAACGATGAATTTCGATGAGGGATGTGCACTGGCATTCCCGGAAGGGACTTCCCCAGCCAAGGCAGTACCTGTCATCTCACACGAGACAGCCCAATTCCAGACTTATCCCGATTTTGATGAGATCAAGAAATATACAGGCACACTCTATCCCTACAATATGGAGGTATTCCGCTCTCGTCTGGAGAAAGCCGGCATGCTGGATCAGGCCAAGGATTTCCACATGGCCAGCGGTCTTTGGTCTTTGCAACTCTACAAACAAGATATCGAAATGGACCTACGGACCAAAAACATGGCAGGCTTCCAACTCCTCGACTTGCAGGACTATCCAGGACAAGGCTCTGCCTATATCGGCATCCTCGATGCATTTATGGATCCGAAGGGACTCTACACGGAAAGAGAGTGGCGCGAATGGTGCGCCCCTATCGTTCCTCTGCTCATTGCAGATAGATTCTGTTTCACCAATGAAGAAGGCATTCATGCTAAAATCCAGATTGCCAACTACAGCGGCGAGAGTCTGAAAGGCCATAAATTGACATGGGCATTAGCCAAGCAGTCTGGAGAAATCATCCTACCTGATGGTGAAGGACTGATAGATGTAGGGGCACTTGACATCGACCTCAGTGCATATCAGAATCCCACACAGCTTCAACTGGCTTTAAGCATGGATCAAGAAGATGAGTTCGGGGTACCATATCATAACACCTATGACCTCTGGGTATATCCTGCCAGGAGCGATCTCAGCAAGTTGGAGAAGAAAGTCATCGTGACCAACACGTTGACAGAGAAGATCATCAAGCAACTGGAGAAAGGCAAGAACGTATTGCTGATGCCCGATAGCACAGACCTCTGTGTAGGTGGACTCTTCCAGACAGACTACTGGAACTACCGCATGTTTAAGACTATTTCTGAAAACAACAAGAAGAGTGTCTCGCCTGGTACACTTGGTATCCTGACAGACCCACAGCATCCCATCTTCAAGGAGTTCCCTACTGAGATGCATACCAACTGGCAATGGTTCCCTATTATCAAAGCCAGTCACCCGATGATGCTCGATAACACAGGAAAAGACTATCGTCCCATCGTTCAGGTCATTGATAACATCGAACGAAATCATAAGCTCGGGCTTGTCTTTGAGTTTGCCATAGGAAAGGGGAAACTCCTTGTCTGTATGGCCGATTTGCAGAAAGCCTCAGCTTATCCTGAGGGCCGCGCCTTCTATCGTAGTGTGCTGCAATACATGACTTCTACCGATTTCGCACCCAAGACCAAAATTACGGTGGATGATTTCCAAAAGCTGATGAGCACACCCGTCGTTGAGGGCAAGATTGGAGAACTGAACAACATTTCACCTTATTAATATAAAGAAAGCCTCGCAATGACGAGGCTTCTTTAATTACAGCAGACGACTGATTTCTTCGATGGAGTCAGCCGTTTTTATATACTGTCGCCAATCCCCGCGAATCATCCCTTTGGCCTGCAGGTCATCGAGGAGGGCGATGAGTGAGTCCCAAAAGCCTTTCATATTATAAAGGATGACGAGCTTCTGGTGATAGCCGATAGTAGCCGATGCCGCCACAGTAAACACCTCGTCCAAAGTACCGATACCACCAGGCAAGGCAATAAACACATCGCTCTGGTCCATCATCAACTGCTTACGGTCTGAGAGATTATCACAAGGAATCTCCACATCCACATAATCGCTGATGCGCCCAGACTTCTCAACAATCATCGGCACAACCCCAATCAGACGACCTCCGGCCTGCTTTGAAGCCTTTGCCACACACTCCATCAATCCTTGGTTCACACCACCATACACTATACTATGACCGTTCTCTGCAGCCCACTTTCCTAATTCTTCCGTCAACGTGAAGAATTCTGAATCTATCTGCTCATTAGCAGAACAAAACACACATATTTTCATATTGCTTGCAAAGATACGATTATTTTTTGTATCTTTGTAGCCAAATAACAAAAAATCCAATGAAGACATTTGAAGAATTAGGAGTTTGCGAGTCGATACGCAAGGCGATTGAAGAGTTAGGTTTTGTACAGCCAATGCCTGTGCAAGAGGCTGTCATACCATTTCTGCTTGAGAACCAGAATGACGTCATAGCCCTGGCCCAGACGGGTACAGGTAAGACGGCTGCATTCGGTATTCCCCTTTTGGAACGTATAGACACCTCACGCAGAGAAACTCAGGCACTGGTATTGTCACCCACTAGAGAACTCTGTCTGCAGATAGCCGATGACCTGCGCGACTTTGCCAAATATATGGATGGCATACATGTGGAAGCCGTATATGGCGGTGCAGCCATCGAACCACAGATGAGAGCCTTGAAGAAGGGCGTCGAAATCATTGTAGCTACACCAGGACGACTGGTTGACCTCATGCATCGCGGCTTCGCACACTTAGAGCAGGTAACAAACATCGTGCTCGATGAGGCCGATGAGATGCTGAATATGGGTTTCTCGGATAGCATCAACGAAATCTTTGAATCGCTTTCTGAAGAGCATCACACGTTGATGTTCTCTGCCACCATGAGCAAGGAGGTGGAACGTGTGGCTAAGAAGTATCTGCACGACTATCAGGAAATCGTGGTGGGCAGCCGTAACGAGGGTGCAGAGAATGTGAACCATATCTATTATATGGTAAATGCCAAGGATAAGTATTTGGCGCTGAAGCGCATTGTTGATTACTATCCGCGTATCTTTGCCATCATCTTCTGTCGCACCAAAGTCGAGACACAGGAAATAGCAGACAAACTGATTAAGGACGGCTATAATGCAGAGTCATTGCATGGTGATCTGAACCAACAGCAGCGCGACCAGACTATGCAGAAGTTCCGCAATCACCTGACGCAGTTGCTCGTGGCTACAGATGTAGCTGCACGCGGACTGGATGTGGACGATCTGACACACGTCATCAACTTCGGACTGCCCGATGATATCGAGAACTACACCCATCGCTCAGGACGTACAGGTCGTGCTGGTAAGAAAGGTACTTCTATCTCCATCGTGCATAGTCGAGAGAAATTCAAGATTCGCAATATCGAGAAGGTGATTGGCAAGGAGTTTGTGAAGGCAGAGATTCCGTCAGCAGAGGAGATCTGCAAGAAGCAACTCTACAAAGTGATGGACCAGATTGTGAAGACTGATGTCGATGATGAAGAGATTGCCCCCTTCATGCAAGACATCAACCGCTACTTCGAATATATCGATAAGGAAGAACTCATCAAGAAAATCGTCTCGTTGGAGTTTGGCAAGTTCCTGGCCTATTATGCAGAAGCACCAGAGATTGAAGCCGTTGTGCCTGACAGGAAGGAAAAGAAACCCCAAAGCGACAAGCAGAAACTACAGAATAAGGCTCAGAAAGGTTATCGCCGACTGTTTATCAACTTGGGTAAACGCGACGGATTCTATCCTGGCGAACTAATGCAGACGCTGAATCGCTTTGTTGGTGGACGTCAGGAGGTCGGACATATCGACCTGCTCGATACCATCTCCTATTTTGAGGTTCCTGAGAAGGATGCCAAGAAAGTGATGATACAACTTACCGGTATCCGACATAAAGGCAGGACTGTGCGCTGTAATGATGCCGACGAGGGTGGAAAGCCTTCAGAAGGCAAGTCTGCCCCAAAGCCTAAACGCCAGAAGAAAGACAACTGGCGCGAGCTGATGGGCAAAGTGCCTCGCGATCTAAAAGGCGAAGAGCCCGATTTCAGCGAGGAAGGCTGGGCCATGCGCAAGCCTCGTAAAAAGAAGAAATAGAGAAGAAAGGTCACGCTTATTGGGCGTGACCTTTTATTTTTATCTGCATCTGATGTTTCTGAACTTCCAACTGCTTGAAGGTTCGACGAGTTCGAATTCTTCAGCCGTATCAGGCAGAGCAGGGAAGATGAGAGCAAAGCGCAATTTCTGATATGGCCAGGGAATTTTGGTTACTACAGGAGCCACCGTTACATTCTCGACGCTCATCAATTTCAACTTATTACAACCCTTACTCTTGATGTAAGTATCCGACTTGATGTAAAGTTGATCGTCGGGCATATCGGCCTCGCATTCCAGTTCAACACGGGTTTCAGTGTCCGAACAGCTCACACGTACGATTTTGGTCTGCGTATTATCCTTCTTACCCTTGCTGATGGGGTTTTGCATCGTGAAGCGATAGTGCGAATAATCGGGCAGAATCGTTGTCTTGTTGTTAATCACACTCGGCCCTTCTTCTGTACGTCCTGCTTTCTCGTAAAGGCTGTTGATTTTCAACGTGAGACTCTTCTGATCGGTATAACCATAGTCGCAGTTCAGTTTAGCAGCCTCTTCGAATTTATCGAGCGCGTTGGCCCACTGCTCTTCCGACTCCAGAGTCTTGGCTTCACTATACACTTTCTCAAAAGTAGGCTGATACTGTGCTTTCTCGCGCTCAAAAATCTCCATCGCCTTTTTGTGCTCCGCCGAAGCGATAATTGATCCCAAAATACCTACACCGCCACTAATGGCCTGTGTGGTGTGCCAGGTGTTCCACTGGGCGTTAGTCGTCAAGGCTATTCCAGCCATGAGAACTGTCATCAAAATTTTCTTCATAGTTGTTGCTATTTAATTAAAATTCGTGTTATTTTGCCATCAGGCTCTCAGCCAACTGCTCCAATTGTGCCTCATCGGCAGCCTTCATGCGAGAGCGGATGGTGACCATCGGCTCTACAATCTCACAGTCCTTCAGACCCTCAATCATCGAACGCATCACTTTACCTGCCGTAGGCATCCAACTGCCGTTCTCAACGATGCCGAAGCGACGACGCTGGTAGTTCTTAATCTGCAGATGGTAAAGGAAGTCGTGCATCACAGGGAACACACCTGCGTCATAGCTCGATGCAGCCACCACGACAGTAGGATAACGGAAAGCATCCTCGATGACCTCAGCCATATCGTCGCGGCTCAAATCGCTGACAACAACCTTAGCAGCACCTTTTTGGCGAAGTATCTCGCCCAGACGCTCGGCAGCAGCAGCCGTCCCACCGTGAATGCTGGCATAGGCGATGAGTATGCCCTCGCTCTCAGGCTCATACTTGCTCCAAATATCATAGAGCTTCACAGCCTCAGCCAGCGCCTCGCCCTTCAGCACAGGACCATGCAACGGACAGATGGTCTGAACGTCGATAGCAGCCATCTTCTTCACCACGCTCTGCACCTGGGTACCATACTTTCCGCAGATATTGAAATAGTACCTGCGAGCCTCGCAAGCCCAGTCGTCTGTCTCGTTGACTAAAGCACCGAACTTTCCAAAACCATCAGCCGAGAAGAGCACCTTATCCTTGGTGTCGTAGCTCATAATGACCTCTGGCCAATGCACCATAGCTGCTGAGATAAACTGTAACGTATGCTGACCAAGCTGGAGTGTATCACCCTCCTTAACGGTCATGACACGACCCTCGAAGTTGAGGCCTTCAAAGAAGTTTGGCAACATCTTCACAGCCTGGGCGCTACATACGAGCTGCAGTCCAGGATAGGTCTCCAGCATCTCTGCAATGAGCGCAGCGTGGTCGGGCTCCATGTGGTGAGCCACCAGATAGTCGGGCTGGCGACCATTGAGGGCAGCCTTCAAGTTTGCCTTCCACTCCTCGCCCTTGCGACGGTCGGCAGTATCCAACACCGCAATCTTCTCATCGTCGATGAGATAGGAATTATAACTCATGCCCTCAGGCACCACATACTGACTTTCAAACAGGTCGATGTCAAGATCATCAACACCGATGTACTTAATGGTTTCACTAATCATATTCATTGTTCTTACTTATTCTTTTCCATTTCCACCAGACTTGCCTCCCACTCGTATTTCTTCTGATCGGCAAAGGCAGGATCTATGCTGTTGTTAATGCTTTGGCACACATTGGCAGAGAACTGCTGGGCCTCAGCAATGACCTGATCCCATTGTTGCTCTGCCATACCAGCAACGATCTGGTCGCGCGTGATGCCATACTTGATCAGTCCGTAGATGAAACCAGCATTAAAGTTATCACCTGCTCCAATGGTGCTGACGGTCTCCGTCTTCATAACAGGATACTGCTTACTCAGTCCACCAGCAGAGCGCATCTCTACAGCACTGCCACCTTGCGTATAGATAAAGTTCTTGCAATAGAAAGAGATTTGCGAACGATACACGGTATCAGCATCTTTCTTATTGAACATCACCTCAAAGTCTTCATGACTGCCACGTACGATATCGGCAAACTCCAGATTTTCAAGGATATTCGGTGTCACCTTCATCACCTCGTTACGATGGGAAGAGCGGAAATTCACGTCATAATACAGGATGGCTCCCTTACTGCGGGCATATTCCAAGAAAGCAAACATCTGAGGACGGATGACTGGGTTGACAGCATAGAAGGAACCAAACATCACGATGTCGTCTTGCTGGATTTCCGGGAAGATGAAGTCAAGTTTGTCATGAGGATGATCCTTGTAGAAGATATACTCCGCATCGTTGTTTTCATTCAGGAATGCCAAAGACACTGGCGACTTTGACTCTGGATAAACATTGATATGGCTGGCATCCACATGATTCTCTTCCAGAAACTGGATGATACGCTTGCCCACACGGTCATGACCCGTTTCACTGATAAAAGTAGCATTGATGCCTGCACGACCTAAAGAAATCAGGCCGTTAAACATCGAGCCGCCTGGCACAGCACCAACGGGCTGGTCGTTCTTGAAAATGATATCGAGAATTGTCTCGCCTATTCCTATTACTTTACGCATACTCTTTATACTTATGGGTGCAAAGATACTCAAAATCATTTAATTTATCGTTGAAACACCAAAAAAATTGTAACTTTGCAGCTGAAATGACAAAATATAACACATATACGTTCGATAACGGACTTCGTGTCATCCATCTGCCATCAGTCTCGCAAGTGGTCTATTGTGGCTATGACATCGCTGCTGGCACTCGCGATGAGATGCCTGGCGAAGAAGGACTGGCCCATTTCTGTGAACACATGACCTTCAAAGGAACAGCCCGACGCCATGCCCTGCAGATTATCAATGCCCTGGAGGGTGTGGGCGGCGAACTGAATGCTTTCACTAACAAAGAAGATACCTGTTACTATGCAGCCATCTCGAAGGAACACTTTGCACAAGCTGTCGATGTGTTGACAGATATCGTGTTCCACAGCCGCTATCCCCAGACTGAGATAGACAAAGAGGTGGAGGTTATATGCGATGAGATTGAGAGTTATAACGATTCGCCAGCCGAATTGATCTATGACGAGTTCGAGAACATTCTTTTCGAAGGACATCCGCTTGGTCATAATATCCTGGGACATGCAGAACAGTTGCGTACCTATACGACCGACGATGCCCTGCGCTTCGTAGAGAGGAACTATCGCCCCGACAATGCGGTCTTCTTTGTTTACGGAGATATCGACTTCAAACGATTGGTGAAGTTGTTGGCCAATAAGGATATCCCTGCAAGAACAGGTCATACCCCGATACCACAGACTCTGCCATACACGAGACTGTCTGCGAATACCATCACCCGTTCTATCGGCTCTCATCAGGCTCATGTGATGCTTGGTACTAAGACATATGCATACGAAGACCCTCGTCGCATGACGCTCTATCTGCTCAACAACATTCTCGGAGGACCTGGCATGAATGCCCGCCTGAACCTCTCACTCAGAGAGCGCCACGGCCTGGTCTATACCGTTGAGAGTTCGATGGCCAGCTATGGCGACACTGGCGTATGGTGCATCTATTTCGGCTGCGACCACCATGATATCAAGAGCTGCCTCCGTCTGGTGCACCACGAACTGGATCGTGTGATGCAGAAGCCGCTGAGTGCCAACCAACTTACCGCTGCCAAGCGCCAGCTGAAAGGACAGTTAGCCATTGCCTGCGACAATCGTGAGCAGTTCGCACTCGACTTTGGCAGAAGTTATCTCCATCATGGGCATGAGCGCGACCTCGATTCACTTTGCCGTCGTATCGACAGCATCACCGCTGAGGACTTGCAAAAAGTGGCAAACGAACTGTTTGCCACTGATCACTTGACCACTCTGATTTTCGAGTGAAGACTTAATTCCCTCGCATCATCTCGTCGTGGGTGATATAGTTCCTGTCTTTCGGCAGTGAGTCTGGCGTGATGGTGAATCTTTTGCCATCCTGCAGGTTGAGTGTCACCTTCTGGAAACGTGGCTTTGAGAGCATATAGCGATCGGTAGCGGGACAGACAGGATAGAATCCCATCGACGAGAAGACATACCAGGCAGACATCTGGCCTGCATCATCATTGCCAGAAAGACCACCGGGACTGTCGTTGTATTCCGTATCAAGAATATGGGCTACGCGCTGGGCCGTCTTCTCTGGCTTACCGATGAAATCGTATAGATAAGCTATCTGATGACAAGGTTCATTGCCGTGCCAGTATCTGCCTTCAGTAAACATCGAGTCGAGTTTAGCCTCAAACTTCTCCTTGCCACCCAGCAGTTCCACAAGTCCGTCCACGTTTTGCGGCACATACCAGGTATAGTGGCAAGTGGCACCCTCTGTGATATACGGCTTACGATGAATGAAGTCGAGATTATCCTCAAACCGACCTCCGTCATCCTTCTTTCTTGACAACTGCTTAGGCGCATGACGCCCGTCGCAATAGCCTGTCTTGGGATTGATGACATGCCGCCAGTTCTCAGAGCGACGCATCAATGTCTCATAATCCTGATTCTTACCCAAGGCTTTCGCCAGCTGCGCCACAGCAAAGTCATCGAAGGCATACTCAAGTGTGCGCGATGTCTGTTCGTCCTGATGGAAGGCCTCCTTCACACCGTCTTCCAGAGGGATATAGCCATACTTTAGATAAGAAGGCAGAGCCCTTCGACCCATACCGTTCTTATAGTCCTCGAAGGATGAGGGTGTCTCGAAAGCATTCTTCCGCATCCCCTCATAGGCTTTCTGGTAATCGAAGTTACGAATGCCCTTCACGTAGGCATCAGCCAGGACAACAGAACAGTGATCGCCAATCATGGCTGCCGTATAGGAGTTCCAGCAGGGGAAGATAGGCAACCAGCCGCCTTGCTCATACATCGTCACCAGCGACTGCATCATGTCGGCCGACTGTTGGGGAGCGATGATGTTATAGAGCGGATGCACAGCCCGATAGGTATCCCACATCGAGAAGTCACCATAGTAAATCCGCGGCTCGGTAGCAGAAGACGGCTCCACCGTAAGACCATCAGCAAACTTCGGATAGCTGCCACCGACATCGCTCATCTCACGAGGGAGGAAGGATGCCCGGTAAAGGGCACCATAGAACTGGTTCACACGAGCCGTATCCTGATCTTCCACATCGATGGTATGCAGGCGAGTCGTCCACAGCGATGCCACATGTTCCATCATACTCTCAAAATCATGTCCTTCAGCCTCAGCCGCAAAATTATCGACGGCTCCCTCTTTCGAGGTAAACGAAGAAGCAGCCTTCAGGATAATCGGCTCATGGGCCTTACCCTTGAAAGTAAACCAAGCGCAGAGACTGTCAATACCGAAATCTGCGATTTCATCGTAGGCCTGCAACAGGAAATACCCACAGAAGCCTGCTGGTTCGCCCCAGCCTTGATAGATACGATGCACAGGGTTATAGCCACAGATGGTCTTGTCCTGATTGTTAATCTCCAGATAGCCCTCACCCTCGTCGCTGTTGTGATTCAAGACGATGTGCACAGGTCCATCCTGCTCTGGCGTGATACGGAAGATGGCTGTATGACTCTGACCCGTCATCTCCACTTTAAGATGCTCCTGAGGCAGACGGACAGCATAATAATGCGGATGAGAGATCTCTTCTGAATGGGAGAACGGTGTAGCCCGCTCCTCTGGTCTCAGGCGCAGTTTTCCGCTCAGGGCAGCCAAGGTAAACGAACCATAGTCCTGCGTACAGCCGCCAACGATCCAGTGACTGTTACGAATACCTTGAAACAGCGAGTCTGTAAAATAATAAGGTGCAACGCATTTCTTTTCCGTATCCTGTGTCTGTGGTGTCCAGAAGTTCTGACCGTTAGGCGCCAACACAGCAGGTAACGTCTGTCCGTGCTCCTCAGAGCCTTTGCCGAAGAGTCCTGCCGTCTTGGTGTTGGCTGGCGCCGTTCCTACCATCGTGTTCAAGTCACAGAGTTGGCGCAAGTGTTCCAGATAGTGCATACGGTCTGCCACATGCTGCTTCAGGTCCTCCCAGTAATAGAAGCCCTCTACCCTGTAGCCGATATTCAGACGGGCAGGGTGCTCATTGTGCAGTATCTGCACAAGCACCTTCCCTTGTGCATTCCTATAGAAAATCATCTGCAGGTTGGCAGCCATAGGCAGAAGTTCGTCCATAGGCTTACCTTTGGTGTCCACATCCATCAGCGACAGCAGACGGTAAAGATGAGAGTCGTGACCGAAACGGAGATCGGCCCCTTTCTTACCTGAGGCAATGGCAGCATCGGCCTCTTGTTCTATCCGCTGCCAGAGTGAGATGGCTGAGCGCGCAGCGATGCCCTGATTCATAATCTCATTGCCATGCTGAAGCGTCATCCGCTGATTGTTCACGTCATAGACAGCCTTCAGTTCCTCTTCCGTGAAGATATCATAGAGCGATACGTCCAGTTCCACATCCTGCATATCCGATGCTATCGTATGCAGTTCGGAGAGCAGCTTCTGTCTGTCTTTGGCAGAAAGATGACTGGCATCTGTAAACAGGGCATTGATAAACCTGTCGGTAGAGAGCTTCAAGGGGATGTTGATGGTGCTCTCAAAGGCCTGTTGCTCTGGCGATTTATACGCTATCCAGGCCATATCCTCCTCACGGGTGATGGGGTCGATCTGAAGAGCGGGATTCAGCGATGCCAACTCTGAGGTGAAATTCAGCATGCTACTCTTACAACGAGGCACTATGCTCGAATGGGCCGTCAGATGCGACTCTGCGGTGAAAAGCTGTGGGAAATTCTGGTACATCCTTTGTGCGATGGCCCGATGCTGCCTGCCTCCAAGGGGCGTCAACAAGCCCCCGTGCCCCTCAGCATTCTTCCAGATCTTCGCCAGTCGCTTGCGGACATCCTTACCCAACTTAGTCAACTGTTTCGGATTCTCAAACTGCTGGTTCACCCAGATATATCTCCTGTCATCGGGCAGCCAGCGCGAGCCGTGACGCCCATAGTGCGAGATATAGAATGGCTCATATCCTTCTGGGGCTGCAGCCATCTTTGTTGCTGTCACGGGATAGGCAAAATAGACGCCTCCCAGTCGTTCATACTGGGCGAACAGTGGGAGAGCCATCAGCAGGACTATGCCCAAAAACAAGTATCTGTTTAATCTATTCATGTTTGTTCATCTTATTGACGCAGCT
>Ga0310695_10011266_pt1 | contig 12827 bp, 11 predicted proteins | sample RumenRJG_04DNA_FD_203882 | JGI IMG/M metagenome (GOLD analysis project Ga0310695, IMG submission 203882) | Bovine rumen microbial communities from Lethbridge, Alberta, Canada - RJG_04 (v2) (version 2) | ecosystem: Host-associated > Mammals > Digestive system > Stomach > Rumen | place: Canada...
TACACATCTTCATCTTCTCCTGTTTCTATAAATGCCGACACCATCTTCCAGTTCAAACACTCTTGTCGGCTTTATGTATTTTTCCTTAACATCAATACTACGCACTCCACATGCACCGTATGCCCAAACTGGTCCACCGGCCGCACCTTCTGCAGCCTGTACCCCCCGTCTGCCAAAATCCTGAGATCCCTTGCAAGTGTCGCCGGGTCGCAACTCACATACACCACTCTCTCCGGCTTGATCTCCAGGATCGTCTCCAGGCACTTCGCATCACATCCTTTTCGGGGCGGATCCACACAGATCACATCGATGTCAGGCGTTTCGCCGGCTTCCCGGCGCTCCTGTACATACGCCGGAAGCACTTCTTCCGCCTTGCCGACATAGAACTGCGCGTTCTCAATTCCGTTCCGCTCCGCGTTGGCCTTCGCATTCTCAATCGCCTCGGGAATGATCTCCACTCCATACACTTTCCCGGCCCTGCGCGCCATGAACAGTGAGATCGTGCCGACGCCGCAGTAAAGGTCCCACACGGTCTCTTTTCCCGTAAGTCCGGCATAGTTCATAGCCAGGCTGTACAGCTTCTGCGTCTGCTCGGGATTGACTTGATAGAAAGAGAGCGGCGAGATCCGGAATGTGACTGCTTCCTCAGCGGGCACAAAAGCCCCGTCTTCAGAAATATCATAGACATGCAGCGTGTCCTCGATCTCATCATGGCCCCAAAGTGTTCGCAGCTGCCGTCCCAGGATCACATTTGTGCGCTCTGTATTTATATTTAATACGATCGACGTCATGCCCGGAACACCCGACAGATGATCCACCAGATCTGACTCAAAGGGCAGGCTCTCTCCGTTCACCACGAGGCAGACCATGATCTGCCCGCTGAATTTCCCGTTTCTGATCAAAATATGCCGGACCAGTCCTTTTCCTGACTCCTCGTCATAGGGCGGGACCCTGTGAATTTCCATATAAGTCAGCACGCGGTCAATGATCTCTCTGTTGATCTCCTCGCCGAGCATACAATCGGTCATGGGAATGATGGAATGCGTTCTTCCGGCGTAGAAGCCGGCGACGATTCCCGCACTTTTCTTTTTTCCGGATTCAGACACTCTGCTCCTGCCGTATCCCACCGGCACCTGCGCTTTGTTCCGATAACGCCAGGGACCGTTCGGGTTGTCCTGCATGCCGACGATCGGTTCCATCACCGCATCGATCTCTTCCTCCGCAAAGCCGCCGAGCCTGATCAGGTCTGCCCGAACCTTGTTCTGTTTGTATTCGAGCTCCCGCTCATAGGACAGCGCCTGAAGCTGACAGCCGCCGCACTGTTTTGCAATAGGACAAAGAGGCTCCACCCTGTGAGGTGAAGCCTGTAAGATCTGTTCCAGATGTGCATAGGCGTACGATTTGTTTGCCTTCATGACGCTCGCACGGACATAGTCATCGATCACGGCATCCTTGATAAAGACGGTATATCCGTCTTCCAGTTTTCCGATGCCCTCGCCCCGCATGCCGATATCCGTGATGCGGACTTTGATCTCCTGACCCTTCCTGTATGCCGGGTTCATCGCCTCTTTTTTTGCAGCGCGGTTCACTTTCCCGCTTCTTTGCTTCTTTACTGCCATCTGTTTTTTTCCCGCCATCCTTTTCAGATCTCCGTCCTTCTGATATTGGACTCCAGAAGTCCCTGATAGCCGATCCATCCCGCATCCCGCTGACCGGTCGCCAGCGCCTCTTTGAAGATCTCCAGCTTAGCGTCCGTGTTGTCTGCGAAATTCAGGGCAAGCGCTTCCGCGATCGCCGGTTTCTTGGGAGAACCGTATTCGAGCTCGCCGTGATGTGCCAAAATACAGTGTCTCACCTCGTTTGCCAGAAGATCCGGGAATCCCGGAATGTCCTTGATCTTCTCGTCGATCATCTGCACGCCGATGATAATGTGACCGATGAACTGTCCCTCCTCCGTATAGTCATTGCGGGGAAAACGGGAGAGCTCTTTGGTCTTTCCGATGTCATGCAGGAGCGACACCGCGATCAGCAGATCTCTCTTTAGATAGGGATAATTTCTGCAGAAGAAATGGCACAGGTTCGTCACACCGAGTGTGTGCTCCGCCAATCCCCCCACAAAACTGTGGTGCACGCTCTTCGCGGCGGAGGACATACGGAAATCTTCTATAAACTGTGCGTCTTCCACAAAGAATGCTTTGAGCAGCTGTTTCAGGTACTCATTCTGCACGCTCTCGATATACTTGCGGATCGCGCCCATCATATCATCGATATTCTTATCCGACACAGGAACATAATCACTCGGGTCATATTCATCCTCGCGGCATTTGCGTGCTCTCTTGATATTGAGCTGCAGATGGCCCTGGAAAGAAACGACATCCCCTGTGATATCCACATAATCCAGTTCATCGAATTCACCGATCCCCATGCTGTTCGGTTCCCAGATCTTGGCATCGATGGTCCCTGTCTTATCCTGGAGCGTAAGGCTCTCGTAGTTTTTCCCGTTCTTCGTGACCAGAGCAACTCTTTTCTTGCAAAGATAAATGTCCTTTACACTGCTGCCCTCGCGTAGTTCCTGAATATAGCGCATGTTCTGTTATTCCTCGTTTCTAATGAATCGCTTGTTTATTAATTCGTTTTTTGTAAATCGTTTTTTTAATTCGTTTTAATTATAATTCGTTCTTTTTTGTTCCTGATCCTTCGATCATTCCAGCACGGCTGTGATCTCCATCTCCGTATACCCCTCTCCGCTGGGGCGCATCAATGTGATCGTGAGTTCCGTCCCCGCTTCGTTTTCCAAGAGGACTCTTGAGAGCGCCGCACTGACATAGATCTCCTCATCTCCCATATTGGTGATGACATCGCCTTTCTGGAGACCGGCGTTCATAGCGGGTGAATCATCCGCGACTTCACTTATATAGGCCCCTTCCGGAATGCTCAGTCTCTCCCTGATATCAGCCGGCACATCTGTACATTGTACACCAAGAAACGCTTTTTTGCCTCCTGAAGATAATTTTTCTATTAACGGCTTGGTCTCACTGATGCCGATCCCGCACAAAATACCCGGCAGATCCTGCCTTGAATGATAAGAATCTATGATGCCGACGACATCTCCTCTGAGGTTGATCAGGAATCCGGAGGCCTGCTTGCTCCCGTAAATGTCGGTCGTGATCTGCATGAAGCCGGAGTCCAAAATGCCCAGATTGGAAGAAGTCGATGAAACCGCCCCGTATACGACGCTCCCCGGAGAGCCGATCGGCCTTCCGACAGCGATCACCGGCTGTCCCATGATCGTTGACGATGAAGACGATCCAAGTTCCGCTGCCCTGAGCTGTTCTTTGACCGAGTCGTCCGCGTAGTCCAGGCTGGCACTGAGCACTGCCATACCGGAGACCCGGTCCTTGGAATGAATAGATGCTTCCACACTGGTCCCGTCAAAAAAAGTGACCTGGATCGTCTGTGCGCTGTCGATTCCCGGAGAATACACAAGCACCTGAATCTCCGAATCCGCCTTGGCAATGATCATTCCCGTCGCCGTTCCTCTTGTCTCATAGGGATCGTTGAACCAGTCCGTGTCAGACGATATCTCAGAAACCTCTACAAGATAATAGCGCGCTTCCTCCGCGATCTGCCAGAGAGATTCATAGTGACTTCCCACAGCCTCCGCGCCCTTCTCCTTATCACGAAGGATCCGCTCAACTTCATCGCGGATCCTCTCCTGCTCTTCTGTGGCCGCTTTTTCTTCCTCATTGATCAGCATCTCTTCCGGTGTCATCTCCTCTGTCTCTGTCTCCTCGGGATAGGTGACGCCGGTGACAGCCTCCTCCGGATACAGGATCCGGTTGAAGATCGGTTCGAGAAGCAGGAAGAACAGGCAGGCTACCGCACCGAATACCGCTGCCATTACAGCGATCGTCGTCATGCGGCGCATCATTTTTTTTCTGTTGAGCGGCCTCTTTTTGATCTCTTCCTGAAGGAATTCTATGCCGGGATCCTGCCCTTCTGCATCCGGCTTGCTGCCCGGCTGCGGGCTCCTTGCGGACTCCTTCAGTTCTTCTTGTCTATTCTCTTTCCAATCCGGATGTTCGCTGCTCATGGAATGCTCCTTTGTTCTTCCTCATGACTGTCATAAGTTTTTCCTTATGTCTCCCCCGGTCATTGTTTCTTTTGTATACCCCATTATATACCCCAGTGTATACCCAATAGTATACTCCCGAAATCCGACTGCAAACCAGTGGTTTCCGCTGATTGGCGCAAAAAGCATCCGCTGCTCTGTTTTCGACTGTATGATTTCGTACCGATATTTAAAAAACATATGATATACTATCACCATGAATGAAAAAGTTTTAAACACAGTCGAATTTAATAAGATCATTGAACAACTGACGGACAATGCCAATTCCGCGCCCGCCAAAGCCCTATGCTGCAGCCTGGTCCCCATGGATAACCTGGCTGATATTCGTCTTGCCCAAGAGGAGACAGACGCTGCGCTGCAGCTCCTCATCCGGAAGGGGAATGTGAATTTCGGTTCCAACAGAGACTTCGGCTATACCTTCGGAGCACTCTCGATCGGGAGCTCGCTGACTGCCGCGGAACTGCTGCATCTGTCCTCCTTTTTGGACAACGTCGGCCGCGTACAGACTTACGGGACCACGCAGGACGGCGGCAGGGGGATCTCCGCCCTGAGCAGGGATGAAAGCGCTCAAAGGCCCGAAGACAACATCCTCTTCGACCTGTTTGACTGCCTGTATCCCTTGAAGAGCCTCTCCTCAGAGATACAAAGATGTATCCTCTCAGAGGAGGATATTGCAGATGAGGCCAGTCCCGGCCTTAGGAGAGTGCGCCGGGAGATCAGCCTTGCAGGAGGCAGGATCCATCAGCAGCTGAATAAACTGGTCAATGTGACGCTGGCCCCCTATCTGCAGGACAATGTGATCACCATGCGCGGAAACCGCTATTGTATTCCCATCAAGTCGGAATACAAGAATCAGGTCCAGGGAATCATCCATGACCAGAGCGCCAGCGGCTCCACGCTCTTTATAGAGCCCGCTTCCATCGTCAATCTCAACAATCAGATCCGGGAACTTACACTGCAGGAGAAGGAGGAGGTCGAAAAAGTTCTTGCAAACCTCTCTGCGGAAGCGGCAGACAATCTCATGGCCCTCAAGGACGACGCCGCCAATATGACTAAACTGGACTTTATCTTCGCCAAGGCGAAGCTGGCGCTGTCTCAGAATGCGACCATGCCGATCTTCAACAACCGCCGCTATCTGAGGATCAATAAGGGGCGCCATCCTCTCATTGACAAGAAGAAAGTTGTACCCATCGACCTGGAACTGGGCGATGAATACGATCTGATCGTCATCACCGGACCCAATACCGGCGGTAAGACTGTCACGCTCAAGACGATCGGCCTGTTTGAACTCATGGGCATGGCCGGACTTCACATCCCCGCAGGAGACCGCAGTGAACTCGCGCTCTTCGACGACGTGTTCGCGGATATCGGAGATGAACAGAGTATCGAGCAGAGTCTGTCCACCTTCTCCTCCCACATGACTTCCATTGTGGATATTCTCGGAAAAGTGGACGGGAACTGTCTGTGCCTGTTTGACGAGCTGGGCGCGGGAACCGATCCCACAGAAGGTGCTGCGCTGGCGATCTCTATTTTGAACTATCTGCACGAGAGATCGATCCGTGCCGTTGCAACGACCCATTACAGCGAGCTCAAGGTATATGCCATGAATACGCCCGGCGTCACCAATGCCAGCTGCGAATTCAATGTGGAGACGCTGCAGCCGACTTATAAACTGCTGATCGGCGTTCCCGGCAAGTCCAACGCATTCGCGATTTCGAAGAAACTGGGGCTGCCCGAACACATCATCGAAGCTGCTCGGGAGCAGCTGAGCCAGGAGACACAGAACATGGAAGACATCCTGGCAGATCTGGAAGAAAGGCGGCTCAAAATAGAGAGGGAACAGGAGGAGATCTCCGCTCTCAGAGCCTTGATCGATAAAGAACAGAAACAGATCCGAAATAAAGAGAAACTTCTGGACGAGCGCAGAGATAAGATCCTCGAAAAGGCCAATGAGGAGGCAAGAGATATCCTCGCGGACGCCAAGAAGAAGGCTGACGAAGCGATCTCCGAACTCAGAAAGACCGGACGGGGCGGCGATATGGCCTCCATGGAGAGGACCCGGAGCGCACTGCGCGAACAGGTCTCCAAGAAAAACGAAAAACTCAGCCGCAAGCAGGAACAGGTACCTCAGGGCAAGGGGCTCAAGGCTTCCGATCTGCATGTGGGAGACAAGGTCCGCGTGATCTCTATGGGTTTGACCGGCATTGTCACCGCGCTTGCAGATTCCTCGGGCAAGGTCTCCGTGCGCTGCGGCATCATGAACTCCAAAGCGGCATTGTCTGATCTCGCGCTCATTCACGAGGACGCATTCGGAAATCCCGTGACCAAGGGCTCCCGCAGCAGTATGAAAAAGGCGTTTGAAAACGCGGGCGGAGCGGGCAATAAGCAGAGGGATCTTGATTTTTCAAGAAACCAGTCCATCTCTCCCGAGCTTAACCTTCTTGGCATGACGACCGACGAGGCGCTCAGTGAACTGGACAAGTACTTGGACGACGCCCGCATGTCCCATCTCTCCAGTGTGCGGATCGTACACGGGAAGGGGACCGGTGCCCTGCGCAAAGCTGTTCACAACTACCTTCGCAAACAGAAATGGGTCAAAAAATACAGGCTCGGTGATTTCGGCGAAGGCGACGCAGGTGTTACCATCGTCCAGCTGCAATAAAACGCAACTGCATTAAAAGGAGAATGCGATCATGGCTGCTGCCAGACAAAGAATTCTGATCGTCGATGACGATTCCAATATTGCGGAACTCATCAGTCTGTATCTGATGAAAGAATGCTATGAGACAAAAATCGTAGGGGACGGAGAGGCGGCTCTCGCCGCTGTAAGTACTTTCGAACCCGACCTCATTCTTTTGGACCTGATGCTGCCCGGCATGGACGGCTATCAGGTCTGCCGGGAAGTCCGCTCCACGAAAGATACCCCGATCATCATGCTCTCTGCCAAGGGAGAGATCTTCGACAAGGTACTGGGACTGGAGATGGGCGCCGACGACTATATGGAGAAACCCTTCGACTCCAAGGAACTCGTGGCCAGAGTCAAAGCGGTCCTTCGCCGCTATAACAAAAAACCGGCGGCCGAGGCAGCCTCTTCCGGCGACAAGACCGTCAGTTACCCTGATCTGACCATCAATCTGACCAACTATTCCGTCACCTATATGGGAGAACAGGTCGACATGCCCCCCAAGGAGCTGGAGCTTCTGTATTGCCTGGCTTCCAATCCCAACCGTGTATTTACGAGGGAGCAGCTGCTCGACCAAATCTGGGGCTATGAATATGTGGGCGACACCAGGACCGTAGACGTGCATATCAAGAGGATCCGCGAGAAACTCCACGACCACGAGGGATGGAAGATCTCGACGATCTGGGGCATTGGCTATAAATTCGAGACCAATCCGAAAGCTAAATAAGACGGGGAGACAGACAGGACAGTCAGGACAGGCGGAGCATGAGAAAAACACTGTATCTTAAGTTCATATTGGCCTATATTCTGTTCGCTTTCTTCGGGTTCATCACCGTGGCGACTTTTGTCTCCAGGCTCACATATGAGTACTGCCAGCGCCAGACTTCCAGAGATATGTACCGGGAGGCTTCACGAATTGCAGACACGTATGCGGTAGATCTGTACAACTCCGAGATCTCCCTGGAAACGGTTCAGAATCAGATGGAATCCCTCTCCTACTTCATGGATACGGAGATCTGGATCATCAATCCCTCCGGCCGTATGGTCGTCAACTCCGCGAACGCACCGGATCCTGAGCAGGAGATCGTCGTAGAAGGTTTTGACCCCACGATCACGCAGAAGAACTACTTCACAAGAGGAACGTTCTTCGATTTTTTCGAAGAGGAGAAGCTGAGCGTCATCGCGCCCATCATCAACAATTACAAGACCAGGGGCTATGTGATCATTCACAAATCCGCCGCTCAGATCGACGAGAACGCCAACAGTCTTTTGAACATCTCTTATCTGATGCTCATCGTGATCCTGTTCCTGTCCATAATCATTCTGATCTTCTTCACGGAAGTCGTATACAGACCTCTTAGGAGGATCATCGCGGCGACCGAACAATACGCGTCCGGCAACATGCACTACGAGCTGAACGTTGAGGGAGAGGACGAGATGGGCTATCTGGCAGCATCCCTCGGATATATGGCCAAAACAGTGGCAAATTCCGAGGATGACCAGAAAAAATTCATTGCAAATGTCTCCCACGACTTCCGCTCTCCCCTGACGTCCATCCGGGGTTTTTTGGAAGCCATGCTGGACGGGACCATTCCGCCCGAGATGCACGAGCACTATCTCGGCGTCGTTCTCAATGAGACCGAGCGCCTGACCAAGCTCACCAACTCTCTCCTGACACTCAATAACCTCAATACCAAGGGCATGCTCCTTCACATGACCGACTGGAATATCAACGATGTCATCCGGAAAGTGGCCGCCTCTTTCGAACAGGTCTGCCAGAGCAAAAGTATCCGGATCAAGCTGATCCTTTCGGGGGAAGTCCTCTATGTCCACGCCGATGTGGACAAAATACAGCAGGTTCTCTACAACCTGGTAGACAACGCCATCAAATTCAGCAACAACTACTCGGAGATCGAGATCGAGACGACGGAAAAAGGCGGCAAAGTTTTCGTCAGCGTCAAGGACAACGGCATCGGTATTCCCAAAGAGGATCAGAACCAGATCTGGGAGCGCTTTTACAAGACAGATCTCTCCAGGGGTAAAGACAAAAAAGGAACCGGACTGGGTCTTTCCATTGTCCGCGAGATCATCCGGGCTCATGGGGAAAACATCAGCCTGGTCAGTACACAGGGCGTCGGCAGCAAATTCACTTTCACGCTCAAGAGATCCGACCTCAACGACGAACTGGATGACGACGACTCCATGTACGACGACATTCTTTAAAAAGCGCAATTTAAGACCTGGTATATGTCCGCTGGAGGCTCACGTTCCTAATGCTCTCCAGCGGACATATACCAGGTCTTTTAATCATCTCCAATGGAGTCTGTGGAGCTCGCCCTCTCTTTGAAGAGATGAGAAGTCGTTCTGCCTAAGCGCCTCATATAATACGATCGCGGCCGAATTGCTCAGGTTCAGGCTCCTGTATCCCTCCCGCATGGGAATGCGGATACAGTGTTCCTCGTTCTCCACGAGGATCTCTTCCGGAATTCCGGCGCTCTCTTTTCCGAACATAATATAGTCGTCCGGTCCGAAAGAGACGTCCGTGTAGGTTTGATGCGCCTTCGTCGTGGCGTACCAGATCACAGCCCCCGGATTTTGAGCCAGAAAGTCTTCATAATCCTTATAGACGTGAACATCCAGATCCTTCCAGTAGTCCAGTCCTGACCGGCGGATCTGCTTCTCGGATATCTCAAATCCGAGAGGTTCGATCAGATGGAGAGACGTTCCTGTGACAACACAGGAACGTCCGATATTACCGGTATTGCCGGGAATCTCCGGCTCGTGCAGTACAATGTGCATCTCAATCCTCAGCCTTTCTTCTCCCGAAGTCTTCCAACGAATTTCGAGAGCCTGCCAAGAGCCTCCCTCAGATTTTCAATCGAATACGCGTAGGATATTCTGAGATATCCCTCTCCGCTGTCCCCAAATGCTGTGCCAGGAACGATCGCCACCTTTTCTTCTTTCAGAAGCTGCTCGGCAAATTCTTCACTGCTCATTCCGAATTCCTTGATGCAGGGGAACACATAGAATGCTCCCTGCGGCTCGAAACACGGAAGATTCATTCCCTTAAGCTTGTGCATGACGAAACGGCGTCTTTGATTATAAGATTCCCTCATCTGCGCCACATCCTCGTCTCCGTTCCGCAGCGCCTCGATCGCGGCATACTGGCTGGTCGTCGGCGCGCACATGATCGCATACTGATGGATCTTGGTCATCTGCGCAAGTATCTCTCTGGGGCCGCACGCATACCCCATTCTCCATCCGGTCATCGCATAGGCCTTGGAGAAGCCGTTCACCAACACCGTTCTCTCTCTCATGCCCGGCAGGGATGCGATGGAGACATGTTTGCCCGAATAAGTCAGTTCCCCGTAGATCTCGTCGGAGAGTACATACAGATCGTTTTCAATAATGATATCCGCGATCGCTTCCAGATCCTTTTTTTCCATCACCGCGCCGGTGGGGTTGTTGGGATAAGGGAGCACCAGGATCTTGGATTTCTCAGTGATCGCCGCCCTGAGTTCCTCCGGTTTGAGTCTGAACTCATTCTCGTTCTTGAGCGGGATGACGACCGGAACCGCATCTGCCAGAACAGCGCAGGGTTCATAGGAGACATAAGAGGGCTGTGGGATCAGTACCTCATCTCCCTCGTTGATCATCGCGCGGAACATCAGATCGATCGCTTCCGATCCTCCGACCGTGATCAGAATTTCCCCGATCGGATCATACTGGATTCCCTGTGTTCTCTTTAAATAAAGGGCAATTTCCTCTCTGAGTTCTTTGAGTCCCGAATTGGAGGTGTAGAACGTGCGCCCTTTCTCAAGTGAATAGATGCCTTCGTCGCGGATATGCCAGGGTGTGTCAAAGTCAGGCTCACCGACACCCAGCGAGATCGCATCCTTCATCTCACTGACCAGATCAAAAAATCTACGAATGCCTGACGGTTTGAGCCCTACAGTCTTCTCCGCCAGCAGTTTCTCCTGTTTTCTCATAAGCACAATCCTTTCCTGAATCAATAACGCTTTTCGGTCCCGGACGACTTAATGCCGCCTCCGGGATCGATCCTCTTTCAAACAGATGAAAGCTGTATTCAGGGGGTTATGATCTCTCTCTGGTCCTCATATTTCCTGGTCATGATCGTGCCGTGATCCTTGTATTTCTTGAGGATGAAGTGTGTTGCCGTGCTGATGACCGTATCGAGTGTAGATAATTTGCTGGAAACGAAGCGGGATACTTCCTTGAGGGATTTTCCTTCCAGAGATACAAGAAGATCATATCCGCCCGAGATCAGATATACGGAATTCACTTCGGGATATTTGTAGATCCTCTCCGCGATATCATCAAATCCCTTACCTCTCTGCGGCGTCACCCTGACTTCGATGAGCGCGGTCACTTTGTCGATATCTGTCTTATCCCAGTCGATCATCGTGTGATAACCGCAAATGATTCCCTGCTCTTCCAGGTTCTGCATGGCATTTAAGATCTCGATTTCCTGCGTTCCGAGAACGACAGCCATCTCTCTTGTCGATACGCGGCTGTTCTTCTCAATAATTCCCAACACTTTCTCTTCCAGCATATTCATAGTGTTTCCTCCATATTCTTTAAGGACTCTCAAATAATCTTAAGGATCTCGTCCGGCTGCGGAAGATCCAGGTAACGGATCTCATCCCCTTGGATCAGAATCTTATCTCTGTCCTGTGAGAGCGCACCGATTCGGGCTGCCGGAATACCGCTCTCCCTAAGCCTTTTTATAAGCGCGTCCGCATCCCGCGTCACCGCAAGAAGGCTTCCCGCAGACCTCATCTTATAGGGATCTATATCGTAATGATTGGCAATCTCGATGGTTTCCTGAAGCAGAGGGATCTTCGAAATCTCTATTCGAAATCCTCTCTTCGCCTTTACAGACAGCCGCCAGAGTGCCGCATAAACACCGCCCTCGGACAGATCCGTCAGGTATCCGGCGCCCTCTTCGGCGCAGATCTGCGCATCCCTGCGCACGCTCAGATGCTCACTCAGCATCTGCATTCTCATCAGGATCGGCTCCGGAAACCTCTCCCGAAGCTCCTCCCTCTCCTTTGCCAAAATACAGCTTCCTTCCATTCCGGCCCATTTGGTCATGACGATCTGCCCGGAACTTAAATCTTTCTCCTCTGTCTGCCGTATCATCGGCGAACCTGTACAGGAACCGATCACAACTGGCCTGGTCACTGCTCCCGTCACCTCTGTGTGGCCGCCTTCGATCACGATGTTCTCCGATGCGCACACACGGCAGATCTGATCCATGATCTCCCGAAGCTGCGATTCCTCGGTTCCCGGGGGAAGAAGGATCACAGGTCTGAAACTTTCCGGCATGATCGACTCCGCAGAAAGCGCGTTGACAGCCGCATAGACAGCAAGTTCTCCGATCTCCGACACTTTCAAAGTCACCGGATCCGCACTCATCGTGACCCGGCTCCCTTTGCGTCCTGCTGTCGATATTCTCTTAATGACTGACCGGTCCAGTGTATTTTCACCGGCCTTTCCTTCTCTTAACTTCATTTATTGTCCGTTATTTACCGTCCCTCCGGAGAGTGCTTTCCGTCAGGACATCGCTGCAAGCAGCGGCGCGATCATGGCTAAGACCAGGATGCCGGCGATAATGCACGCCGCGATCCTCTTAGTCCTTGTATTCTTCATATTCATTCTTCTCCTTTCAGAATGCTGAATAAAGTAAATTATAAAGCGTTACAATTCTCTTTGCAAGATGACGTCGGACTGTAGTATGATTGCTTGTATGCGGCAAAGCTCGATATTTTCAGTATTTTGCCGGATATGGAGGGAACGACGGAAAATGAATAATAAACTGACACGCAAAGATATTGAAGAGATGCAGGCGGAGATCGACCGCCGCAAACTGGTAGAGCGGCCGAAGCTTCTCGAGGAAGTCAAAGAGACCAGGGCACAGGGTGACCTGAGCGAGAATTTCGAATACCATGTGGCCAAGAGAGCCAAAAATCAGAACGAGAGCCGCATTCG
>Ga0310695_10011268_pt1 | contig 12824 bp, 8 predicted proteins | sample RumenRJG_04DNA_FD_203882 | JGI IMG/M metagenome (GOLD analysis project Ga0310695, IMG submission 203882) | Bovine rumen microbial communities from Lethbridge, Alberta, Canada - RJG_04 (v2) (version 2) | ecosystem: Host-associated > Mammals > Digestive system > Stomach > Rumen | place: Canada...
ATGTTACAACAAACAAAATGATAGCTTCAAGCGAAAAGATCGTCAGCGTCCTTTTTGAAAATGAAACGGAATTTGATCCTTACGCCGAAGCGCCTCCGGTATCTACGCTGGAGGAAGTATTCTTCACAGGATACATTGATGGAGCGCAGATCACCATGCAGGAGGCCATGGATTTTCTGACAAGCGGCAAACCGCCGCGGGACATCGAGGAACAGCTTATCGTCAATAATCGAATGGCAGGCAGTTTCGCCTCAAATAATTTGTATCGAACAATTGACGTCGATTATGTCTGTGAGCTTGCGGGGATCCTGACAGACGGAATGGACAACGGAAGCCCCGATTTTCGTTCAACAGACGAAACGGATTACGTTTCACCGAACGGAGAACAGTTCTGGTTTCCGCCTCCTCAAGCCCTCCCCTCTCTCCTCAACTCACTGTGCGCTTTTCTCGCCGATGGGAATGTTCACCCGCTGATTAAAGCTGCGGTTGCACAAGCGTATATGACCGTTATACGACCTTTCCCAGAGGGCAATGATCGGTTGGGCCGAATCCTTTCGAGCGTGATACTTCTGCGATCGGGATACACCTTTTTCAGCGAGCTCAGTCTTTCCGCTCTGATTGCCCGTCGGGGTTATGCGTATTATGAGGCTACCGCAAATATACTCCGCGAGGGAAACGCAGACGACATGACCTACTTCATCGAGTACTTCCTTGAGCTGCTGTCACGCGCCGTTGACGAAAGGCGACTGCGTACACAGAACGCTGAAAACGAGCTACGGCAGGCAGAGATAGAAATGGCGCGAACGTCCCTGTCGCCTCCTTCGCATACGGGTCCTCCGGAGGACATGACTGCTACTCAGGAGACAGAGGTTACGAGCGAAGAAAACAGTTTCCCTGACGGGTTCTATACAGTTTCACCCAACGAGGCAGAGCAGTCTTTTGATGACAGCAATAGTCTTGAAATCAGCTTAGCCCGCATTAAGGACCGATTATATGAGATGATTGACGGAAAAGGAGATATTTCCAAAAAATGCGCTAAGGTGCTGATGAAACTGTTTGACGATGGCGTCTATTCTTTCACTTCTGATGATTTTGTTCAAAGGTGCGGAGTATCCAGAAATTCGGCGAGCGTTTTTATCGGGCATTTGCGTGAAAAGGGATTGATTGAATACGGAGATCAGTCTCCGGGGGAATATAAGTCTTATCGGATCAAATCAGATCTTACTCCGCTTTTACTGGGCGATTATGCCACAAGTATAATAAATACAATTCATGAACTGCAGTGCTCTGAAACATCCGAAACCGACAGGCGTCTTGGAGATTTGTTGTTATCCTGTCTGCCGAAAGGTCTGATTACAGCAGCAGACTATGAACAGTACAATGCAATAGAAAAGATGCCGTCAGAAATGTCTCTTCCTTTGCAGATGGGGTTGGTTACAAAGGTCACCCGGCACGTTTACAGAATAAACAGAAACGTGAGCAAGGAAACTATTATAGTCACAGAGACCACAAAAAAAGTTTTGTCGATTGTTTACCGAAATTTCGGACATGAATGGTTTACGCGAAAAACCGTAATGCCGGTATTGAACAAATGCAAATCAGCTGTCGACAAAGAGCTTCACAGGTTATCTCAGCTGCATATTTTTGAATGTCAAAACGAGTCACCGCATAAATATCGCCTGCTTGTTGACCCTGAAACGCACCCCACCTTCTTTGCCGAAAACACTGTTCCCTTAGCAAATACCGCGCCGGTCACGGAACAGAACGACGCAGACTATTCCGACGAGGTCTATGAGCTTATCAATACACTTGCAGCATCCGAGTTTTCCACAAGGGATCGTCGCCTCGGAATGGTCATGCATCAATGCTTAGAGAAAGGCACCCTTTTCAGGAGCGATTATGACGATTGGGGATACACGGAGAATATGTGGAGTATTGATACAGAGCTCGCGGTACTGCTCGGGCTCATCACTAAGGAGTCGCCGGACTGCTATTCTCTAAACAAAGAGCTTTGCCCCGAGCTTCGTCCGACTCAAAAGAAAACGCTGACCGCAATCTATGAGGCTTTCGGGTGTGATGAATTCTCTTCAGATATGTTTATCGCCACTCTGAATTATTCTGTCTCCTACACCTACGCCTCGCTGCACAAGTTGACACTGTTGCGTTTATTGGATCAAAACATCGATGAAAACGGCAACCGTTACCGGCTTGTTGTCACTCCCGAGGAAAACCCCGAGTGCTTCGACCCCGCAGCATAAAAAGGGACTGAGGATAGGAAGCAGAAATGAACCAAATAATCATAAAAAACGCCATACAGTGTAAGCATTGCGGTGACATAATTGAAAGTACACATCTCCACGATTATAAGACATGCTCCTGTGGTAGCGTTTCCGTTGATGGCGGTCATAGTTATTTACGGCGTTGCTTTAAAAACAGCCCCGAAGATTTTACAGAGCTGTCTATTACAAGGATAATGAAAAAGCATTGACAAAAAGCCTCTGATCCCAACAAGGTTCAGAGGCTTCCTTTACCATCCGGCTTATTCTTTTGTAGTAAATTTTTTCCACCGATCAAGCACATCAACCAACGGTTTATCTAAATATGAAACAGCTGTCTTTTCAATCCATTCGGGGATACCGTATGCGGCTTCAGCAATACTTCCGGTTATAGCTCCGATTGTATCGCTGTCTCCACCGAGAGATATGGCGTTTCGTATCGCGTCCTCAAAGTCCGTGCTTTCCAGAAAAGCGATGATTGCCTGTGGCACGCTTCCCTGACAGGATACATCAAAACGATAATCGGGGCGAATCTCATCCAGCGTGCGTGAAAGATCATAACCATGCTCTTTTTCGATATATTCCTTGATACGCGTTTTACATTCGGCAGGATCATTGTTAATTGGCGTTTCATAATCTCCACAATACCCGCCAAAATAATAACGAGCCAAGAAAATAGCATCCGCCGTTGCCAGCGCGCCTTTTATCCCCTCCGGATGGTTATGGGTCACCTCAGCTGACAGCTTTGCCATTTCTCTGGCATTAGAAGGAAAAAATCCTGTTCTTGCGGTAAAGCCGCAATCCATAATCCAGCCACAGGGAGAAACACGCATAGCGGAACCGTTCCCAAAACTGTTATACGGTTCGCGATTATCGCTAAACAGCCATGAATAGAATCTGCCGCCATACCCCGCGCGAGGGAACATACGACCGTATTTTTTCATGGCGTCGATAAAATCATCTCTCTCCCCTCCGTTCATAACCGCCTCAGCAACCGCAATCGTCATTACGGTATCATCCGTAAAACGGCAGTCCTTGCCAAACAACGGAAATGCTTTTGTTTTTATATTATTCCACTCATATCTTGAGCCGACTATGTCACCGATTATTGCACCGAGCATAAACAACACCCCTTAATAGTGATTACATGCTATGAATACTCTGTATTAATTTTTGGCACTCTCTTTGTAATTTTTCAAAATTTCGGCATGCCACACTACGGTTTGAACGAGTTTCTCTTATTTCATATATTTTTTCATCAAGGTCAGATATCGAAGGAGCAAGAGAATTAACTACATTATCTTCAATATATCGCCGACCAAAATCCTCAAACTCATTAGCCGCAGTATTAAACTGACTTCTGATAACTTGACGATTCTTTTTCAAATCGGCACTTATTCTATCAGCATCAGCATCCTCTTTTATCTGCATAAACACTGAAAGTCCAACTCCCACTATTCCGAGAACTCTGCCCGCAACAGCAACACCTTTTGTGATTTTTATTGCTTGCCACGGCTTGAATTTGTATCCGATAGCGTGACCTGCTTTCAGAACAATATTATGAATATTACTTCCGGAAAAGCTGGAAAGGCTTAACCCTCCGGCAACACCTGCTTTATATGCATTGCCAGTAACAACTTCTCCCAATTTTTGAAGCCCCGGAATAGTACTTCCGAGAGCCTTCTTAACATTTTCCGGTAGACCGTCAAATTTACCTGTCAAACGAGTTTTCAATTCTTTTGTAAACTCGGAGTTTTCTATTGAATCGAGCTTTTTCCCCATTTCTGTCAGTCTTGCTTCGATTACTTGGGTCGCATCCTGTTGGGCTTTGTCCATAGTATCATCAGCTTGGCGAACATATTTCTCAAGTTCAAATTCTACCTCGTTTTGTTTGCACCCTTCAGATAATAAATTTGCAGAATCAAGACCTAATTCACGAATCCTTGAACCGGCATCTGTAAAGATATCCTTTACCTCCTGCTGTAATCGAATACGTGCGTCAATTAGTACATGCCGCTGTTGCAAATAGTTTTCCTCCAACGCATCAATATCTACATCTATTGATTGTGGTTTGAGTGCTTCTATGGCCTTCTCCAATTGTTCATCAAGCATGTATAGTTCGGTAGTCAGTTTTGATGATAGACTCTTTTCAGATACAAAACGATTCAAAGTGTCAATAAAGTTAGAATATCCACTTCTTGCAGTAAGTTCATGTATTATTTCAGGGTCGTCTTCATCTATGGTTTCAAGATACGACTCCGCATCAAGGAAGCATAGATTCAACTGTTCAGGAGTATATGGCTTCAGTACATTTCTTAAGTCTTCACGGATAACATCCTGTTGCGTTGTAGTGTTACCTTCTGAAGTTCGTTCCATCTTGTTTATTACAAGAATCATTTCACCTGCTTTATCTTTTTCAATTGCAAGTTTCCTAAAATGCTCAGCTAAATGGGAATCAAACAACTCATTTGTCACGACAAAAACCAGCATGTCTGCTGCGTTAATTGCTTGATATGAAATCTCATCATGGTCAATGCGTATTTCTGTTCCAATTCCCGGAGTATCAATTACTATCAGTCCATTCCATTCATAAGAGTGGGTTTCCTGTGTCGTTATTCCTGCCCCAACATCAATATCTGAGCGCCCGGTCAGCATTTTAATTATAGAGGATTTTCCGGCACTATACTGTCCTGCAAATACAAGTTTGATTTTATCTTCATCACGATTGACAGAAAAATCAACTCCTGAATCTTTTAACGCCGATAATGCCCGCTTTTTTAGCTCTTTCCCCCGTTTTGTATATTCAGCTATTTTTAACATCGCTATCTCCTTGTCAATTTGTAATTAGAATTCTTGCAAACTGCTGTGCCATTCGAACCCGATTCTTCAAATCCGGTGAAATATCTTTTATCGGAATATGAGCGACACCAATTCTTTCTTCGATACGAATATCTTTTCTATCAATGCTTCTACCTATTACTCTCGATATCATTACGCGTTTACTATCTGTATTATATATAAATCTTATTTTTTCAGAGATTAACTTCGTGAGTGATACCGTTTGTTCATACGGAAACAATGTTTTGTCTTTCAACATAAAGGTCACCGCGCTACCGGGGATACGCGCCACTGATAAAATTTGATACTGAATATCTTCCGCTTCTATGAGTTTCAAGGCTTCTGCAATAAGTTTATAGTTTAATTCAAGAAAATGTTCATCGATATCCCAAGCGAGTTTCTTTTGAGTGTCTGCCAAACGGAATACAACGGAATCTATTCTTTCTATCTCATTTATTAGTACATCTATTCTCTTAGAAATTAAACTATCAAAATTTTCATTTAATTGTTTAAAAATAGAATCACATACTTTATTGACATTTTCTTTTAGTTTTTTTTCAAGTTTTTGGCGGGCTTCCTGCTCTTTTTTTTCACGATTGGAAAAGAAGAATGATCCTAAGACACCTATAACGCCAACCGCTAAGGCTGCCCAACCAAGTGGTCCGGCGGCTGCGGCACCACATATTCCAGTGATAATAGCAGCTACGGATAACCAACCGCTAACTATTGTCGCAGACCAGTTCCATATCCTTTTGCCATCGATTATTGAATTCATTTGTAATGATTTATCGCTTATGAATGAAGAAGAAAATTTCAGTTCATTAGCTATTTCTCGGGATATCTCCTTTATTTTACCATCACACTGAGCTTGAAAATAATCCAGTAATTCTTGACACCGTTCTTTGATTTTTCTGCTTTTAAGCAACTGATTCCATGCTTTATCCGCCTTAGAGTTATTATAGTTTTCCTCAGCAAATGAGGCAATTTCTGCGTTTAATTGACTTCGGACGGTTGTAATCAGTGAAGTGATTCTTTTTCTTCCATCACGAATAAAATCTGCCTTCCACGCAGCGAATTGTCTTTTTTTGGATAAAATTGTCCGACCTTGCATACTGTTAATATTACTTTGGTTCAATAGATTCTCCATTGAGCTTAGCATAGGATTAGAAACAATATCAATAAATGTTTTTACTCTGTAAAACTCTCCCTTATTCCGAACCAAATCGACAATTTGTTTTTTTAGATTTTCCATTCGACTTAAATTATACAGAGATTCCGCTGTTACTTGGTCTTCAATATTTTGCGCAAGAAATGCTGATTTTAAGTGTACATTTACAAAAGGAACATAACCCCAGTCTTGATCCAATTGTTTTGAATATTGTAGAAACTGCTTATGTATTTCATAGAGCCGCATTTTATCAAAACGTTTATTTATATCTCGTATAGCAAGTTTTAAATTTTTATTTTCAGAAATAGCGGCCTTAACATTTACGATACAAACGACTGGCTTACCGAGACTTATTATTCGTCCAAAGCACTCGGCTTCGGCAGCTTGAGGCGCATCATCTGTTATGAGAAATAAAATTAAATCAGCTGTTTTTGCGGCTTCAAAAGCGATGTTTTCGTCATCTTCACCTTCAAACGCACCTATGCCCGGAACATCTGTAATCTCCAAATGATTCCATGTATAAGTTCTGATATCACGAGTTGTTCTTTGCGCACCGGTGCCAATAGACTTTCCATCGCCATGGGTCAGTATTTCCATTAGAGTAGATTTTCCTGACATTGTTCGACCAAATAGAGTAATGGAAAATTTTGAAAGATTACCATGAAGATTATTTAAATCCTCAGTAAAAGAAAAGGATAAATTATCAAAGGATGATTCGATATCTATTAGCTGTTTAGACAACATTTCCGTTGCCCCTGAAACATAACATGAAGACGTTTGAAAATCCATTAATGTGTTTTTTATTTCTTCTTGAGCATGAGATAAAGTTTTTTTCAAAGTCTTGTGTTGACCCGTTGCAATTTTGTACCCTGTGGAAGCAGATTTTTTGCATTCTTCCAACACATCATTCAAATCAAATTCAGCCATTATTTCACCTGATTATTGTTTCTGCTTTGCAAATAAAAAAACATATTATAACACTAACTGTCCTTCTACGACCTTTTTCATATTGACCTATCGTATTATTGGCAATATTAAGTTTAATACCAAGTTGAACTTGTGTGAGACCGCTTTTCTTACGCAAATACTTAATGTTTTTAGCACAAAGCGGTTATTTCGACTCGTTATTTGCCATAGCGATCTCCCAAAATAGATATGTCTATATTATACATCATTCTTCATGGTTATTCAATATAATCTGAAAACAAATAGATTTGCAGTCTTGCCTTTTTTCAAAGCACCGCCACGTTTGCCCTGTGTCGCGATATATTTTTTCTTGGGTTAGATTTTCAAATCACCTCCGAAAACGCGCTGTGGGGCAACACGTCGCGGCAGTGAGTCGGTAAAGCAAAAAGCGAAAACTATCCGCTAAGTATTCCTTTACAAAGAACCCGGAGTCGGGTATAATAGGGGCAGAAAAACTAAATGAAAGCCGTTGAAAAATGATTCGAGAACAAACAGAACGAAAAATATGTGCGGCGATCTGTCAAAGCAACGGACTGAAAGCCAAGGATATCGCCCGGCAGTTGAACCTCGACAGAAGCACGGTGAATCGCGTCCTGTATGCGTCGCCGCTTCTGAAGGATTTGTGCTATCAGGATGATTCTTACAGGTGGCACGGCATTATCCGGCAGTCCGTTCCGCACGACGGTTTGTACGAGTTCTCCGGTTATTGTGCTATCGTTTCGGATTTTCTGAAACTGACCGAAGAAGAGTGGATGGACGAGCTGACGAAGGGCTGCCAACGGATCGGGCGTAGTCTCAACGATACGCGCGGTCTGCTTCACTCCTTCCGCGATTGCCGGGAACAAATGATAAATCTATTCGCCGACTTGCGTGATATGCTTGGCAACGCATGTCTGGACTGGGAGATCGTTTTTGAGTTCCGGCTGAAACGGGCGCGGTATGTACGTATTTACGCGGACGTTCTTGTGATTACGGAAAACAAGGTCTTCTCTTTGGAATTCAAAATGAAAGATAAAATAGATACCGAAGAGATTTCACAAGCGGCAAAGTATGTTCCGTACCTTGAAATTGTATTCGGCACGAACTATGAAGTGATTCCCGCTCCGGTGCTTACCGCGGCGAAGGACTATTTTGATTTTGCCGCAATCGGCAGAAGCGATTCTGTTCTCCCCGTTTGCTCGGGCGATATGCTTTTTAACGTATTTGACGAGTATCTGGGATTTTTGTCGGACGGAAATCAATAACGATTTGGAAAGCGTCATAAGCTGAAATAATTATCTTCCTGTCGAAATCTGAACCGACGATGATTCGGACACCAACAGGAGGATTTTTTCATTATAAATCATACTGTGATTTCCTTTCCGTCGCGGAAGACGAATGTTATTTTACCATCCAGCCGGATAACACAGTGCTTTATCATGGTTACCCATAGACCGACATCCCATTCTTCCAAAATCAACGGTCGTTCACGCAGGCTGTTTATATGATCGATAAGCTTGATTCTACGGCTTTTGATATAATTGCCTGCGGAATGTTCTCGGGTGTTATGAAACGTTGTGAGTCTAATTTAGACAAACACAATACAAAAGACAAGTCAACAGGAAACGCTAACATAATTAAACTCATTTTGAATTATTATCATGAAGCGTACGCAAAGAAGAATCAACATGAAAACCAGGCCAAACAATTCACCCAAAAGTTGATAGATTGTTACTATAACGCAGATGTAAATCAGCCTTCAAAAGGATATATTATTGGACAAAGAATCTATAATAATCTGGAAAAAGCACAGAACAATTTAAACCCTGAGGATGGTATGCTATTTAGTGTGCTTGATATTAACCTTTACGATTGGGGTTGTATTGATGTCGACGATTCAGAAGAGAAGCAATAACACATACACCATAACAGTTTCCCTTGGATATGGTGCCGACGGAAAGCAGATTCGCCGTACAAAAACAATTGAGGCGGATTCTAAGCTTACTCCAAAGCAAATCGAGAAATACGTTCAACAGGAAGCGGCGCTGTTTGAAGCCGAATGCAGACAGGGCTTGGTTCTCAACGGCAATATAAAACTGCAGGACTTTATCGAGAACGAATGGCTCCCGCATAAAAAAAGAGAGCTTAAAATCCGTACATATAAGCGTTATACGGAAATGCTCCCGAGGATATATTCGGCATTAGGGCACCTGCGTCTGGATCGCATCAGGCCTCAGCATCTGATGTCTTTTTATGAACAGCTTTCCGAGCAAGGTGTCAGGCTGGATGTGAAATATCGCTGCAAAATTAATTTAGCGGAATATCGCAAAAAACGCGCAATGAGCCGTGCGGAACTTGCCCGTCAGACTGATATTTCAGCCTCAACACTTGCGGCGATAGAACAGGGGAAGAATTGCAGCGAAGAAAACGCTAAGAAGCTATGTGCGTTTTTGGGCGAGCAATTAAACGATCTTTTTGATTCTCAAAAAACCGATGCTACGCTTTCTCCTAAAACGATATTGCATCACCATCGTTTGCTTTCGTCCGCATTAACCGACGCGGTTATGTGGGGGCATATACTGAATAATCCGTGCAACCGTGTCCGTCCTCCCCGCGTGAAAAAAACAGAACCGCGCTTTCTCGATGAAGTTGAAGCAAAAAGATTGTTTGAATTGTTGGAGGAAGAGCGTATTGACTTTAAAACCGCAATTCGCGTATTGGTATTAACAGGCTGCCGTCGCGGTGAGTTGCTTGGATTGCACTGGAGTGATGTGGATTTTGAGCAATCTCTGATTTCTTTCAAAGAAAATCTGCTTTATACTCCGGAGACCGGCATTTATTTAGATACCACGAAGACAGATTCTTCAACACGCGTTATCAAGGTTAGTCAGATGGTAATAAACGACCTGCGTAAATACAAAGTATGGCAAATGGAGCGTCAGCTGGTTATGGGTGATCGCTGGACTGACACAGGCTTTGTTTTCACTAATTTTGAAACCGGCAAACCGCTGAATCCGGATTCCTTCAGCAAAAAGTTTATTGATTTTATCAAGGCGCACCAAGATGATCTGCCCTATGTCTCTGTCCACTCCATGCGACACACCAACGCAACCTTAATGATTTCAAGCCATGTCGCCATTACAACGGTTGCCGCGCGCCTCGGGCACGCCAACACATCAACTACCGCTAAAATATACGCTCATGCGATCAAGTCTGCCGATGAAGCCGCAGCCGAAACTTTAGAAGATTTGCTTAATCCAAATGATTCGACGAACACGGCATAAAATTAGATATCAACTTCACAAATGTAAAAAGGCAGTCCGAAAACCAATATCATTAAGATAAGCCAAAGGGAGCTTAAGAAAAAGCACACTTGCGAAAAGCAGGTGTGTTTTTTCGTAAAAAAGTGCAAGGCAATAAGACTGACCGAAATAGTCAGTCAAAAAAGAGATATTGAAAAAGCATAGGAATTATGCTACTCTGTAAGAGAAGCTGGCAGGCGGGATACTACGGAGGTTTCTCGGCTTGGAAAGATTAGGACGATAGGGCAAAATATGTTTACTAATCACAGCTTCAACAGCTTTAGGAGCATATCTGCCAAGTAAAAGATTGCAGCAAGCGTACACAGCAACAGAAAAGGTAATTTTGTAGAGATGTTTTCTTTTCTTTATTCGGATAGCTATGTGTGAAGTAACAAATTCGGAGAAGTTGTAAAGAGTAAGGCGCGCAAAAATTTCTTGGAGGATATGCTCCGATTTTTTAGAATGAAAAGCGGACAGACCAATAGTATATTTGAGTTTTCTGAAAGAAGTTTCAATACCCCAACGCATAGAATAAAGCTGTTTTAATATACACGGGGGAAATTCATTCTCATCTAAGTTAGTAACAAGGACTTCAAATAAATCGTCAGTTATTTGAATACGAACGAATCTTAAATGTAAAGAGTAATAAGTAGCGGGAGCAGAATACTTAGATGAAGAAGGCGAGACCATCCCAAAATTTGTGTAAACCTCTGATATGGTGTAGAATAGAAGCACTGTATTGGAGGTTTTAATTATGAACAGCAGAAGAAAACGCAGTCCGGAAGAACAAGCCCGGAGAGAAAAGATCCGAGAACTCCTGCAAAGCAGCGGAGTCAGCAGCATGGAGGATATCCGGAATCTCTTTAAGGAAACCATAGCAGAATTCGTGGAGAACGGTCTGGACGCAGAGCTGGATGACGAGCTTGGCTACAGCAGGTACGACTACAAGAACAAAGACACAGACAACAGCCGGAACGGGCACAGCAGCAAAACGCTTCGCACCAGCTTTGGCGATGTGGAAGTGTCTGTTCCGCGAGACCGGAAGGGACAATTTGAACCGCAGATTCTGAAAAAGAATCAGACCAGTATCAGCCAGGATGTAGAAGAGAAGATCCTGTCCATGTACGCAAAAGGAATGACGACCTCGGACATAGAGGCGCATATCCGGGATATCTACGGCATTGAGATCTCAGATACCACCATTAGCCGGATAACGGACAAAATCCTTCCTGTCGCAAAGGAATGGCAGCAGCGTCCTCTGGAGTCAATCTACACCGTAGTGTTTATGGACGCTATCCATTACCATGTACGCAGTGAAGGTCAGATTGTCAAGAAAGCGGTCTACATTGCCATAGGAATTAATCTGGACGGCAGGAAGGATGTACTGGGAATGTGGGTTGGAGAGAATGAAAGCGCCAAGTTCTGGGCAACTGTACTAAACGGTTTAAGAAATCGTGGCGTAGAGGATATTTTCATCGCCTGCACAGACAACCTGACAGGATTTTCCTCAGCCATTGAGGCAGTATTCCCCAAGACAGAGATTCAGAACTGCATTATTCACCAACTTCGCAACTCCGGAAAATATGTTTCCTACAAAGACATAAAGGCGCTTATGGCTGATTTAAAGGCTGTATACGCCGCTGTAGATGAAGCCGCGGCATTGGATGCCTTGGATACCTTTTCAGAACGCTGGGACAAGAAATATCCTAAAATCTCGCAGTCTTGGAGGGATAATTGGGCTAATCTAAGCACCTACTTCAAGTTCCCGCAAGAGGTAAGACGGCTGATTTATACCACTAACACCATTGAGGGCTTCAACCGTCAGCTTAGGAAAGTGACAAAATCCAAGTCTGTTTTTCCTACTGATGACAGCCTGCTTAAAATGCTCTATCTGGCTATGATGGATATTACGAAAAAGTGGACCGGTCGGCGTCAGGACTGGAGCGTAATCTACGCTCAGATGGCAATTTTCTTCGGAGACCGAATCCCCGAATAACAGAAAACGGCTCGCACGTCAAGGGTAAAATGAACGGTGATTAACATCGCCGCCCTTGACATACAACCCGTTTCCCGTTTATACTGTTGACAAGGGGCTTACGCCCCGAAATAATATTTTTGCTTTGTTTTACACCGCTATTTAGTGTTTACACAGAATTTGGGATACACCCAAGAAGGCACGACCTTAATTCCGCATTCCGCATTCCGCATTCCGCATTGATTTGACGCGCCGTTGCAAAAACTCTTTTATTGCTTCAATCTGCTTTCCCGCGTAATCATACGCGTATTGGTAGCCCT
>Ga0310695_10011270_pt1 | contig 12821 bp, 15 predicted proteins | sample RumenRJG_04DNA_FD_203882 | JGI IMG/M metagenome (GOLD analysis project Ga0310695, IMG submission 203882) | Bovine rumen microbial communities from Lethbridge, Alberta, Canada - RJG_04 (v2) (version 2) | ecosystem: Host-associated > Mammals > Digestive system > Stomach > Rumen | place: Canada...
GCAAGCTGGCGGTGCACAGGCTGGTCCCGGTGCCGGCTTCCAGGGCGGACAGCAGGCCGGAACGCAGCAGCAGGCCGGCAACACCGACGACACCATTCAGGATGCCGACTTCGAGGAGGTGAAGTAATTTGCGATAAGGAAATACATAATACAATAAAAATGGCGTGTAGCTCTGGTGAGTTACGCGCCATTTGCTTTCTTATAGGCCAAGGCTGGGGTCATAAATCCAGGTGGAAGCCGTTCTTGGTCATCTGGTTATATTTTTCCCGGTTGAATCTGTAGAGGGATGTGGCTTTATTGTTTGCCGCTTTTGTTTCATTAAGTTGTGTCAGGAGGCCCATCTTTAGCATCTCTGTACTGAAATGGCGGTGGTTGCACTTTTTGTTGAGAATGGCTTCGTAGAGGTGGCGCAGCTGAGTCATGGTGAACTTTTCGGGCAACAGCTCTAAGCCTATTGGCTCGAAGTGGATCTGACGGCGCAGTTCCTTGATGGCCATGCGGAGCATCATTTCGTGGTCGAAAGCCAATGGCGGCACGCTGTCGAGCGGAAACCACTGCGCTTTGGCGGCATCGTCGCCACCCTTTACCTCGCTGATACGCACCAAGGCATAGTATGCTATGCTTATTACCCGTTCGCGAGGGTCGCGGTTGACGGCAGAGAAAGTGTGGAACTGGTGTATGTATGCGTCTCTCAGCCCCGTTTCCTCGAAAAGTTCGCGCTTTGCACCTTGCTGAGCCGACTCGTCGATATTCAGAAAACCGCCGGGGAAAGCCCAATGTCCCTTGAAAGGGTCGGCTCCTCTTTCAATCAAGAGTACGTTAAGGCGCAAGCCGTCATATCCGAACACCACACAGTCGGTCGTAACGCTCGGATGGGGATATTTGTAATGATACTTTAGGTCTTCCATATCTTTTCGGTGAGTAGAAATTATGCGGTAAAGTTACGGCAAATAATCCAAACCGGCAAAGAAGTGACCATGGAAAAGATATGGAAGAATCACCCAATCTGTTTACCTTTTCATGCCTTATGGTATATATGAGTTAGATGAGAGAAAAACATTAAGACCACAATAAATATGGAAAAAACACTAATCTTACTGCTCGTAGTCGCAATCTTGGTAGCTGCATACAATTACTTTAGAGATAAAAGTGATGAGGACGAGGCTGATGACGGCGATGCCGCCCCCCGTTCTGATATGAACAATCAACAAGAGCCCAATATGGTCGGCACAGACCAGACGGTAAAGAGAAATACCAGAGACTTCTTTCTCGACACTCTCACTAAGATAGGCTGCCAGTATGAGATAGACGAAGACAATGACACCATTATCTTTGCCTATCAAGGCGAATACTTTCAGGTGTATGCGAGAGACGAAAGCCCCTTTGTCACACTATATGACACCCACTGGGCGCATATCGAACTCTGCGACATCGACGAGTTTGCTCGGCTGCAAAAGGCCATCAACCAGTCAAACATCAACAACAGCGTAATCACGGTTTACACTATCGACAAAGCCGGCGGCAACGTAGACGTGCATTGCAAGTCCGTGGTTCTTTTCATTCCCGAGTTGCCCAGCATTGCAGATTATCTCCGCCTTGAGCTGGGTGAGTTTTTCAGGGTTCACAACAGTATCAGTGCTGAGATGGAGAAGCTGAGAAAAGCAGAACAGGCTGACAGTTGACAGCCATTCTTCTGCCTGCCGAGGTAAGGGAGCCGAAGAGGTGAAGTGTTAGTTTTGAGGTGTCCCCAGAAGTCATTTGTCTGGCTTCTGGGGGCATTTCGTTAGCCTTATTGTAATGGAAGATTGAAAGAATGTGAATACCGATATTGTCCTTGGTTCTGTCTTTACACATTCTAATCCTTATTGTATTGGAAACTTAATAGAAGAAGCTGATGAAGCAGAATGATGCTGGCATCTATGAAGAGTTCTAATCCTTATTGTATTGGAAACTTAATAGAAGGCTATATCAGCCCCGCAGCACAGAAAGCCCTTCTGGAGTTCTAATCCTTATTGTATTGGAAACTTAATAGAAGACGACTTTAGCGGAGCACAGCAGGGCCGCAACAAAAAGAGTTCTAATCCTTATTGTATTGGAAACTTAATAGAAGAATGAATATACCTATCGCGCAAGCAATACGGTAGCTGTTCTAATCCTTATTGTATTGGAAACTTAATAGAAGGACTTTAAGAAGGCCGTTGAACAGAAGAAGGGTGACAAGGTTCTAATCCTTATTGTATTGGAAACTTAATAGAAGATTTTTATTTATTATGACACTGCAAGAGAAAAACGCGTTCTAATCCTTATTGTATTGGAAACTTAATAGAAGAATTAATTAAATTTATTTAACATGAAAAAGATGGTTTGTTCTAATCCTTATTGTATTGGAAACTTAATAGAAGGGGCTACGTTAGCCCGGCAGCACAGAAAGCAATGTTGTTCTAATCCTTATTGTATTGGAAACTTAATAGAAGAAATTTGTTTGAGGGCTGTAACGAGAAAGAAAAGAAGTTCTAATCCTTATTGTATTGGAAACTTAATAGAAGGCGTAGTGGTAGTCTTCCTGGCTATTTCTGGTCAGAAGTTCTAATCCTTATTGTATTGGAAACTTAATAGAAGATGCTCGTGTAACAAATGTTAGCTTCTACCCTGCGTTCTAATCCTTATTGTATTGGAAACTTAATAGAAGCTTCAGCGCCAAGGCTGGAATCATTCTCAGCCGTTTGTTCTAATCCTTATTGTATTGGAAACTTAATAGAAGGTACTAAACTTGGTGTTGAGTACAAAGGAAAAAAGAAGTTCTAATCCTTATTGTATTGGAAACTTAATAGAAGAATCTATTTTATTAAGGTATGTAACATACGTCTTTTAATACTTTTGGTCATAGACATCTCGATATATCCTTGTATTAAAGGCAATTAAGCCATCTATATTTTTGTTTTTCGCAAACCGCCAATGTTTTCAAATGCAAATAGCGGCTATTTGTGTAATGGTTGCTGTGGAAGCATCTCATATTCAATAGTATAGCTATTATGTGAAGTTTCACAAATGTTTTTGTGTCAGTAAGTCAAAGAGCGAGTGGCAAACTGGGTCATGCTGTTTCTGTTACTTTTTCCAATATCCTAATACTCTCTGAACTGTACGAATCTGAAATCAGAGAGTTTCTTTCCGTCGGGTGTCATTACAGTGTTGCGTATGGTAGTGGAAGCGAGGCAGTTGATGCCAATCGCCTTGAGCGTGCTGACGATGTTGTAGGTGAATGTCATCTCTCCCATTACGTGGATTACAGTGTCATTATCTTTCATCTGCATAATCATGTCAACATATTCCTTGACAATGCGCAGCACCTCCTCTTTTGTGTAGTAGGGCTTGATGTCAGGGAAGCTCAAGTCGACTACTTCTCCATACTGGTGAGCTGCTTTGAGTTGTTCTTCGCTCCAGTCGGCTGATGGGTGGTTGGTAAGATTGATAAACATGATACCTTTATTTAATATAGAAGTCATCTATTATGTGTAAAGCTTTTCGTGCTCTTGTCATCGATGTATAAATCCACTGATAAGTTTCCTTCGTAGGATTGAGTGTAATGTTGCGCGGCACATGGACAAATACTTCATCCCATTCGCCGCCCTGCGACTTGTGGCAGGTGATGGCATATCCAAAGACACAGCGTAGGGCATTGAGGTATGGATCCTTGAGCATGGCATCATAGAAGGCTTTCTTGTGTTTTTGCGTGATACCCTTTTCCCTCATTCTCAGAATAAAGTCTATGAACAAGGCTTGCTGCTGTCTGTTGTCAAGATTCAACCGTCCTTGATACGCAATCTCTTCTATCAGCAGGGTGGTATAAGTCTTGCCGGTGAACAATTCCCTGACTTTAACCTGCCGGAAAGTCAGTTGAGCTCTCGTTGTAGTATGCGCATCCATCTCTTCAACAGTCACCATGTCTCCATTCATCAGTCCTGTGGACATATTATTCTGGATAACCATCAGGAGGTCGCCCACTTGGATGCGTGAATCTTTATATCCCAGTTTCTGGCGTATTGTAGCAGATAGCTGACAACAGGCTTTGTTGCTTCTGCAAATGCAAACGGCACTGTTCAGCCCCGATGCCTTTACTTTCACCACATAATCATTGAGCATTGACTCGATATTGGGATGCAGATGAATGTCTTTGTTTCTGCGAAATGGCAGAAATCCCCAAAGCTTTTGTGAACCATACGCACTTATGTCTTCTGGTGCAGAATTGTAAAGTCTGCGAATCTGTTTTGACGCATCCACAATCCCACAAACATCCTTTTGGCGCATAATTTCTGTCAGTCTGGCTTCCTGAGCCGTTATTCCAAACTGCTGGCTAAAATACTCCTTCATCAGGGCCGGGGAGTAATATTGCTCGATAGGTGGCAGCTGGCACGGATCGCCTACAAAGATGAACTTGCTTCCGGGGCGGGTGTCGTAATCTAACAATTCTTTAAGAAGCCTGCCTTCACCAAACTTGGCTTGTGTGATGTCAGACGTGGCAACGTCTGAAACCATAGATGCCTCGTCGATGATATAGACTGTTTCAGGATTGGTGTTCTCGTCAATCTTTGATAGCTCGAAAACAAGGAACAGCTGTCCGTTTTTGTCGGCTATAGGCTCTTCCTTTTCCGAGAACTCCTTGTTGAGGCCGTTGAAAGAATAAACCATCGAATGGATGGTAGAGGTCTGTCCGTTGCTCTCAGCCAGGTTGGCAAGCACCTTGGCTGCTCTTCCTGTAGAGGCCAACAGCCTGTAGTGCTTACCTTTTTCTGACAATGCCTTTATGAGATAGCGCATCAATGTTGTCTTGCCTGTTCCGGCAAACCCCTTCAGGATAAAGACCCTGTCATTGAAGTTATTGACAAAGTCGAGTATCTGTTTCAGCACATTCTCCTGGCTGGTAGTTAGCTTTATTTTCGGAGTGTCACTCTTTTGCATAACAATTTTTAATGATATACTTGGTTGATGCGTATCGCTCGTATTCTACATTCAGATGCTTGATGCACTCAATGATGTTGGGGATGCCTTTTCTCAAACCGGTATAATTTATAGAGCCATTGGCATGAGCCAGTGAGTTGCGTGCCAGTCTGATGGGTTCGTATAAGGGGCGCAGCTCTTTTATCAGGAAATCTTCCGACAAGTCATCGGCTAAATCTGGATAGGCGGCAAGGTCAAATTGCCAATTCTTCTGCTGAAAGTCCTTTTCCGGTATCCCAAGGATGCCTGAAAGGAAAAGACGAAATCCTTTTTTCGTCAGCTGTGGCGGTTTGTTGTCTTTGAACATTTCTGCAATGCGAAGTAAGACATACTCTTCAGCCAGTGGGTAGGTCTGCATCAGCATATCGTGCTTGATGGTCCAGTTTATGGCTGCTTCTATGTTTCGGAAACTATTTTCTTCCACGAAGTCCTCAGTCTCTTTGTAGAGTTCGTCAAGAATGTTGCAGATAGGCTTTGCCAGCTTGTTCTTCCTTCTGACGTTTTTGTAGTTGCTCCTGAACATGGAAATGAATTTGCCAGCCTTGATCTCTTTAAGGTCGATGGTGGCAATGTACTCGTCAAGTAGGGAAATAGATTTCACCAAATCGCGAATGGTCTGGTCTGTGCTTTCTCCCAGTTCTGAGGTGATGACATTTCTCAGACGTTTCACCTTTCCGAAGTCTTTCAGATTGCTGGCTATCTGGTTGTACTCCTGCAAACGAGCAATATTGGTGAGGTCGATAACTGGTGCCACTCGTTCATCTACAGGCAATTCCTTTACCTTGTATGCGGGCCCCAGTTTCTCGAAGGCTCCATACATGATAGATATGAGGTTGGTGCCTTTCATAAACTTGGAGTAGTTGAACAGCACGGTAGAAAAGAGAGGTATGGAACGGAAGGCATGGGTAACGTCGAAATATATTTGGTCTCCATACTGCAACTTTGCATATACCGTATCGAAGATTTTCCATATTTCATCTTCCGAAAAACCAGCTTCAATATCAATCTGCTCAACAGGTGTTTCTAAGCCCATCCGTTCTTTTAGGTCATGCAGTCTATGTTGCAGACCTATCTTTTCAGAATCGTCGGAAATTCTGGGTTGTCCGTTGTCAAGCCAGTTGATCTCTTTTGAACCGTTCTCTCCTGTCGTCTCTTTGGAAGTACAGAAGATGAGGATTATGTCTTTTGCAGTCCAGTCCTTGCATAAATGTTCTATCATGGCTTCTTGGACGAAGCGAACGGGACTGGGATTCTCACCAATGTCATACTTGCACAACACATAGTTGTTGGTGCCTAAGAATGAAATGAATACTTTGCGTGGCATGGTTGATGTTTCTTTCATATTGTTGAAGGATTAAGGCTGAAAGATTTGTGAATCAGGTTAGGCTGATAATGTCCTTTAGTTGTTTTATGTCATCTTCCAAAAGCTTTATGATAGCACTTGACGTATCCCACATGGAATGAACAGTTCCCACCATAAGAATCTTGCCAATATTGTAATGTTTGACCAATGCGGCTGACATAAAGGAATAGTCTTTATATAGAGTACCGTCTATTTGGTAGTTTGCCGTGCGATACTTTCGCATGGGGCGGATGTTCCCATTGACTATCTCGGAAGCACCTGTCCCCAGAAATGAAATCAAAACTCGCTTGCTCATAATTATAGTATTTTAAGTTTTACAAATCCGAAAAGTTCTGAGTCGCTGTCAATCCTGCGTGATTTAGGGAAGTCGTATTGCTCATATCTTTGATTGTTGCGGCGACACATGGGTACTATCTCAGAGTCGAAAATGTCATCGTCTACTTCTTCCAGCCAGGCACCGGTGACAAATCTCCATCCAGATGCTTGTCCTATGCGCAAGACACATTCTCCAGATGCGCATGAATTTATTTCGGAAAGAATATCCTCCATGTTGTTGACATAGTCTTCCGAATCGATGCCCTTACCGTCCCAATAGTCTATCTCTTCCTTTACCAAGTCTTTGGTGTGCTGGTTTATCAGACGGAATAAATCATTGTCGCCAGTCAGTCCAGTCTTCTCATAAAACTCCTTGTTTGTGTTTAGCCTGAAAGTTGAAGACTCGCCATACGCAATAGCCTCCACGATCTGTTGCTTGCGGAAGTCTCTGAGTTTATTGCTTGTAGTGATGTTCAGGTTGATCTGCGTGACGGAAATCTCACATCCTTTGTCAAAGAAGGCATCGCCAGTTGCAAGGTGTCGGAACACGTCGGTCTCAGCCTCGTGCCCTAAAACCTTTTTCTCCATATTTGAAATAATTTTCTCTCTACGTTCCTTGTCCTTGACTGTTTCCAGAGCTTTGGCTATTCTCGGTCGTGCTAAGGTTGCCATGACAGCCGTCCTGATAGCACCCTTGATGCTGCTGCCTGGTATGTAGGGACGTCCCATGCCGTCGTGAATACACTCCTTGAGAGTCTTACGAGCAGAACTTATATTGGCATAGTTCGCTATGCGTCTTAGAGCCACCTCGCGATATTCATGTCCCCTGAGCTTGTTCTTGATAAAAGAGTCAACTTTCTCAGCTTTGATGGCATCAGCCCAAAGCTGGATTGTTGAGGCATCAGTTCCTATTATGGATGCCAGCTTGTTTATGTTGAGAACGTATATATAGGACTCGTCCCCATTTCCATCTGCCAGGAAGTCATTTCCTTGTTGCAGAAACACTCCGTTGCCGATGTGTATGTGTGAAAGTGTTTTTATTAGAATATTGCTCATACCTCAGTTCTACTTTAATATGATAGGTAGCATTATTGACTTTCCGTTTCTCCATATAGTATGGTCGATTCGTTTTCCCTCGATGGTGGGTGTCAGGTCAACCATCCGGCCTATAACGTCATAGTCTTCTGTTCTTCTGAATACCGAGCCTGGTAGGAACGCATATACCACATTCTTTCGCAGGGTGATATAGGGATATGTGGTAATCCAACCTCCGCGACGTGTAAAGTCGTATGCAGCGCGGTCGGAGTCCATAAGGCGTTTCAGCTGTTCTTCAGACTCTGGTACAAACATGGATAGCGCCACTTGGTGGTCAGCCTTTTCCGGGGTGTCGATTTTCAGCACCAGCGAGTTTCCTTTGCTGTCTTTAGTTATGGTCTCAAAGAAGCCATATCCCACATAGCGGTCGGTGCCGATGCCTTCCATTTCGAGAATCCTGAGAGCTTCGTCGAGTTTAGAAGTGTCGTTTCCCAATACCAGAAAATATAGTCCGGCTTCATCCCTGAACGATATGCGGTCCACATAATAAGGCTTTGCATCAGTCTGCCCAGTTCTGTCTTTCACCGTCACACGTTGCATTACCTCCGATTTGATGAACTCCTTTGAGCCCGCAGCATCCTCAGGCAAGGGTGTCTTTGTCAGGTATGATGCTTGTATGAGTTCTAAGTCATCACTATTGCCGCTGAAGAAACTCTTTCCATGAAGCAGCTGTGAATACAGGCTTGCATCTACCCATTGTACCTTTTTCACTTTCTTGGCATCAGAAGGGTTGCTCAACTGGGGTAGCCTTGCCTGAAAAGGCATGGGGAGGAAGTATATGGCATCACTGTCTTGGTCCTTTTGGTAATAGGGAAACAGGTCGCTTATGGCGCAACCTAAGTCACCATTGTCAGGAACCTTGCCTGCCTTTGCCAGACAGGCAATCAATGCCGCATGAAGAGTGTCGGAATGAATGGTCTTCTGACTGATGCTTGCATCCTCGCGCAAGTCGCTGATATGCAACGGAGCCTTGAAGTGTAGTTTGTATATCTTAAACTTTGCCATACGCAATCATAGTGTCAAGTCGTTTTGTTCGGTTCCTTTCCACTTGTTTTCAGCAGTGTAGTCGGTTCGCTTCAGCTTTCCAAATCTCACCTGTCCATATCCGCGCGACCCACTGCCGCCGATGTAGTCTTTTTCAACAAGGCGTAGACCTTCCAAGAACAGATCGGTCAGCATCTGTTCTGTGGGTAAAGCGTGGCCTTCGTTGTCAAAGCCTGTGAACACATTGATGACAAACTCTGCCTGGAAGATGGCTCCAGCCGGCACACGCTCTGTCTGTCGTGGATTTCCGGCAGTGCCTTTTACGCGGTCAATGGTGTTTTCAAACTTGTTCTCAGTAAAGGGCATATCCAGATTGGGGCTTTCTTTAAGCATCTTTTTTGACTCGTCTGTAAGCATTGCATCCCTTACGATAAGCCGTGATGGCTGGGCAGACTTGTTGCCTGCTGCATAGCCAAACAGCCTCTTGACTAATCCGCGGTCGGTTCCAGACTTTCCTATTTCGTTTATTCCATACGCCTGTTCAAGCAGGCAGCGCATCTTGCCTTTCAGCGAACTTCCGGGAATGTAGGGTTCTCCCTCCTTTGTTGCCAGTTTTATAACCGGGAGGTCAATTCCTCCTATTTCAACACTCTCTTTGCTACCACCAATATGGAGCCCTGTGAGCAGTTCGATGGTGGTTGTTATCTTTATTTTCTTTACTAACTGTGCCATGGTTGTGGTGTCTTAATTGGTGTATTATTAGTTGTCTTTTACTATATATTTCTTGTGGTATGCCACGATAGCCTCAAAAATGGCAATGAAGTTCTTGAATGCCTTAGGCTTGTCTATAGTGTCTTTGCTGACCACTACGTCGATGGTTTTTGACAATACTTCGTATAGGTCTTCTATCTTGTAGTGGTTCTGGTTGTCCTTGACGCGTCCGACGGCATAAGCCAGCTTTGGCTTGAGCAAAACAAAGCTGCTCTCTTTGTAACCAGTCATCTGCTGTCGCTTCACTTCTCCAAAGAACTTGCGAAGCTGGCTGGTTTTCAGCTTTTCCGCTGGATTGCCACTCGCAAGATGCTTGCCGATTTTCTCGGCTAACTTCACGGTGTCATCAGTCACTCCGTTCCTGATGGCATTTTCCAGGATAGATATATCCTGTTGGTTGTTCAAATACTGTTCCATATCTAATGAGTGTTTATTTGTTGATGTCTTTTATAGTTAGCTCAGCCCATCTGGCTGCTACGGCCATCAGTTCCAGGTTTCTGGGCTTGGTAAGCTGCTCGTCGCGGAGGTTCATGCAGAACTCATAAAGCTCTTGTTTCACCCGCCTCTTTTCTTCATTCCGCTCTCTGTCATAAGCTTTCCACTTTTCCATGAAGCGGGTAAGATAATACGACATGTGCCACATATAGCTGTAGTTGAGTGGCTTGCCTTGTTGTCTGTGCATCTTGTTTATATCAGCAATCTCAGCGTAGAGCATAATCTTATGTAGAATACTCTTGCTGAACCCGTAGCTTTTGTCGTATAAGGAAATGTATCTGGTAAACAGATTCTTGTATCTTTCAACATATTCAAACTCGCTATCCCAGGTGACAGTCTTCCCAAACAGGTGGAAAGCATTCTTCTCAGCCCTGTATTGCTTTGCTGCATCTTCGGCTTCGCCGGCCATCTCGGCAGCTTTGGCTATCGGGAACTTAGGCTTGACGACTGCTATGCCGCCAGAGATGGTGATGCCTTCCCGCGAAAAGCGCTTCGCCGTTTCGTTGTGAACCAACTTTGCAAACTCAATCACTTTGTCCCATCGGCCAACGACAAAGAGGTCGTCACCTCCTGCGTAGATGACAGTCATATAATCACGGTAGCCTTTGCCAGGAAGCAGTTTCTCTTCTACGTCTTTTTCAAAGAACTTGCATAGGTTTTCTGAGAAGGTCTTGTATTCGGCAAGAGAGTTGAAGCCTTTGACAAACCGTTTGCCTAAGCCGTCAACGTCCATCCTGAGTATAGCCAAGTAGGTGTTGCCTTCGTTTCCTTTGTCGGTTGTTGCATATTGCTCGAAAGTCTTGAAACCTTTTCTTGGGTCTTTGCTGAGTTGTTCTCCTTTCTCAATCTGCTTTTTGACAGAAGGCAGTACGGTGATAGGTTCTTTTTTGTCAGTACCCGGAATCGTGTATTCTGCCTTTTTCATGCCTACCGTGTCGAACTCGATGCCTGTTATGGCGCAGACCTCATACCCGGCACCCATCTTCAAAGCCTTGCCATTGCCAAAGAAGTCGTCGTAGTTTTGCAGTATGTGCTCCTTGAAACGCTGGTTCTTTTGCTGTGCAAACCCTGCGCTTGCCACTCTCCAGAGCTGTCCAGGACCTTTTTCCATACCTTCGTATGGTGGCTCGCCATATTTGCCTTCTACATAGAAATAGTCATTTTCTTCATTGAAGGCTACATAGCTGATATTGATACCCAGCTGTCCGCGATGTTCTTTCCATATTTCTTCCCGACATTCGGAAAGACATTCGTCCAAAGCACGACAGACCGCAGCCATTCTTTCCTCGCCAACACGGGCAATGAAAAAGAACTTTCCGCCGGAGCAGTATAGCTCATCCTTTGGCAAGATCACTCCTCCGGCACTGATTACCACATTCTTAGCCCTCCTGTAATAGCCTTGCATATCATCGACTATTGATGCAGACCGCCCCTTGAGGCTGACGGCAGCTTTCTTTGAGGTGATGTTGTAGAGGAACTTCTGTATACCAGAGAGGTCGCCTCCAACAAATAGCTTGTCGTAAACTCTTTGTGTCATATTGTTTTATTGTTCTTTTGTTTCCTTGTTAGGTGATTTCTTCTGATGAACGATGCCGTATCCGATGCTTGCGTTCTTTCCGATCCCGATGTAGTTTGGTATGGACAGGTTGCAGGTAAACTCGGCATTGAAGGCCATCAAGCCTACACCTTTATTATATATAATATATGGGTCGCTTATCTGGTTGATGCCGACAAGCAGTTCTGCCTCGAGATGTATGCCGATGCCTTTGAGCATTGAGAGCAGATTGCCTTTGAGGATGTTCTCCAGCATCTCTTTGCGCTCGTTGTCGTCAGATGATGCCATGTAGAGCTGGTAGTTTCTGGAGTTAAGCGGAAGCCAGCGGTTGAGGTGATAAGTGAAAGGCTTTTCCCATGTCTGCACCAATATTCTGGCCGGATGGATGTGTGCCACCTCACATTCTGTCTCTTTCGTTCCCAGCCTGAGGGTGGCAGGTGCTTCCGACATGAACTGCCCGATAATGTCTGCCCCTTCTTCCACGCAAGTGATGGCAGCCTTGCCGCCTATCCTTTTGTATTGGATTAGCGGATAGGAATAGCGGAATGTGTCCTCGCTCGCATGGTTGTGGTAGAGCACATTGGCATTGTTGCCAAGGCTCTTCAGCACAGCTCCGCGAAAGAGAGGTACTTCTTTGTTGCTTATGACAGTATTATAGAAAACGGTTAAGGTTCGTATGAATTTAGGCATTGGTAATAGTTCTTAGGTTTTCAGGCCGTAAATATAATAATTATTCATTTACGGTCAAAGGTTTTTGCAGCGTTTTTTTAAAAGAAACGTTCCTCGCAAGATAACTATTTCCCAATTGCTTTTCTCTGTCTGAATAGTTCTAATAAACCAATATGGCCCATATTGGTGAGTAATATGGCCCTTATTACCGAGCAATATGGCCCATATTACTTTGCAATATGACTCATATTACCGACCAATATGACTCATATTACTGAGCAATATGACTCATATTGCCTTCGAGGACTACGCGGCGGATGAGTGGGGTGGTGTAGGCGTATGGCAGAAAGCCTACCGAGGGCAGGGCAGTGGTTATGAAGAAGCTGGCGGCCTTGCCTCGGGCTATGCTGCCGTAGTGGTGGCTGAGGCCCATTGCTGCTGCCGAGTTGATTGTTGCGGCGTTGATGGCTTCTTCGGGCAGCAGGCGCATCTTGATGCAGGCCAGCGAAACGATGAACTTCATGTCGCCCGACGGTGTGGAGCCGGGGTTGTAGTCGCTGGCAACGGCCAGTGGCAGGC
>Ga0310695_10011271_pt1 | contig 12819 bp, 6 predicted proteins | sample RumenRJG_04DNA_FD_203882 | JGI IMG/M metagenome (GOLD analysis project Ga0310695, IMG submission 203882) | Bovine rumen microbial communities from Lethbridge, Alberta, Canada - RJG_04 (v2) (version 2) | ecosystem: Host-associated > Mammals > Digestive system > Stomach > Rumen | place: Canada...
TTTTTTTTTCTGATCCGGATTGCGGGATTACGGGGCGGTGATTTGATCCAGCTTGCACAGTTCTCTGCTGAACTGACCAAGATTGTCAACGGTAATTGTATCAAAAATATCTGTTTCGATTTCCATCAGCGGTAAAAACCGTTTCAGGCTGATGAGGTATTCACCGAGAACCTTTTTACTGTAAAAACAGTCGCCGATGCTGGCACAGTAAAGACTGAAAATAATATGGTTTATGTTCTGCTGCACCTTGAGATTTATTTTCTGTTCGTTCATATGACCTCGATTAATTGTATGCATTGTTGTATGTGTGTAATTGTAGGAGCTGCAAAAAAAATTTAAAGTTTATCGTGATATTTGGGTTGAATCCGTGAGGAATATCAACTCTTGAAAATCCCTCTAATGTTTTAATATTTGTAGAATATGTGAACTTTTGCAAATATTATTATAAAAATATTTGCTGATATCGAAATTTGTGAATATATTGCGTTGTTATACGTCTTGTTTAATATTTTATATAGTTTTATGACAGCAGATGAAATTATTCAATTAGCAACATCCTATCTGAAGGAAGCATATGGCAAAGATGCCGAATTTAAAAAAGATCAGTGTGAGTCTATAGTTTCAACTATAACAAATCAGCTTACTTTGGTTGTTCAAAAAACTGGGTGGGGAAAAAGTTTAGTTTACTTTATTTCCACCAAATTGTTTAGACAAAAAGGATATGGCCCAACAATAATAGTAAGCCCCCTGCTATCGCTTATGCGAAATCAGCAAGAGGCCTGTCAGAGAATGGGATTAAGTTGTTGCTTGATTAACCATACTTCTCCGTTGAAAGAAGTTCGATATTCAATAATTAATGATTCATATGATCTTATTTTTATTACTCCTGAACAATTAAATAAATCAGAAACTAGAAATACACTTGTTCAGTTAAAGAAAGAATTGGCATTATTTGTAGTTGATGAAGCTCATTGTATCTCTGAATGGGGGCATGATTTCAGACCTGATTATTGCCAGATCAAAGACTTTGTTATAAATACGTTGTCAAACCCCAAAATGCACATTTTGGCTACTACAGCTACAGCAAATGATGCTGTTATACACGATCTTGAAGAACAGCTATCAGTAACTGGCGCTAAACTTAATATAATTAGAGGAGAACTTATTCGTCATTCGCTTTACCTTGAAGTTGTAAAAAATTTAAAAAAAGAAGAAAAATTTGCTTGGATTTTATCTTACTTACAAAATGATAAAAATGTGGGAGCCGGTATAATATATTGTGCAACCATTCGTGATACAGACATATTAGCCAAGTATTTACAATACCACGGAATATATGCAGTTTCATATCATTCTAATACAGTTGATAGAAATCAAGTGGAATTTGATTTTTATTCAAATAAAATTAAGGTTTTGGTTGCAACTTCTGCCTTAGGAATGGGGTATGATAAACCTGATATATCATTCATTATTCATATGCAGAGTCCTATATCTATGCTCGAGTACTATCAGCAGATCGGCAGAGCAGGAAGAGGAATAGAAAAGGCATATATTTTTTTGTTATCCGGTCCTGGTGACGAAAAACTTTCAAAATATTTTATTGAAAGCTCTTTTCCTGATCCATTTATAATGAATGAAATATTGAATTATATGGAAAATAATAACTATGTGAGGATGTCGGATATTCTAAATAAATTCAATTTAAGACGTGGAAATGTTGAAGCAATACTAAAACATCTCACTGCAAGGAAATTAATCTCCAAAACGTCGTCTTGTTATACAAGAACTCTTAAAGCATCTGATCTTGATGAATATATAGCAGAGAAAAAACAAATTATTGAATTAAAACATCATCAAAATGAGAATATGCAGAATTTCATTAACTATGACGGATGCCTCATGGAGTATGTTTCTAAAGAATTAGATGATCCTTTTAGTAAGGTTTGTGGGAGATGTTGCAATTGTACCGGAATTCACACAAATGTAACGCTGACTAATGAAATTATAGTTGATTCATCAAAATTTATTAACTGCTCCTATACTTATGATATAAATCTTAATCTTATAAAACACAAAGTGAAGTTCCCGGACAACACAAACATTTGCAATAGATATAAATTGTTGAACAATGATGGTTTTTATCTTACGAAGTACAATTTTGGCTTGGGTGAGATTGTAGCAAGAGATAAATATGAAAACGGCGAATTTTCATCATTATTAGTCCAAAATATGGCAAACATGATTTTGTTTTTAGCAAAGAATGGATATATTGTTAATAATAATGTTATCGTTACTTATGTACCATCTTTAAGACATCCTTCACTGGTTAGAGAGTTTGCTTATAGAGTTGCTAATAGTCTTAGTTTACCCTTTGTAGATGCAATTATTAAAGTAAATGATAATGAACCACAAAAAACAATGCAGAATTCTGCAAAACAACTCAATAATGTGATAAATGCGTTTGCGGTTAACAATAATTGTAAAAGCTTTATCAGTAATAAGAATATTTTTCTTATTGATGATATGGTAGATTCTGGGTGGACATTCACATGGTGCGGTATTATATTAGGCGAATGCAATGTGCAATCTGTAACGCCTTTTGCATTGGCTAATACTTCTCCGGCCACATAGCAAATGATTTTACAGTTACAACATTAAGGTTCTGTTGAGCCTATATTATATTGGGAGTAAAAATGCAATTATCAGAAAATGAATTGGTGACACTTTTGCTGTGTTCGGACCTTGCAGTAGGTGATGTTTCGCCTCTTTCAGATTCAGCATACTCTGCATTTGCAACAGCACTGTATAAAGAAAATAGGCAGCCATCCGATCTCTTTTCAATGAGTTCAGAAAATATTGCTGAGATATACCAAAAATACCGCCAACAGTTGTTTTCTAGATGTCGTACTTGTGATTTTGATACTAGGATTCCGTATTTGCTGAAACGACACCAACAGCTGACTATTGAACTATCTGACTTAAATGATCGCGGTATCAGCGTTGTTACTAGGGCCAACCGAGATCTTTATCCTCAGAAATTGAGAAAAAAATTTTGTAAATCGAAGATTCCTTTACCACCCGTTATTTTTTACTGTGGAAATCTAGGTTTAATAGAGACAAACAAAAGTATTTCTGTTGTTGGTTCTCGCGATCTTAAAAAGGACAAAACAGCAGAGCTCTTTACTAGAAATTTTGTTTTTTCTGCAATAGACGATGGGTTCTCAGTTTCATCTGGTGGAGCTAAAGGCATAGATCAGATTGCATTTGAATCCTCATTAAGCAAAGGAGGACATAGTATAATTGCTGTATCAGATTCAATGATAAAGAGAATTTGTGAACCTATGGTCAGAAAGGCGATAATGGCAGGTGATTCACTTTGGCTTTCTATTGTTAATCCGAAAGAAAAATTTAAAAGTTATAATGCGATGGCGCGAAATAAAATTATTTATGCTGTATCAGATTATGCCATGGTTGTCACTTGTGAGTATCATACTTCTGTCAAAAATGGTAAAGAAGTAATAAATAACAATAAAGGGGGAACATGGGTTGGAGCTCATGAGTGTGCTGATAAAGAACTTTCAAGACTTATGGTAAGAAGTAGCCCAAACGCCCCGAAAGGTAATAATGAACTTTTAAATACACTTGATTGCATAAATATTGAAGAAAGTAAAATTTTATTGGGATCGTCTGTTTCTGACTTAATAGATAAAAATGTTTCTGTCGGATATCAATACCGTAAATATGAAGAAGGTAATATTTTTTCTTTTTTGTGAAGTATTATAGAGGTTGTTGGTTCACTTAAATTTAATAATTTGTTAATTGTGAAATGATTGCCTCATGGGGGATGATTGATTTATATATTTACGATTATTCCTTATGTTTTATATGCATCTTTTGTCAATTAGTTTCGTTGATTAGACATACTGTGAAAATTTTTTAAAGTTATATCAATAAGTTATTAGCTTATTTTAATTCTTGATTTTTGGGTATGGATTTGAAAATGGAAGTAACGAACAGATGTATTTTATTTGTTGAAATTAGATTTTTTTTTGATGACTTTTTTGTTATATTGAATAGTTTGGGGATATTCTATGAATATAAAACAAGTTGAGTATCTTAACCACGAATATTTAGCGGCAGCTAATATTGTTAACCCTGTGGATATTGTAAAGCAAAATATTATTAATGAATATTCCGACAATTCTGATTTGTGTGCATTTCCTTCTGATTTGATTGGCGAATCTTTTTCGATAGCAAATTTAGATCCTAACGACAGTACTGTTAAGTTTTTATTTTCTGATCCTTTTTTTAAAGAAAAATTATTTTGTATATATCTTTGGAACTTTTCTAAAAAGGTTTACTGTATAAACGAAAGATATCAAAATTTTACAGAAACGATTATATTTGATTGGAAAGAAAAAATTAATCCTGAATTTTTTTTGAATTTTCCAGATTTGTGTGTTTATGTTAAGACAGAGAAAACTTTTTTCTCTGATGATATATCGGTTAGAGGATATTATGTTTATTTTGAGTTCTTAGATAAGTACTGTGGTTAATTAATTTAGTTTGTCCAAAAATTTATATCAAGTTTAATTTAATTTGTCTAAACATTAATTTTGATTTAATTAGTTTTGTCCGTGTTTAATCCATTGGTGTAGGAACTATATTCTCAGCTGATGCAGCGTTACGGTGCTGTCGCCCATCGTCAGTTTTGCTATTATCACTGGTGTTTGGACTTACTCCGGATGTCGCTGCACATCGCTCCAGTTCATTCATATCTGCTATCAGATACCTTATGGCTTCGTCATCAGTCGCATCAGGTTTACCTGCCAGCCAGTTTTCCAGAACTTTTCTGCGATCCTCTGTCATCTCCACATTGGAGTTTCTGAAAATACTGTTTATTCTGTCTTTGTAATCACTCTCTACCTGTGCCGGAGTTTCCCTGCCGAACTCACAGGTTTCCATTTCCTTATTGGTTGCTCTGTTTGCTTCGCTGTATATGTTCTGCAAATCTGTAATTAATGCCAGATCATCATACTGATCAAGTCTGCCGGTATTGATTGCATCAATTATCGGTCTTAGAGGGCTGAAGTAGAGATTGAATGTTGACTCAATAAGTTTTGCATTCAGTTCTTTCATTCCATGAACTAAAGCCATCTTCTGACTGATGATATAAAGTTTGATTAGAATATCGGATATGCCTCCGCTGTATCTGTAGAACGCATCGGAAATATCCTGCGGCATGGCATCAGACGTATTGCGGCACACCATACCGCTAAACCCCCAGAGCTGTGAAGTAAACATTTTCCAGCTGGCTCCGTCCTTTTCATACCGTTCCCAGTTAAGAGCGCCAAACGAGCCGAAACGGCGGGCTATACGCAGATCCTGCTGCATAAATTTCTGTGCTGCCGGAGTTCCTATAAACACCATGGGAACTGATACGCTGTTGCACATAGAAACAATGAAATTGAACAGAGTGTTGCGGCTTCCGCGGGTGTTCGCCAGGTTCTGGCATTCATCTATGCAGAGCAGACCAACGTTATAAAGCTGCATTAACTGTTCCACACGCATGGACAGAGCTTCAGCGGATGTTCTCCCGCCACGTGCAAACAAATCGCGAAAGTTCATTCCCGTAATATGATCAATTTCGCTGATTATCCTCAGGCATAGTGCCTTGACCGAGCCATCTGCCGGACACTCTACAAACAGGTATGTCAACTGCGTAAAATGATCTTCTCCTGTCAGTCTGGTGTGGGTAATCTGCTGAGGAATGAGTCCAAGAACATTACGCACTGCACATGTTTTGCCAACACCTGAACATCCTATCAGCGACAGAGAAAGCGGATCATGACTTCGACCGTTCATTCGAAAGTTTATGCTGTTTGTGTTTGTTTCAGCACCGGAGTCTTCAGTTTTCGATTTTGGACCGGCAATAAGACGATCGCGTTCTCTGTCAGGTACCGGGTGACGCCGACTGTAGCCATGACGCATAAGCAAATCAATATTCTCGAGCAAATCAACATTGCGTCCGGAGGGAATGTATAACTCCGCAGCAAGATTGCTGAGCCATGCATTCAAAAGAGTTCTTGTTGCTCCGGTTGGAATCGGCGACGGACTGTGCTCCATCGCCTTAATTATTTCCCTGCGACTGCTGCCCAGAAAATCTGGTAATGCTTCAATAAGCAGGTTGCCTTTGAAACGATCAAGAATTTGCGGAGTGTAAACCGCTTCAGCACATCCAAGACACCCTGCAGTGCTGTCGTAACTGTCTTCGTATTTTCCGTCAACGGTATGCAAAAAACTCTTATGCTCAGAAGAATGTAATGTCTGATTATCTGTAAACAGACTAGTCTGGGATGTCATCTGGATTTTCCGGAAATGAGTAATCTGTAGTTGTTGTTCCTTTTACTGCAGCAGTACCTGAACTGATGCTGCCGTTTGCAGAATGTTCATTTTGAACCCGGGGGTTTTCCTGCTCCATTCTGTTTCGTTCAGTAATCCTGTTTTGTGCCATTGCCGCCACTGCAGCCTTTTTATTACTGCCGTCTGCTGCCGGAGCCCTGCTGGCTATTTCTTTTGCGTCGCTGTCAGTCTCGTTCAACAGGGCTCCCTTCTGCTCACAATAGTGTCTGTAAGCCTCTTTTTGAGTTTCCGTGCAGACTTCAATAAACTTTTGTGCCTGGCTTAAACTTTTACCGCTCAGATAGCGGCTGCATGGTGCCAGCATGCACTCATGGTAAACCGGATGTGCGGTATCAGCGTTTTCTACCAGCCAGCAGCTGTCTATGACTGCCGGATCATATACGAGCATGGCCTTCTTCGGATGTGTTGCTGTACCGCCGCGGTTAAACCATCCCTGTTTGGCCGCATCACTGCATGTCCAGGTGATTTTCTTCCAGGTCAGACCGTCTTCGGAAACAGATGCTTCAACATGAGGAAGCAGAGTGCGTCTGACATTCATGAGTTTTCCCGCGGTACGAAGAGAACTTCTTCCTGTTGAGCCGGCCCAGTTCCATATTTCTTTCCTGGTGCATGCTATGTTCGACGGAAGACCGTTTGGACGGCCATTGGTACGGAACCCGGAATTTTCAATCATGATAGCATTTATCAGCCGCCGAATGTATTCCCTCAATGTCATTCTGGCTTCTGCACGGGTATCTTTATGACCTTCTTTCTTCAGCTTCTTATTGTCAACCTGACCCGGTATACCCATGTTTACAATGCTCTGCAGTCTCTGAAACAGTTCTTCAACCGAGCCCTTCATATCTCCGCGATATGGAGCTGTATTTATCAGATCTACGTGAAATGCATATCTGAAAGGATCCAGAGCGCTGCCGCAGAGCTCTCCGTTGTCTGCTGCAACCGCCCGGGGTATACCATGTACCGGCCAGTCATCCTCATTCAGTTTAACGCCAAATTTTGCACAGAACTCCGTCTTCGGAACGATTGAACAGTACAGAGCATCTGCCGCACTGACCGCACACGCCGGATTGAACGACACGTGGAAGCCGGCAATCATTCCGGAAAAGACATCACGAACCATGTACAGTGTCGGTCTGCCGATAATACACGTTGGATCTTCATCGCTGACAAGGTTGATATCTGCTACCGTGGAGTCAATCTCATAAATCCGGCCAATTGTCCCTGTAATATCATACACATTGCCAGTCAGTGGTCGCAGATCTTTTTTCCATGTCTGACTTTTGTTCTTTCTTCTGGTTCGTTCGTAGGATGAGAACTCAGAGCGGTAATAGTATTTGAACTGGGCAGGAGTAGGTTTGAGAATATTCCCTTCTGCATCTTTAACCGGAGGAGTGTATTCTTTTTCCCAGGCGGCAACGAGTCTTGAGTAGGCATCATCAATGCTTACACCGTCTTCCTTAAGAATGTAGCGCTCGCAGTATCTGTGAAAAATTGCCCGAACTCTGTCATTTACCGGTATTGTTCCTGCAGTCTTCTTTACAGAGTCTGAAGGTTTGCGGCCCGGAGTTTTTGTGCAGTTGTGTCTTCCCGGTGAGCCGTACTCAGGCATCAGAGCTCCAGGAGTCTGTCCCTTCTTCCACCAGGTGCAGAGTGTTCTGACAATCTGCTTACGGATTGAAGCTGTCTTCCCTCCGGTCAGACTTGTCTGTTCTGCTGCCAGAGCATTGATTTGCTGTCTCCGGTATTCAGGTTCATACAAAATCCTTGTATCATCAACCAGAGGCTTTATCAAATCATACAGTTTTTGGGCTTTTTTGCTACTGGAGTTTCCGGAATCTTCCGGGGATAATCCTCTCAAATGTTCAAACTCGTCTTCAAGTGATACTATCGTTCCTTCGTTCACAGCCCTGCGGAACTCATCACCGTCGGCAACAGTAATAGCCAGTGCTCCGTCCTTTGCGTTGATGGAATACAGAGCTGAACGTTCTTTCATCATGTGAAGAATACGCCATTTCTGACCGTTCCACTGCACAATCCTGTTTACCAAATCATAAGTCATAAGTACGCTCCAATTTGAACAAACCTGTCGGACATTCCTGAATTCTGTATTCTTTGATTGGAAAGGTGATTTTACCGGCAGCACACAGTACGGAAGTTTTTTCTATCAGCTCCGGCGGCAAATCACACAGCCGAAATCCGAACATATTTTTACCTGAAAGACATTCAATTTCTTCGGTGGTCAGACGGGGCAGCGTTCGTCTGTCCTCCAGTTCACACCGGTATCTGAAAAGATAATCAAGATTGAAGGAATAGATTTTGTTGAAGCAGGATGACAAAATCCAGTCATACTGTATTCCCAAAGACTCCCAGTAGCGTTTCTCAATCAGAATTTTTGATTTTGTTCGACGATCATCTGACTCTGGATTATTGTACTTGATTTGGTAGGCACAAAAACTCATCGTGCCGTCAGGTTGCTGATAGGTTACAAGAAAATCAGTCGTCATGACTATCGCACGGCCACCGGAAATGGCTCCGGGGCATATCATATGTTCATCACTGCAAAGTCGGTTTGTTATTCTCGGATCTAATGGAAATTGTTCACGTATTTCTGTTACCCGATCATCCCATTCAAACCTGAGCAGAGCCAGATACTCTCCTGCCGACATCAGATGGAAGTCTCTATTAAACCGCGGGATATAAACTCTGCTGCGGGAGGTACAGGAATGAAAAGACTGTGTGGTAATGAAGGGACGGTACTCACTATAACGTTTGCCGCACTTCAGGTGCTGCATTGCATAGTCGTACTCTTCAATGTTTGAATCAAATGACTTCATCAGACTCCTCCTGCACAGGACAGAGTAAATTAACTTCATTTGACATTATGGACATATTAAAATAACTTGTCAATAGACAAATTAAATTAAACTGAGTCTGGACAAATTATTTTGAATTTTTGATGGACGGACTAAATTAACCAACCACAAGTACTACTCTTTGAATATTGGTTTGGATATATTTAATGATATTTACGTAGTTAAATTACCTTTGATTGATAACTTTTCGTACGAAGAATCTTTACGATTTTTTATTAAAAGTCCTTATTGTTATGTCCTAAGTGGTAAATTATCTATTTTTATTACTGATTGGAATTTTGAAAGGTTAAGTCATTTTTGTTATAGATTACTAGGCACAGTCCTTATTCAAATTTCAAGCATAATTAATTCGAGAGAACCTCTAAAAAATAACTTATTATCACAAAAAATATCGCTTGTTAAAAATATTAAGAATGAGCAGATTTCTATTGTTGATAACTTAGATAAAATTGAAAATATTCCACGTTTTCTTGATATCCGTCATGCGGTGAATAATCCTTTTCGTAGCGATAAAAAGTTTGTTTTTGAGGAAAGAGAAAAACTAGTTTGGGAAGACAAACATAGCGGCAGTGATATTATTGGTATTGCTCGCGATTGCATAGATTTCTTTAGCTTTTATCTTTGTAAAAATTACAGCGCTTTTCGAGATCGGCTTCCTCATTTTATTACGAATACTTTAAATAAATTTAATAATTGTCTAGTGAATTATGAGTCTATTCTTTATTTATTGAGAAGTTATATCTATCTTTATAATTCTATCAAGTTTGGAACTGATAATCCTTGTTATAACAATGAATTATCTAGTTATGAAATTGATGATTATATATGTTATCAACTATGGTATTTATCTAAAGGTATATATAAATTTGAACCTGAATTACTTAAATGTATTCCGAAACTTGATGTAGATGAATTAATTCCTGATAAAATTTTGGTTAATATACCAGAGTGGTGTATATACGTAGAACTCAATGATATAGAGTTTGGTGGTTTGAAACCGTTGGGTTATTTTGTCTACATTGATGCGCATAAGGAAGATGGATATATATTAAATATTATTCTTCATTTTGAATCTGAGAATATTTCTGTACCTGTACCGTTAATACATGGTAAGTCATATCGAACTGTTATCCAAGACGATTCTCGTTTTATGAATTATCCATATCAAAATTTTTCTCAATACTATGAGAAGATTAAAAAACTTACGAGTGTAAATGAGACTAGATACAAAATGATGGTGCGGCAATTAAAACCGAATGTTGATATTCTAGAATTTAATTTGGATGTAGTTAGAAATTTAGTTCCTCAAATTCTTTATCTTTGTGCTGATAATAAAGAAATAGTAAATATTACTAAACCTGATCAGTTAATTAGAAAATCTCCTTGGATCCGTAATGATGAACATGGTTTTGATTTAATCGTTAATCCTGATGTGTCAATTATAAAGGTCGGAGCATCTTTTGCTGATGATACGATCAATGTAACTGATACAACAGAAATATCTTTTTCATTTCATGATAATCAGATTGAGATTGTTCACCCTAATGTCTGTTCATTGAAAGAAGTCTACAGTAAACAGCTTGCTCAAAATCAATTAATTAGCAGACTAAAAAACTTTTGTATAAAGTTAAATCAAAACTATGAAGAAACACAACAAATTGTTAGAGAACTCGAAGAAGAAAATCATCGTATTTTAGAAGATCAGCAAGTATATATAAAAGCTTCGGATGAAAGCTACAATGAAAGCAGGTTGAAAATAGATAATTATCTTAAGCAAATCGATGAATTAAATTGCGAACTGTATAAATTAAAGTCTGTATTATCTCTTGAGTATAAACAAAGGACTATGTTACGTAATACAGCAGATTCACACATAAGAAAGAGCCTTGATATTTTAGAGAGAATAGCACATAAAATGTACTATACCCCTTCTCAGTGCTTAGAAATTATTGAGAATTACTCCTTTGGAAAATTGGAGGTCTTGCAATCTGCTTGGGAATCTGCAAAAGAGATAGATGATTATTTTCAAAATGGCCATAAATTGTTAAATTTACTTGCTCGTTTGGTTTATGATTATCTTCCAAATTATCTGCAATTTGGGGATACTCAGGCAAAAAAATGTTTTTACAGATAGTGAATATGCGGCTCAAGAGTCCTCATCTGTATTAAACTCCAAGGTTTTATCGGAACAGAGAAAATTTTTTTATGATGGTGATTTTTATGTGATGAAACAACATTTAAAAATTGGTGTTTCTAAAGATAAAAAATATACCATGCGCGTTCACTTTATGGTTGATAAAGAGAGAAAGAAGATAGTAATAGGGTATTGTGGAAAACATTTAGATTTATCAAATGTTTCTTAGGTTTTGCTTCATTTTGTTGATAGCGATTTTTTGTTTAATTATGAAAGTATCAGAACTTCCGACTGCAGTGATGACAGCATAGGCAAATTTTGTTGGTTGAAAATTTCCTTTTCGTTTAACAAACCCGCACTTCCTAGCCTTCTTGCCTATTTTACTACTTGTACACTAGTTACCGAAAAATCTAGAATTTTATTCTTGGTTACGTTTGAAGGTAATTTTTTATTATGATTCTTAACAAATTTATGTGCCTAATGACATAGGCATGATTACTCTTTTTTTGAGTGTCTTTCTTAATTTCATTATAAGGAATAATCATGCTTTTTTCTCTCTAAACCATCGTCCTTCAAGCACCTTCAAGAATTAATTGATCAATTTTTGATTAAACATATGTAGGTTTTTAGCATAAAAGTTTGTGATTTAGGAGTACTAATTTCTTTGAATCCGTAGCAACTTTTAGCTGACGGTTTGTCTGGCTACCGGATGGGTCAACAGCGGTGGAATGTTTTTTACGATCCGGACTGTAAGATTATAGGGCGGTGATTTGATCCAGCTTGCACAGTTCTCTGCTGAACTGACCAAGATTGTCAACGGTAATTGTATCAAAAATATCTGTTTCGATTTCCATAAGCGGTAAAAACCGTTTCAGGCTGATGAGGTATTCACCGAGAACCTTTTTACTGTAAAAACAGTCGCCGATGCTGGCACAGTAAAGACTGAAAATAATATGGTTTATGTTCTGCTGCACCTTGAGATTTATTTTCTTTTCGTCCATATGAACTCGATTAATAGTATGCATTGTTGTATGTGTGTAATTGTAGGAGTTGCAAAAAAATTTAAAGTTTATCGGTGATATTTGGTTTGAATCCGTGAGGAATATCAACTCTTGAAACCGGACGTTTGACGTTGATTGACATAGATCACGCCTTGCAGTGTTATTCAGGTGAAAAGCCGATCCGGTGTTGTTGTTCATGATCACAACAAGGTTAATTACAATAAGGTGTTCAGATTTAAAAATGCTGTGTGCAATCAGCATCTGGAAAGGGATTTAATCACAGGAGAATTAGAATTTACTAATCATTCCTGGGTTGCAGATATGCATCATTTTTTTGAAGAAACGATTCATGCACGAAACGTTATCGAGGAATCAGGGGGAAGTTGCT
>Ga0310695_10011272_pt1 | contig 12819 bp, 12 predicted proteins | sample RumenRJG_04DNA_FD_203882 | JGI IMG/M metagenome (GOLD analysis project Ga0310695, IMG submission 203882) | Bovine rumen microbial communities from Lethbridge, Alberta, Canada - RJG_04 (v2) (version 2) | ecosystem: Host-associated > Mammals > Digestive system > Stomach > Rumen | place: Canada...
CGCAATGCGGCGCGCAATGCAAAAGTACAGTGAAGGAGCAGTTACTATGCTTGTTTTGTCAAGATACAAGGATCAGAGTATCTATATTGGAGACGACATTGTCGTGACGATCGTAGACGTTCGCGGCGACCGTATTCGTCTCGGAGTCGAAGCGCCGCCGAACGTTCCCGTCCACCGCCAGGAGATCTACGAGGAAATCAAGCGCAAGAAGACTTCCCCCGTGGAGATTCCCGAGCCTCGCTCCAAGGGAAGCGGACGCACGGATATCGACAGGAACGGGTTCACCAACGAGCTTCATGCGGTTCGCGAATTTTACGAAGGAGCAGTCGCCGTAGTCTTCGGAGCTTGGATGAGCAATTCCGCCGTTCGCCGTCTCGAATCCACGCTTCAGTTCGGTCTCGAGTGGCTTGAGGTTGGGTATTCTGAGGAACAATTACGCCGATATCTCGACGACCCCAGGGTGCGGCTCTTCATAATCCAAGAGCAGTTCTGTACGCCGTCCGTGCGTTTTACGCAGGAAATCCAGGCGGCGGGCAAAGACGTCGTTTACTATAATCAACCGATTCTTACGTCGGAAAAGCTCGCCCGCGCGATCTATGCTCAGATCGCGGACGTCAGGCTTCTTGCGCACACGGCCGCCGCGCGTTCGGCGTCTGCCGTCGGAACGTCGGCGCCGCTGCGCAGTCGCCGCGTCGCCGCCGCCGATCACGAGGGTTACGCGCATGAATTACGCGCTCCGAGTTTCGAGGACGTCAGCGTCGGAGTCGTCAACCAAGAACTTCCTATGAATTGAACTTGTCGTTCAAAGAGGTATAATGGCGTTTGACGCTAGCGAGCGTTAGACGCCGACAGGAAGGGAAACGCGGCGCCGCAAGCGCCGCGTTTTTTGTTGTAAGCGTTCTGCCGACGACGCGTAGGAACTCCAGTATGGCTCAGTTATCGAAGACCTCCCTCAGCTACTACCTTTCAGAATACCTTGCGGATCTCCAGCGCGCGGGCGTTCAGGACGTCTGGCGCGGGGACGACGTAAAGTCGGAGGAGCCCCCGCCGACGGCGCGGCGTCAATCCGTTCAGACGTCGCCGTCGGCGACGGAGCCCGCGCCTACGCCTGCGACGGCGCCCCAGCCGCCTCGATCTTCTTCGGCGTCTGACGGCGCTGTCAGAGCGTCTCAGGGGGACGATCGCGTCGCGCAGTTACAGACGATCGCGGCGGAAGTCGCAAAATGCGAGCTGTGTCCGGAACTCGTCTCGAACCGTACGCAAACCGTCTTTGGCGTCGGCAATCCTTATTCGGAACTCGTTTTTATCGGGGAAGGCCCCGGCGCGGAGGAGGATCTTCGAGGCGAGCCCTTCGTCGGACGCAGCGGCAAACTCCTCACGGATATGATCGAAAAAGGAATGGGACTGTCGCGTTCCGACGTCTTTATATGCAACGTTGTTCGATGTCGTCCGCCGGGGAACCGCAACCCGGCGGAATCGGAGGCGCGCGCCTGCCGACCGTTCCTCGACGCGACGCTCGACGTCGTGCGTCCGAAATTCGTCTGCTGCCTTGGCGCCGTCGCGGCGACGAATCTTCTCGGCGTCAACGAGTCGATGAGTCGTCTTCGCGGAAACGTTTACGAGTACAAGGGCGCGCAGGTCGTGTGCACGTACCATCCGGCGTATCTTCTGCGCAACCCGGCGGCCAAGAAGGACGCGTGGCAGGATCTTCAGCTCCTCATGAAGCTCATGGGGCTCGAACTTCCCTCGCGGCGACGTTAAAAACGAAATCAAGACGCCGCCTCTAGGAGGAAATTCCAACGCGCCCCCTTTTCAGATGAAATAAGAACTATATAATACCGGCGACTGTTCAGACGGAACGGTATGACGTCGATTGCGACGTCGCAAAGAAACGCCGGTCGTCGGCGACGCGGATTTTTTGGAGACGGTTCGCGCGACGGCGCGCTTATGCGCAGGGTCTTTCCCGACGACGTTTCGTTGGGAAAGGGAAACGCGAAACCAGTCGTTATCATAGGAGACATTAAGATGGCTAAACCGGGTAGAGTCGTCAAGAAGGCGAACCACGGCAAACGTCCAGCGAACGCTAAAGCGCGTCGCGCAAAGCGCCGAATCGTCAAGACCTGACGCGACGTCGCGATCATGAAATCGCGCGTGTATTGATCTTATTCTGGCGCGATCTGGCGTTGAAACAACGTCTGGGTCGCGCCTTTTTTGTTTCGTTCCCCTTGGCGGCGTCGCCGGAGCAGTGGAGAAGCGCATGATTGAAAGACAGTTAATCGTCGATCCGTCGTTATACGACGAAAACGCCCCGATCGCGACAATTGAAGAGATTCGCAAGTATAATCGTCAGCGCTTCGAGATGGAGCAGCTCACGGCGATTCTTTACGACAACTTCGAAGAGAAGAAGTGCGTCGGGTATAAGGACATGACGGATCACGAATTTTGGGTTCGCGGTCACATGCCGAGTTTTCCGCTCACGCCGGGAGTCGTTCTCTGCGAGGTCGCGGCGCAGATGGCGAGCTACTTTATGACGAAACACAATATGTTCAACAACGCGGTCATGGGGTTCGCGGGTTTGGACGAAGTTAAGTTTCGCGGGATGGTTCGTCCGGGCGACCGCGTGATCGTTCAATCTGAAATGATTAAGTGGCGCAAGATACTGATCACGGCGCGGTTTATCTGTCTTGTTAAGGGCGCGGTCGTGTGCGAGGGCGTTCTAAAGGGCGTTCCGCTGCCGATCGAAGGTTGAACCAGCGCTCCGCTTAGAACGTTTTTTAGGAAAGGGTCGTAGAATGCCGCGCCGTTCGTTGTCGAAGCTCCAAGGAAAACTCGATCTTTCGCATTATTTCCTGCCGATGGAACTCGATTATCACGACGCCGTCGACGACCCGGAAACGGCGGCGCTCGCGCAACCGGGAGACGGAGCGGACAAGGTCGCTCGGATCCCCTACGCTTCCCTCTCAGGACTGACGTTTGAAGAATTCTCGGAACGTCTTTTTGGCCGCGTGGCGCCGTTAGAGTTAGAAATCGGCAGCGGAAAAGGACTTTTTATCAGTTCGACGGCGGACGCGCGGCGCGACCGCAACTATCTCGGGGTTGAGATCGCGTATCGTTACGCGCTCATGTCCGCGTCGAAACTCGCCAAACGCGGCGCGACGAACGGCGTCATGATGGCGGCGGACGCGGCGAAGGTCCTGCGCGAAGTTATCCCGCTCGCGTGTCTGGACGACGCGCATATCTACTTTCCCGACCCATGGTGGAAAAAGGCGCACCGTAAACGTCGAATCGTGCGCCCCGACGTCGTTCAAATGATAGAAAAGCGGCTCCGCAAAGGAGGAAGACTCCATTTTTGGACCGACGTAAAGGAATACTTCGACTCCGGCGTTGAAATCATCAAACTCTCGACAAATCTCGCCGGCCCGTTTCCCGTCCTAGAGCGTCCCGCCGCGGACTCGATGGATTTCCGCACCCATTTTGAACGTAGAACGCGGCTCAACGAACAGCCCGTCTACCGTTCCGTCTTCATCAAGCGTCTCTGACCCACGCCCCCCGCGACGCGCAAAGCGCGACTCGACGTCGGAACGATTACTGCGGCGACTTTTCTACAAAGAGATAGCGTTTCGCCGCTTCGAACGCGCGTTTGCCCGTTTGTTTCAGGTCGCCGCCTTGCGGTCGAACGTCTTTCTTAATCGTCGGCGGGTAGAACAGCGAGCCTTCGACGCCCGCTTCTTTCAGAACGATAACGGTCGTAATCAGATCCTTAAACCACATGACCTTGGCAAGTTCGTCGACCGTCGCGAACTCGAGCCATCCCTCGTTTGCGCGTTCAAATTCTCGAAGCTGAAGTTCACGTCCGAGCTGCGTTTGGCCCCCTGAAACGCGGAATCTATTGTAAATCGCCTGAAGCTTTAACAGTTCGGTCGCGTATTTCTCGAGGAGCGCCTTCTTCTTGTCGTCCGGCGTGGAGTCGTAACGTTTTCCACGGTCGACAAACCATTGCATGAGGAGCATTTGGACGTTGCGTTCGACCGTCGGAGTTCGGGCGGAGCCGCGGGCGACGGCGACTTGACGCTCCTGCCAACGCTTCTCGAGCGCGGGACCGGGCTTAACGTCCGTAGAAAGAACGTATTTCGACGGATGGTTTTCAGCCGGCTTAATGACGTACTCTATTCTCGCGAAGGGCGGTCGAACGCGTTTTTTGTTCCAATTTTCCACCTTCTGATCGGCGTTTTTCAAGAAGGAACTCGCGACGCCCTGAATACTTGAAGGGAGCTCGACTTTTTTGTTTTCGTTCACTTCGCCGGCGCCGTCGGTAAGTTGATCGAAATAATAGTCGAAAAGTTCAGAACGTTTTTCCTCCGACTCCGAGCTTAGATCGCGAAGAGCGAACCAGCTGAGAGCCTGCGTTTTCGACGCGTGGGAGACGTCCAACGGCGCTTTGACGATGCGATAATAACGAAACGCGCAATATCCGAACGCGCCGACGACGATAAGAAGCAAAACGATAAGTCTCTTGGAAACGTGTCGACCTGAGGTCTTTTGATTTTTACGTTTGAGAGGGACGTCGGAACGATCTTGGTCTTCCATTATTTTCTCACAGATTTGCAACGGAGTCTGCGTCGAATCTCACGCCGCGCGTATTAAACAAGTTTCACAAGAACAATCGTAATATTCGGCACGACAGTAAAATGCGTCGTATCTTTTCCACACTGCTGTAAAAGTTTAAAAAATAAAACAAAAGGGCGGCGAGTTACGTAAAAGAGTATTCTATCACGAAAACCCCAATATATAATATTAATGGAGTTTGGGGTCGACTCTTCCGGGAGCGACTCGATTCGCGCCGGCAGGGGCGCGCGCCCAGCCTCCACATTATAAGGGGAAAGCCCACGTTTGCAAGAACTGAAACAGAAACGATTTTGTTCGAGTCTATCCGTCAAAATCGATTTCGCCGTTAAGGAGCGTTTCATGAAGATCGTCGTCGCGTCAAACTCGAGTAACACGCGCCGCTCGCGTCTTGCGTTAGCGGGACGCGTTTGGGCGCCGCTCGTCGTCGCCATCTTCTTCGGGGTTGCAAACGCGTCGTTTGGTCAGGCGCCGTCCTCGAGCGACGCCAACGCGTATTCCTCGCCGAACGCGGGAAGTCAGCCGCAGAATCAGAGCGGCGCCGCGCAGGGCCAGAGTCAAAGCGGCGCCGCGCAGGGCCAGAGTCAAAGCGGCGCCGCGCAGGGCCAGAGTCAAAGCGAGACGCCGGACGCGGCCGCTCCGCAGATCGCGCAATTTTTCCGCGTGGCCGGAAGTCGCGAGATTCAAGGGGAAGCGTTGACGCTCGAGCGGCTTCTCTACGGAGTCTATTCCCCGGCGGACCGCAATCGCCGCCTTGCCGCATACTGGGATTTAGCGGGAAGGAACGCGCAGTACAATCTTTGCGTCGTTTGCAGCGGGTACGTCGAAGAGTGCGCGGGCAAACTTGCGCAACAGGCAAACTCTTCGGAAGAGACGCGGAATTTAATCACGTCGGTTCGTCAGATCGCCTTTGGCCGGCAGTCCGCGGCGCGCGTTCGACTGCTTCAGGGCCAGTATGAATTCGACGCCGCGTTCACGACGGCGGCGGGGCGTCGCGCGGCGCTCCAACGCGCTTCGGAAAGCGGCGTTCGAGCGGTCGACGCCAATTCCGGCGTCGTCTTCTACATTCCGTCGGCGCGTCCCGCGACCGACGTCTATCGGACGCGCTTCGCCGAGATCGCGCCCTATATCAGCGCGCGCGGAGAGGCCGCGCGACTCAACACGCTGACGCCCCTTCTCTATGAAACGCTCCAAGCGCGCGCGACGCAGACGGCGCGCGAGCTCGACGTTCTCGTTTCGCTCGCCAATTCGACGCAACTCGTCCCGACGACGCTCTTCGCCGCAATCGAAAGCTATCGGAATTCGGCGAGTCAAATGATCGACGCCGCCGTACGTTACAACCAAGCGATCGCCGCGTATTCTTCCCTCGTCACGCCCGCCAATATTCAGGGCGCCGCGTTCCTCGCGACGATTAATCAGCGTCCGAGCGCGCAAACGCAGCCGTCTCAACAGCGACAACAGCAGAACGGCGCGGGCGCTCCGCAGCAGGGGAGCGCCGCCGCGGGGGCCGACGCCGGAACGCCGCGTTCAGACGTCCCGACGCGCTTCGCCTATTATCTTCCTGGGTATTTGCCCGAATGGGCGCGAGAAACGCCGGAGGCGTCGTCCCAAACGCAGCCGGCGAGTTCTCAAACGGTAGCAGACGCCACGAGCGACGCAGCCCAAATCGAGGCGGCGTCGCTCGCGTCAATTCAACCGCTAGCGCCGGCCTCTCTCCCTATCGCGAACGCGAAACCGGTCGTCGCGAGAAATCTTGACTCCGAAGCGACCTTTACTCCCGTCGCCTACTCGCGTCCAATTTCCTCGGAACCGACTGCGACGCTTATCCCCGCGTCGGCGCCCCCCGAGCCGGAACCGACCCCCGCGGCTCCCGCGGAAACCGTCGCCGCGTCCGAAAACAAGGCGACGCCGGAAGCGACGTCTGAACCTGAACAGACGACGGAACCGGCGCCGAATCCGGAACCTCAGCCTGAGCCCGCGTCCGTCGCCGAATCGAAGCCCGAGCCGCTTCCTCAGCCGGAACCGACGCCCGAGCAGCCCGAAGCCGCGCCGGACGAAGCCACGCCGGACCAATCGGTCCAGAATCAGCCGGAACTGCCGATCATTATCGTAATCACGGGCTACGAGCAACCGCTCAAGTCTGACGTGGAGTCGGCGCCGGTCGAAACGGAACAGGCGACCGCGTCAGATCCCTCGACCTCCCCCGACGGCGCTTGGCTCAGCCCCTTGCGCGTCAAAACGCGCGTCGCCCTTTTCGCCGCGGCGCTCCGTTCGATCTTCACGACGTCCGAATCAGACGTCCGTCCTTCGACTCTAAGCGACGAATACGTCGTTCGCGGTCAGGACATATCGCTTCCCGACGATTATAACGCCGAACCCGCGCCCCAAGCCGACGGCGTAAACACGACTTCCGGCGCCGTAAACACGGCGTCTAGCGACGCGACGCAGCGCGCAGCCGCCGCCGCTCAAGTTCGAGCGCTCACGACCGCGCTCTTCGCGATCGAGACGCCCCCGGCGCCGGCGACAGGCGAGCGTCAAGAGGACGCCTACGAGCGCCTTTATACGCTTCACGAGGTCGCCAGCCGTTCCAATCAGTCTCCGACGGGTCGTCGCGCGGTCGCGTTCGCCTTTTGGAAGCTCCAAGGGGCGTGCGCGAGACTTCGCGTTGAAGAAACGATCTTTCGCAATTTCACGCTAGTCTACAACAATCTTGACTCGACGACGATCAACAACGAAGTCGGTCGCGCCTGTCTCGCCGCGGCGCTCGAACAACAGGCGCGCGTCACGGAGGCGAAAACGCTCAAACGCGCCGCGCAGATTGAACTGCTGGGCAATATGGGGCGCTCTTCAACCAACTCCGCCCTTCCGCTTCCCGCGACTCTCCCCTTCTGCGACGCTCAGTTCAAACCTAGTTTGCCGGGCTACGCCGACGCCAGAACGCTCCGGACCGCCGCGTTAGTTCAGGCGCGTCTGAAATCAGTTCAAGATTTCGGCGCGACTCTCGAAGCGCCGAACCTTCTCCTCAACGTGGATACGAACAACGTCTCGGCGTCAAACGTCGAATTGCTCGTCGCGACGCTCCAGAAGAAACGTGAATCGGCGCTTCTGTTCGTCGATCATGTCGTCGCGTTAAACTTCGCCGTCGCGGACAGCGTCGCCTTTTTCCCCGCGCAACTCTCGTCGGATCAGTTCGTAGACGCGCTCGCCGGAAGGCGCTGACAGCCGAATTCGCTGAAAACGTTTTAACAATTTGGCGTCCTCTATCGGGGACGCCTTTTTTATTTCTTGGCGAACGTGTCTTCGGAATCGTGTGTCGATCTATCCCGTTGAGACAAATTTAACGATTTTATCGAATTTAATAAAGTTTCTAGTCGAAAGGTCGATACATTGAGTAGGAGTCTCCGTATTAGGAGACGCGTTCCTCGGTGAGAATAACGTCTGAAGCAGGACAAAGAGATATGACCAACGCGCGAAGCAAATTACTGACGTTAACGCTTATTGCGCTCTCGTCGTTGACGCTACTGAGCGCCTCGGGGTGCGCCGGCGCGCTTATGATGCCCTACTATTTGATTTACGGCACAGACTCGCCCGCGATTCATCAGAACGAAGTCAAGGAAATCAAAAAAGGGTCGAAAATCGTCGTCGTCTGCCGTTCCAATTTGAACCTCTTCGGGGCGGCAAACCCGAACGCCGATCTCGCGACGGGCATAACATGCGTCGTGTCGAAGAATCTCAAGGATAAAAAGAAGAAGAAGCTCGAGTGGATTCCTTTCACGAAAGTCGAAGAGATGTTCGACGAAGAAGAATTCAATTCGACGAGTTTCGAAAAGATCGGCGCGAAAGTCGGCGCGGACTATGTAATCGGCGTCGAGATCGACTCCTTTGAAACGCGCCATTCGACGCAGTTTTATCAGGGCTCCGCGAAGGTTCTCGTCCGACTCGTCGACGTCGAAAAGCAGGAAACGATGTTCCGCGAGTCGCTCCCGCAGTTCACCTACCCGCCGACCCCGGTGCCGACCTCGGATTACGACGAGGTCGAGTTCCAGAAGCTCTTCATCGTCAAGCTGTCGAAGGTTATCGCGACTCTGTTCTGCCCTTACGATCCGCACGAGCAGTACGCGCAGGACTCCGACTTCCCCGAACGTTAAAGATTACCCAACGCAAAACAACAGCGCGCCGACGGTCTCCAACGCCGTCGGCGTCTTGCTAATATCAGACGCGCAAAAGAACGCCATAGGAGAAATCATGAGCGCCGAAAAGAAGATCGTTTTCGCAATTGGCTGTCATCCGGACGATATCGAGTTCACCATGGCGGGAACTCTGCTGCTCCTCAAGGATCGCGGGCACGAGATTCACTATATGACGATCGCGAACGGGTCGTGGGGTTCTGAAACAATTCGTCGCGAGGAGCTCATTCGCACCCGGCGCGACGAAGCGCGAAGCGCCGCGGAACTCCTCGGCGCGCATTATCACGAGTCGCTCGTCGACGACCTTGAGGTCACGTATTCCCACAGGATTCTCATGCGTCTGACCGCGATCATGCGCGAGGTCGATCCTGATATCGTCCTCTGCCAGTCTCCGTCGGACTACATGGAAGACCATCAGAACGCGGTCCGACTCGCCTACACGGCGGCGTTCTGCCGATGCATGCCGAACGCGCCGGTAGAGCCTCCGACCCCCGCGACCTTCAAGGACGTCGTCGTCTACCACGGGGCGCCGCACGGCAGTCGCGATATGATGCGCAAACTCGTGCGCTCGGAACGTTACGTCGATATAACGTCCGTGATGGATCGCAAACGCGCGATGCTCGCGTGTCACGTCAGCCAAGGCGCGTGGCTCGACGCGTCGCAGGGCTACAGCGCGTATATCGAATCGATGTGTCAAAACTCGGCGTTAACGGGCAAAGTTTCGGGAAAATACGAATACGCCGAAGGCTGGCGGCGCCACAATCACCTCGGTTTTTCGCAGGAAGACGTCGACCCGCTCGGGGAACTTCTCGACGACGTCTCTTGGGTCGACCCGAAATACGCCGAATGGCTCCAGCGTTAGGCGGCGACCTCGCCGCTGAGGGTATTCGCCTCATGGTTCGCTCTAACGCAGAAGGGCGAACTGGCGAAAACTCTAGGTCCGCGCTCGTTGGCGCGGACGTCTGGTTCGAATACAAAATTTTCGAACAGAGCTAAAAGGCGCCCGACGAGGCGGCGCGTGTGCGGCGACCTCGCCGCCGAGGGTATTCGCCTCATTGTTCGCTCTAACGCAGAAAGGCGAACTGGCGAAAACTCAACGTCGGCGAACGTTACTTCTTATCAACCCGTCCCTTTTTAGCGACTTGGAACGGTCTTAACTCGTTTTCGTATCCGTAGCCCCAAAAGGAGTAAAACTCCATAAATCGAAAGAGCGTTCTTGGCGGGATATTCTTTTCAATCAGGAAGATCGATCCGTCGGCGAAGCCGATTCCAAACCATTTTTCATCGATCGGCTTAAATTGACGATTGATGAAAGACGTCTTGTCGTCTACGTTTAGATACTCGATTTGCGGTCGGTTCGAATCGTTTTCGTCGGCGCCGACGCATAGAAAAAGCGCGGAATTTTCGAAGTTCAAAACCGGTCGTTCTTCAAAGATTCCCGTCGGATTGTCCCACGACGTCCACTCGCCGGAAACTACTAAAAATTTTACGTTGGGCGAACTCGCCGCCGAATTTTCAAAACGACGATCCAGTAATTCGTTGAGCTTTTCAACCGTAGGGTAGTTTTTGTTTTCACGACAATATTCAAACGTCGCTTTCGCAACGACTTTTACTTGATCGATAATCGCAGACTTTTTGCGACGATGAAACTTATAACGAATCTGATCGCAAATCTCGACGCGATCAAACCATTCCGGACTCCAAATAAAAAGGACCGTCAATAACGCCGCGACAAGGAGCGGCATTGTGATAATAGTATTTTGAACTGCATCTGGATTCATCGCGTCGCCTTCCGATTGAAATCACATAACGCAAAACTCAACGGTCTTCATAATACCGCCTAGGACCGTATCGTAAAAAGTCCATAAGCCCATACATAGGCGCCAACGCTATTTTCCATATCAAAGTCTTTTCAAAATTCTTTTTATAACAACAGATCGCCTCGACCACTCGGGAATTGGCGTCGACGCAATTGAACGAATTGGGAAGCCATTCGAAGAACCAACGATGTTTGTTATACGATTTTAACGTCAATCGTTTTCTCTTGACTAAATCGCTATAGATATCAAAAATCCGGTCGTTGACGTCTCGCGCGTAACCCAATTTATAATTAAGACTGAGAATCTCGTCTTGTCTTTTTTTAATCTCTTCGGGGGAGCGTTCGTTTTGTTTCAGATCGTCTATAATATCCCTAATTTCTTTCTTGATTTCAATTTCATACAAATCGCAATCTTTAATCGATTTGTCGAAGAGTTCGATCAGTTCTTGTATCTTCATCGTCCCTACCAGCGCGCGGACGCCGGCCCCCGGTTCGCGTTGCCGCGCGCCCGCCGAAGGCGGTTTTATCATGAACTGCCGCTCATACGGCGATTCCGCGCCTCCCGTTGGTCGGCTTGCGAACACGAGACGCTTAGATTAACGCGAGCGGCCGGCGCCGCAGAAAGAAAGAACGACTTGAAACCAAACTTCCGCCGCAGGGAATCGGTCGCCCGACGCCCAAGTTTTTAGCTCGATTGCTTCGCTTCAGGAATTCTCGGTTTCGCCTTGAATCATTGACAATGAACATTGACCCGGCGAGAGAAAAACCTAGACGTTAACCTCAACTTTGAACCTGCGTTTTAAACGACGACTGAAAGAAGGTTAGTTAAAAAACTAACAAAGGTTGAAGGAGGCAAAGGAACATGGAAAACTTCCTCGACGAGGAAGTTAGACGTCGATTTCGAACGTTTCCGTATTGTTGACGACGTCCAAGGCGGTCTGAATCCTGGCGAGTTCGTCGGTTACGGCGTTCAAATCCGCCGCCGCCTCGGCGACGTCGAAGTTTGCGTAGGTATATTCGATGATGGACTTGCTCGCGTTATACCCGCCGACGACGCGCTGTTTCGGGAGCTTGTTCGCGAGATTCGCAAGCCGACGTTTCTTCTCGCTCAGCTGCGGGATATAGACGAGCGCCTGATCGACGGTCATTTCAAATCCGGGGACCGTCGTTTGAAGATTGAACGCGTTGATCGCGTGCTTGACCTTGCGAACCTTCTCCTCAAGCTGGGCGAGGAGTTTTTGAGTCCCCGCGTAGTCGTACTCCGGACGGGCGCTCTCGACGTCCTCGTCGACGGCGGCGACGAAGGTCGCTGTCTTCGATTCGCGTTCCTTGAGAGCCGCCTGCTCTTCGCTGAGTTTGCGCAGCAGCTTAGCCGCTTCGGCGGATGTGTATTTCATGTTGCGTCTCCTAAGAGTTTGCGATTATTGTCGTTAAACGGGGCGGCGGGAGGAAATGGGCGGCGCCGATTTGATTTCGGACGTCGCGCCGCAAGGTCGATCTCGCGACCGTCATTGCTCCATTTTTTTCCTCATTTCCTCCATGGTTTTCTCGAATTCTTTATTGCTCTCTTCCATTTTTTGTTCCATCTGTTTGCGGCGTTCTTCGAATTTCTTGCGGTTAGCTTCGCGCCGTTCCTCGAACTTTTTACGGTTTTCTTCGGCGCGTTTTTCGAGCTCCGCCATCTGCGGATTCGATTCCAAGATCTTTTTGCGGTTCTTTTCAATCTCTTCGCGGCGCAATTCCGAGCGACGGCGCGCGCGTTCCATCGGATCCTCGATCGAATCGAGTCCGTGTTCTTTGTCGAACTCCTCGTCCCTCTTTTGGGCTTCGGCTCGTTGTTCCGCGAGAAACGCTTTCGCCTGCTCTTCCGACATTCCCCTGTCGCGCATCACGCTTTCGATCTCGCGACGCTCCGTCTCGGCGCGTTCCTCCTCGATCTTGCGACGCATTTCGTCCATCTTTTCCCGATTCCTTTCTTCGGGAGTTTTAAAGGCGTCGGGGTTGGCCTCGCGCGCGGCTTGCAACTCTTCCGCTTCGCGCTTTCGTCGCTCCTCAACCTGCTGGCGGAACTCTTCAAAATGCTTCTGCGATTCTTCACGTTGTTGACGGCGCCAACGCTCGAACCCTCGCTCGCGGACCAGTTGCTTGCGGTCGGGCTTCAAGATCGACGCCTCCTCGACCAAAACGAGC
>Ga0310695_10011273_pt1 | contig 12819 bp, 17 predicted proteins | sample RumenRJG_04DNA_FD_203882 | JGI IMG/M metagenome (GOLD analysis project Ga0310695, IMG submission 203882) | Bovine rumen microbial communities from Lethbridge, Alberta, Canada - RJG_04 (v2) (version 2) | ecosystem: Host-associated > Mammals > Digestive system > Stomach > Rumen | place: Canada...
AAGTAAGTTAGGCTTTCAGCCCAACAAAATAAATGTTGGGGTAGAAACCCCAACTTACGATTTTCACCCTCACCCGCAGTTGTACGGCTCATAAATTCGCCTACTACTGCTCCCTCTCCCATCGGGATACAAAGCGAACCAACGAACTTGTGAGTTGCGTGAGCCTGTATGCCTTATGGCTGAGGGGTGGGGTGAGGGGTTGATGCGCGCCGTTGTCCTTAGGCGCGCTAAGAGATTTTTGCCGACAGGCAAAAAAACATATTACTGCGTAAGCAGTCTTATGCCGCCGCAGGCGGTATTGTAATCAGCGAAGTTTTCTTTTCTTTGGTTCATTTCTTTTCTTTTGCCTCGCAAACAAAAGAAAAGAAATGAACATAATAAGAATATCTTAGCGTGATATTCTCATAATATTTTTTATGTACAAAACATGTAACTAATTACTTGACAAACATATTTACTGTAACATTGTATATAGTCTCCAAAATTTATTGTATAATACTGACATGAAGATTGAGAGTTTATTAAAGATAAACAGTCCGTCAGCGAAATTGGAATTTTTTAAATATTCAATTGTTATCGGGCTTATTCAGACGATATGTGCTTTTATGTTTGTCTTTTTGACAAGTGATGTTTTGGGTTTGAAATCAATATTTTGGCTGCCTTTTTTATTTGTTATCGTAATTGAATTACCGCTTTTATATTTGTATTTTATACAATGTGCAAGGCGTTTGTGGGATATTACGGGTAATAAAAATGCGGGGCTGATTATAAGTACTGTGCTTTTTGTAATTTCGGTTATCGGTATGATTAGTTTTCCGCTTGTTACTATTATAATTTTTCTTGTCTTGATATTGTGTCAGGGAAAAATTGTCAAAAATGCTTAAAAAAATCATATCGGTTATAATTTTTTCTATGTTTTGCATGCCTGTTTTGGCTTATGATTTGGATACTTCCGTCAATTCACAGATTGAACAAAAATACGATTCAAATAAACTGAATAAAGACATGAAGGTAAATCAGACAAGTACAAATATAAATAATAAGCCCCCAAAAACTACCCCGGTGTTTGACAATTCTACTCAGATAATCACAAAAGTTTCAAATACGATTTCTAATATTACTACCCCCAAAACGGGTACAAAAATTCCGTCAGGGACAAAATTTAGCGTAAAATCAAATATTGCAATATCAGGCTGGAGCGGTGTAAATTCCTTGCTGACATTTACTTCAACGGAGCCGGTTTATAAATCCGGTGTAACAATTCCACAGGGCACACAGTTTAAAGGAATAATTACCGCTTCTCATGCCGGACAAATGACAGGTAACGGCGGACTTATAAAAATCAAAATTACAAGTATGACTTTTAACGGAAAAACTGTTCAGGTTGAAGGAAAAATTACAAAAGCAAACTCAAAAAATGTATTTTTTAATAACATAAAAGGTGCAAGACAGTATTTGCAGGGTGTTGATAACAAAATAAATCAGGGAATAACTTTCTACAAAAAAGCCCGAAATCTTTCATCCAAAATGTCATCAAATCCTGTTGGAACAATTCTTGCTCCGCTGCCGACAATTACAGGTTGGCTTGGTTCTGCACTATGCACAGTCAGTTCTCCTGTTACCGGTTTAACTCAAAAGGGTAAAAATATTTCACTCCCGTCCGGCACGGTCTATGAGATAAAACTAACTCAGGATGCATATATAAACTAAAAACGGTAAAAAATTCATCTTGCCGCTTTTTATATTTGTTTTATTTTTATGCGTTAAATATTTTAAATGAAGATTCAACATTTTTATTTGAATACACAAGTTATTAAAACTTCTTTACCATTAGTACGAGATTCATTCACTGCTTCCTGAGAAGACATAGGAATTATGTGACCATCATTAATAATTCCCTGTACTGTGCATCTTACGGATTTGTCATTATCATTTGCAGGAGAAAAAACTTTTCTTTCAAGTTCGTCTATTCTTTCGGTTATTTGTAAAATTTTATTACTTGTATCTTCATTACTGCTTGTACTATTATTGGAACTTTGAGTTGCAAAATCTTCTCCATTGAATTCGGTTGTTTTAGTTTCTTGTTCTGTAACAGGTTGCTGTATTTGTTCCTGTACAATATCACCTGATTTCAATTTTTTATTTGCAATATCTTTTGTATTTGTATAAATTGCCGCAACAATAAATATGAACATTAATATAAAGCCGGCTGTTATTACTCTGTATTTGCTAAACTCCTGCATACTCTTTCTCCATTTGTTAATAATATACATATTAGCATAAATTTTAATAAAATGTTTTGTGTAAACTTATTTTGTTATAAAATTATTGCAAGGGGTAATTATAATGATTTTAAAAATAAAACGATTGGAAAATAACAGGATTTTGCCTGAATATAAAACAGAAGGCGCAGCAGGTATGGATTTGTGTGCCGCAATTAATGAGCCTGTACTGTTAAAACCGCTTGAGCGCAAATTAATTCCGACAGGGTTAAAAATTGAACTTGAACACGGATATGAAGCACAAATTCGTCCTCGCTCAGGTTTATCAATTAAACACGGGATTACACTAATTAATTGTGTTGGCACAATTGACGAAGATTACAGAGGAGAAGTTTGCGTTCCCGTTGTGAATATCTCAAATGAAGAATACACAATTCAACCTGATGAAAGAATAGCCCAAATGATAATTGCAAAGGTTGAACAAGCAAAGATAGAGGTTGTAACAGAACTGTCTTCAACTCAAAGAGGCGCAGGCGGTTTCGGTTCGACAGGCAAGTAAACATTCATGCCTCTGCCAGATGCTACGCCATCACTGTAAACGGCAACGCTCATAAGTAAAACAAAAAGATAAACTTTTTTTGTTTATACTTATTCGCCTCACACTACGTTCGTGCCTCTGCTCGATGCTACGCCCTCGCTGTAAACGGCAACGCTCATAAGTAAAACAAAAAGATAAACTTTTTTGTTTATACTTATTCGCCTCTCACTATGTTCGTGCCTCTGCTCGGGCTAAAAAAAACCACTCAACAAGTGAGTGGGTCGTTTTCTGCATCCTAATGGTCTCTTTTAGTGTTTATTATTTAGGAGTTTATATGTTTTGGGGTTAATGAACTATTTATATTTAGTGTTTCGACTACACTTAAATCTTATGTAATTATTATTGCACGATAAAAATTTCCTGTCAACAACATTTATTTATAATCTTATCCAATCGGTGAAAATCAAGTTATAGTGTATAATTTACACTTTACAAAACTTAATAATGGTATTAATTTTTATTTGAATTGTATTGTAAGCCAAATGTTTGTTCATCACCGTAATATATCTGGTCGTTTCGATTGTTTTGCGAGCGTTGAAAATTTTGATTATTTTTTGTCTGGGGTTCAATGTATTGTTGAACCTGTCTGAATTGTTCTTCTCTTTGATTTGATTGAGCAGTATTTTGTTGAACATAAGTTCCGCTTGGATTTGTATTAGGTTGGCTTTGTTGCGAATATTCAGAAAATTCGGTGTCTTCTCCCTGAATTATAGCAGAACCGGCATCACTTCGTTCAATATCTCTGCTCCCGTTTAGGAATGTTTCCATTCTTCCCTGATAAAAAATATCATCAGAGTTTTCTATTTCTTCAAGCATTTTATCAAGTTCGTCTTTATACAACGCAGTTTTACGGCAAGTTTTATAGTGGTCGTACATATCGGATAAGGATTTTATATTACCCTCAACGACGCTTCTGCGCGATGAATCTTCACTTGCACTTTTATAAATCAGTTTATACATTGATTTGATATTGTGTTGAGCGTAGTCCAAATATGCGCAGGACATATTTTTAACGGGTAAATTCTTGTTCTTTTCAAGTTTTTGGTTTAGCGTGTCCCAAATTGACAAGTGCTTGTAATACTTATCAGAAGTCGAAATATGAATATTATTATCAAGTTCGTCAAAATCGATTTTGTCTGTCACAAGTTTAATTTCAGAATAAGAAGTTATGCAGTAAACTAAAAGTGCCAATCCTGCAATAATTGAAATTATACCGACTGTCAACAACCCGTTGTAACTTTTTTTGTTATACATAAAACTCTCTTTTCTAAAATAAATTATACTATAAATTTAAAATAATTCTTTTTTGTAATAAAATTTAGTCAAATGGCAAAAACAAATTTTGATTATTTAAAAGATGTTGATAAAAATCTGTTTGAAATAGTGCTTGAAGCGGAAAGACTTTACAGAGGAGAGTTTTTTGAACAATGTATGGGACAGACAAGGCGCTTTGGCGAACATTTATGCCGAAATGTTTTAGGTTCAAAACGCACAAATGAAGTTACTTTTGATGAAATGCTTTCTACTCTGAAAGATACTCCTAATCAAAGCGAACAGGAAAAAGAATTTATTGACGATTTATATTTTCTCAAAAAACAGGGCAATTTATCTGTTCATTCCGGTACTGTAGGCAAAGATGCAACAATAGCATTAGAATGTCTGCAAAGAGCGTTTGAAGCAGGGTTAAATTATTCTGTTTTTCATGAAAAAGCAAGTTCTGATATATTAAAATTAAGATACGATACCGAACTTTTGATAACCGGTAATCCGTCAAAAAAATCTTTATCAGACAAATATCTTGAAGCACAAGAGCAGGCAGCAAAAACTTCTAAAAAGAAACCTGTTAAAAAGACTCCAAAACCTAAGCCTCAGGTCTCATCAATGAATTCTGTCCCGAGAAGAACAGGAATTCCACTGTTTTGGATAGTTGTAGGGATATTTTTTGTTATTGCGCTGTTTACGATTATTTATATTCTTGTCTGAATTCAAGCGCCTTAATTGCCGCCCACGCTTTAACATCTCCTCTTTCGTACCGGATTAAAAAATATTTTCCGTCTTTATTGTATTCAATAGAGGCTTCCTGATATATTTGTTCTTCCTCATTAACGGGAGGCATACCTTTGCGCTCACGCTTACGATTTGTTTTCCAAATTTCTTTGTCTTTTTTGCGTTTTGCTTTTAAAGATTTTGCATCATGCACCTGTGGTTGTTCATCCATTGAAACCTCAAGTTTAAAAACGGGAATAATTGCACGAAGTTCTTTTGCTTCAAGCAAAAGCAAAAACTGCCTGTCATCAGACAGAGCAAGTTCATAATGCCCTGCCGGAATGTAATGACCTTTGCCGTCCTGCAACTCATCAACTATAACAAGCGTAGGGTAAGAAGATTCTCTTAGCCCGTAACGATAAACAGCATCAGTACCTTCTTTCAATCCCGAAGTTATTGCCGGAAATTGAGGGTAAACTCTTGTTTCAGAATGCATTATTGCATTTTCAAAATACATGCCTTCAAGAATCATTGCAACCTCTCCAATGTTTTTTTAACGGCATTTTTTATTTCGTCAAAATTTTTACCCAGTGCATTTTCTCCGCCGACAAAGACAAGTGATAAGAATTTATCAGAACCATACAAATTATTTTCTTTTAAAAGTTGCCTGTAACTTTCTCTTAACAGACGCTTCAAACGATTTCTTTTAACTGCTCTTTTGTGAACCTTTTTGCTAACTACAAACCCTACTTTTGTAGGTATTTCTTCTTTCTTTTCTATCCCCGCAAACAAAGTTACTCCACCCGAATGGGAGGAGTGTTTAACTTTATATGTTGCCTTGAAAGCGGTTCTTTTTTTTAATCGATATTGTTTTGGAAGCATAACGAATAACCTATACAATTTACTGTATGAGATTCTTCGCACTTTGTCATTCTGAGGGCTTTAGCCCGAAGAATCTCTTTGTTCAGAATGACTTTTTATTATTATGCTCTTTCCTTTGCAGTAATAGCAAGTTTATGACGACCTTTTGCACGGCGTCTGTTTAATACTTCTCTGCCGCCCGGAGTAGCCATTCTTGCTCTGAATCCGCTTACATTTTGTCTTTTTCTTTTAGTTCCTTCTAGTGTACGTTTCATTTTTATTTCCTTTGCTATTTTTATCGTATAATACAGATGTTATAGTAAAAAAAACTAATAGTCAACAAAACAAAAAAGGAATGGTTAAATAATATGAAGAAAATCGGTTTTATCGGATGCGGAAAAATGGCAGGCGCAATTATCAGCGCAATTAAAGAAGATTACAATGTTATCGGCTCTGAAATAAATGAAGAATTTGCAAAATCAGCTTCTCAAAGACTTGGAATAGAAGTTTATTGTGATAACAGAAAACTTGCACAAGACTCGGATGTCATTTTTATTGCAACAAAACCCAATCAGGCTGTTGAAGTTTTAGAGGGGATAAAAGATTTGATTACTCCCCAAAAACTTGTCGTATCAATCTGCGCAGGTGTCACAACAAAAAAAATTGAGAATATTTTAAATCCCTCTACCTTTGGGAGAGGGTGTCACGAAGTGACGGGTGAGGGTAAAAAAGTTATAAGAATTATGCCAAACACTCCCGCGCTTGTAAAACTCGGTATGTTCGGAATTTGTGCAGGTTCAAAAGCGACAGAAGATGATGTAAAATTCATTGAAAATTTGCTTTCTTCAATCGGAAAATGTATTGATGTAACAGAAAAACAAATGGATATTGTAACGGCAATTTCAGGTTCAGGACCTGCATTTTTCTATCAGGTGATAGAAGATATGGCTCGTGCCGGTGAAAAACTCGGACTTGAATACGAAAAATCACTCACTCTTGCAACCCAAACGGCTTTAGGTTCTGCTCAAATGATTTTTAACAGAGGAGAAATCCCTGTTCAGACTTTAATTGATAATGTAGCAACCAAAGGTGGATGCACTTTTGTCGGAATACAAGAAATGAAAAAATATGACAGCACAAAAGTTTTTTATGATGTTATAGACAAAACGACCCAAAAAGCCTGTGAATTGGGAAAATAGATAAGTGAAAAGTGAATAGTGAATGGTGAATAGCCGTTATCAGTTTAGTAATTTAGCAATTAAAATATTTAGAAATGCATATCGATTTTTGACTGCTTACCGTTTACTTTTTCATCTTCCATACGCATCAACGAACCAATTGTAAAGTTCTGCGCAACCATTTTGTTTATTTCAAAGGCTACATCACCGTTAAATACTTCTTCATTTTCTTCCAAAAAATTGAACAGCGGTTCTGTCGGTGCTTTGATTAAATTTTCCAAAGACTGACCTGCCTGCTGAATCGTTCTTTCAGGTACCTGAATGTTAAACCCGAAAGGTTTATAAGGTCTGTTAAAACTGAATTGTGAATTTTCTGCCATGATTAGTCCTCTTATATTAGTTATCTTATTTGTCGGATATGTTTAGTGAAAAGTTTAATAATTTTGGTTATTTATTAAAATTTGTTTACAAAAACTTTGTTTTATCGTGCTATCATTTTGTTATGAAGACGCTAAAAGACTATGAAAAAGAACTTTCCAAATGCTCAAAATGCGGTCAGTGTCAGGTTGCCTGCCCTGTGTATAAACTAACAAAAAATGACTGCACCGTCAGCCGTGGAAAATTTATTATGCTTCATGGGGTTACACAGGGCGAACTAAAACTCTCTAAAAATATCAACAAATACCTTGATATGTGTTTAAAATGCGGTAAATGCTCGGATTTTTGCCCCGCAGGAATTGATGCGCTTGAAATCATAACCTGCGCAAAACATGAATATATGAAAACTACGATTTGGGGTAAATTTATCAACTTTGTTCAAAGTAAATTGGTGTTTTCTAATATCATAAAAATAGGAAAACTTTTATTCAGTCATTCTGTACCGTTAAATAAAGAGATTATTCATGGCAAAAATGATACACGGTTATCTGTTATGTATTTTAAAGGTTGTGTAAATCAGGTTTTGCCTGATACAGACAAATATTTAAAAAAAATATTTGAAAAATCAGATATTGAAATTATTACACCCGATTTTGACTGCTGCGGACTGCCGTTTTTATCGGAAGGCAATTTGGAAAGATTTGAACAGTCGGCTAAAACTAATATTGAAAGCCTGAATACTTCTTATGATTATCTTGTAACAGATTGCGCAAGTTGTGAAAGCACTTTGTTAAGTTACCCAAAATATTTTGACTGCGATATTAAACAAGAAAAAACACTGAATTGGGGCGATATAATAGCACTTAAAGATTTAAAATTTGAATTTGAAAAACCGATAAAAGTCACTTTTCACAAACCATGCCACTTGAAAAACGATTCATTTTTTGAAAAAATTATCCAAAATTGCACAAATGTTGAATACGTTAAAATGGCTGATTATGATGAATGTTGCGGATTTGCAGGAAGTTTTGCACTAAAAAACAGAGAACTTTCAAAAACAATATCCAAAAATAAGGCAATGAATATTCAAAATACCGATGCGGATTATGTCATAACTTCTTGTCCGGCTTGTATATTAGGTTTAAAACAAGGTTTAAAATTGATTAATAATAAAAAAACCAAGGTTGTCAGTTTGCTTGAATTTCTTGATATGGCTGAAAAAAGCAATTAAAAAGATGCATATTTCTATGCACCTTTTTGTACGTATGAATTATTTATTTATCAAGTTTTTTTAGGTTTGTGCTCAGTTTTTTGTCCAAACTGTGTCTTATGTGATGCGAATTAGCAATGTAATCTGCACTTTGCAGCTTATGGTATCCCATTATTGCAAGTGTTTTTATAAATTGCCAAACTTTCTTAGGAGAATCAATTTCTCCAATGTCATCAAGTGCACATTCTGCTTTTTCAAATTTCATATAATGTGCTCTTGCTATTGCTTCAAGATGGTCTGCTTCCGCTATAGTTGCCTGTCTTTTGAAAGTATTTTTTACCGGTCCGTAATATGGCAATTTTTTGTTAACAACATGCCCAAAACTCGTACTATCAATTGAATTTACTTGCATAATAAACCTCCTTAATTAGATTCTAACCTCGCAATTTTATCATAAAAGATTTTAAGGGTATATCCTTGAGTATATATATTAACTTTTGTTACAAAAATTTGTTCTCCTGAAATATATAAAGCAGTATATACTTTATATATATGAGAGAACATTAAATAAACACGAGAGATATTAAGAGAGAGAGATTTACAATCCGTTTAAATAGTAAAGAGAGAACATTTAATTCCTATTCCTAATTCCCTAAAAGATTTTACCCCGCAACAAGCGGGGATTTTTTTTGTAGTAAAATAATAAAAAAAGAAAAGAGGGAAATATGTACGAAGGATTAATAAACAAATACAGACAATATCTGCCTGTTAGTGATTCAACACCTGTTGTAACTTTGAACGAAGGTAATACACCGCTTATTAAGGCTGACAATTTGGCAAAAAAAATCGGACTTGATGCGGAAATTTATTTAAAATTTGAGGGTTGCAACCCGACAGGAAGTTTTAAAGACCGTGGAATGACAATGGCAGTTACAAAGGCGAAGGAATCAGGTTCAGACGCTATAATTTGTGCTTCAACAGGAAACACATCGGCTTCTGCTGCGGCCTATGGTGCTAAAGCAGGTTTAAAAACTTTTGTGCTTATTCCTGACGGATATATTGCTTTAGGCAAACTTTCTCAAGCAATGATGTATGGGGCTGAAATTATTGCCATTCAGGGTAATTTTGACAGAGCATTGGAAGTTGTTCGTGAAATTGCGGAAAAATACCCGATTACACTTGTAAATTCTGTTAATCCGTACAGAATAGAGGGGCAAAAAACAGGAGCGTTTGAAATTTGCGAGGCATTAGGACAGGCTCCGGATTATCACTTTATACCTGTCGGAAACGCAGGAAACATTACTGCATATTGGAAAGGTTACAAAGAATTTTACGATTTGGGCAAAATTTCCGCTAAACCGAAAATGATGGGTTTTGAAGCAGAAGGTGCCGCAGCAATTGTCAAAGGCGAAAGAATTATGAATCCTGAAACGCTTGCAACTGCTATAAGAATAGGGAATCCTGCAAGTTGGGAAAAGGCAGAAGCCGCTCGTGATGAAAGTAACGGTATGATTAATTTTGTAACTGATGATGAAATCGTCAAAGCATATAAACTGATTGCATCAACTGAAGGTGTATTGGCTGAACCTGCATCTGCTGCATCTGTTGCAGGACTTATAAAGGTCAAAGAGCAGGTAAAAGAAGGTTCAAAAATCGTTTGCATTTTAACAGGGAACGGTTTAAAAGACCCTGATAATGCAATAAAATATTCAAATGCGGATGTTAAAAAGACAACATCTGATATTACTGATATTTTGAAAGTTATGAATATTTAATGTTTATCCGACTATATCATTGACAAAAAATAATTTTTCGTGTTTTATAAGTGGTATGAAATATTCATTTGTAGAAAATTTAATCTGTTGTTGCTGTAAGTCTTGTTGTTAAGAACTTACTTATAATTTTTTGCGCAGATTAACAGTTATCACATAAAAGTATAAAAAAGTTCTTAAATATATTTTAAGAACTTTTTTTATGGGAGAAATACAAATGAAAATAGAAAAAATTAACAATACCCTTAGTTTTAATGCCTCAATGGGCGGTTTATCGAATGCACTTTACACTCTGAGTAATAATGACATGCTGAACGCTTCTTTTGTTGACATTTTTGCAATGGACACCCCTCGAACTGTAGTAGAAACAAAAAACAGAGGCAAACAGGCAGGAATTGAAATGGGGTTCAGAGAATACACCGGAACATTTATTGCCGAATTTTCAGCTGCAGTTTTTGCGATTTTGGCATCTAAATTTATATCAAAGAAATTAAACCCTCAAGTGAAAGTAAATTCAGGCTCATGGATTACAAATAACGGTCTGGATGTATTTTCAGAAATTTATAAAAAATCTGACAAAACACCAAAAAGTTATGTTGAAAATGTGCTTAATTCAATGTTAGGGTTAGCGGGTAATAAGACAAAAGAATTTTCTGAAATAGATAAAGAAAAAACAAAACCAGTAATTGAAAAATTGACAAGTTTGATAACAGACAGAACACAGGATAAAAAAGCGGTTAAAAGAGCATTGGCAGGTGTTCAGGATGAAATAATAAATCTGCTTGGTGCGGATAACAATATTACAATAAAAGGAACTAAAAATTCTCTGTCCGCTAATCTTACTCATGCCTTGAGGGATATTGTTGATTCGGGAAGAAATATTTTCTTTACCGAAACCAAACAAAATTCAAATCACATATTATCAAAACTAAAATCAATGAATAATCTGCGTATAGGAATTGCCATACCTTTATCTATGGGGCTTGCAATTACAAATCAATATCTAAACAGATATTTGACTAAACGCAGAACAGGAATTGACAATTTTGTCGGTGAAAACGGGTATGAAAACAATGTCAAAGACAAAAATGAAAAGAAAAAAGAAAAAGGCTTATGGATCAAAAAACTTATTTCTGCCGGAATTTTTGTCTTGATGCTTTCCAAAGTTATGGGGGTAAAAAAACCGATAGATTTTGTTAAAAAACTTGAATTTGACGGTCCGGTTACAAGCGGTAACGCAATTAAAACTATTTACGGCACTTTAATTTTAGGCAGGATATTTGCATCAAAAGACTCTATAGAATTGCGAGAAACTAATGTCCGTGACTATTTAGGATTTCTTAATTGGCTTGTATTAGGTGGTTTTGTTTCAAAAGGAGTTGCACAAATACTTGACCCTAAACAAGAAAAATTGTTTAATATTACAAAAGATGGTTATGGTATAAAACATTGGCTAAGAGATGTTTCCTTAAAATCCCAAAAGGAGATTATCGCGCAAGGAGGAGATGTAAAAGGGAATTTGAAGAAACTGAATTTTTCTCAAATATCCGGTATTTTATACAGCGCATTAATGTTAGGAGTTCTGCTCCCAAAATTAAATATATGGATGACCAAAGAGCAAGCAAAAAAAGATATAAAAAATGTTAAAAATAGATTACCAAATAAAGAAGTTAATTTCAAATCAGCGTATATATCAATGGAAAAATTTGTTGAAGGTACAAAATAAAGGTATAGAGTATGAAAAAGATTTTATGTTACGGAGATTCAAATACATTTGGGTACAATCCTTGTGATGCTTCAAGATATGATGAGCAGACAAGGTGGACTGCTCTTTTGCAGAATATTTTAGGTGACGGATACCAAATTATTGAAGAAGGTATGTGTGACAGAACAGGAATTGCAGATAACGACAAAGGCTTTTTGTTCTCAGCCCAAAGACATTTTCCAAAATTAATGCAAAAAACAAAGGAAGTGGATATTCTTGTTCTATGGATAGGAACAAATGATTTGCAATTCAAATATAATTTGTCTTTAGAGCAGATTGAAAAGGGACTTGAAAAACTTATTGTAATTGCGCAAAATTATGCTAAAAAAATCATTTTAATACCTTCTGTTGAACTTTCAGACAACATTTTAGACGGATATTTCCGCTGTCAGTTTGATAGCGAGAGCGTTTTAAAATCAAAAGAAATGAGTAAAATTTATAAAAAACTCCGTCGAATTTATAATCTTGAATATTTTGACATCAACGAATTTGTAAGACCGTCAGAAGTTGACGGTTTGCACTATGATGCAGACGGGCATAAAATTATCGCTCAAAAATTGTCAGAATTTTTGGTGAAAATTTGAATTTATTTTTACATAAAAAATATTATCGGTATATAAATATAATAAATATATTGCTCCGCAGGGTTCTCCGAACAGGGGCACTTTTGGTGGCAAAAGTGCCTCAAAACCACGACCTGCACTTCGTTCGCTAATCATTTGTACTTGCTCCACATACAGGCGGGATAACTCACTATCGTTCAAACAAATCCCGCCTTGTTGTCGTGTCGCAAACAATGATTGCTCACTGCGTAAAGGTCGTATAATAACCCTCACCCGCATTTCTATG
>Ga0310695_10011274_pt1 | contig 12817 bp, 6 predicted proteins | sample RumenRJG_04DNA_FD_203882 | JGI IMG/M metagenome (GOLD analysis project Ga0310695, IMG submission 203882) | Bovine rumen microbial communities from Lethbridge, Alberta, Canada - RJG_04 (v2) (version 2) | ecosystem: Host-associated > Mammals > Digestive system > Stomach > Rumen | place: Canada...
GACGGCGGCGGGGACATCCGGATGCGCCGACAGAAAGGCGTCGAGGCGCGGCAGGGGCTCGTCGTGTCCGTCCCTGTGAAGTTCGCGATAGGCGCGCAGCACGCCGACGGCGTGACGGACCTGCGCATCGTCCCTGCCGAATCGCCGCTCGAACGCGTTGACCAGGTTGATCAGGTGCACGACCGCGCCCTTGCCGAACCCGAGGCGGCGGCGCGGCATCGTCAGCCCCTTCTCAAGGACATGATATCCCATGACGATCTCGGCCCGGGCGGCGGCCCTGCGGTCGAGATGCAGGGCGCCGGCGCCGGCCATGAACTGCGCCCGATCGTAGCGGAACGCGCGCGACGCCTCGTGGCGCACACGCGCGCGCGCCACGGCGGACAGGAACAGGCGCTTGATGTTTTTGAGCTGCTTAATCATGCGGCGAAATCAGTGGAACCTCTGTGTTCACAGTTGGGAATTATATCACAAATCGGGCCGAAAGGGTATTGACCGCCCGGACAGATCGTCTTCATCGAGGACGGCCGTTCAGAGGAGGCCGCAGGCGGCGAGGACCTTGCGCGTCGCCGTCGCGAGCGGGACCTTGCGCGGATCGCGGAACTCGGCGTCCGCGCGCACGGCGCGGCTCGTCGTCAGCTCCAGCCGGAAATGCGAGAAGACCTGCACGTGCGCGACCGACGGTTCGACGGCCGGCAGCTCCCACAGCCCTTTCAGAAGCCCGCCCGCGCGGTTCTGGACAAGGAGCACGCGCCCCTTCGCGTCCGTCACGACGACCGCCGCGACGCGCCGCACGGGCAGCTCCTTCTTCGCCGCCTTCACGGGATAGTCGCCCTGCGTTCCGTTCCGGCGCGCCGCGCACGCGGCGCGGAGCGGACACGCGGCGCAGTCCGGGTTCGTCGGCGTGCAGACGAGCGCGCCCAGCTCCATCATCGCCTGGTTGAAGTCGCCCGGCACCGCGGCCGCGGCGATTTCGCCGCGGAGCCGCTCCGCGAGGCGCGCGCGCGCCGGGAGCTTCCTGAAGTCGTCGTCGAGCTTCCAGTACCGGGCGAAGACGCGCGCGACGTTGCCGTCGACGACGGGAATGCGCTCGCCGTCCAGCACCGAGGCGAGCGCGGCGGCCGTGTAGGGCCCGACGCCCGGCACGGCGGCCCACGCCGCCGCCGAATGCGGCCAGCCGCCCGCGGCGATCATCTTCGCGGCCTTGAGGAGGTTGCGCGCGCGCGCATAGTAGCCGAGCCCTTCCCACGCCTTCAGGACATCGGCCTCGTCGGCGGCGGCGAGCGCGGCGACGGTCGGGAAGCGCTTCAGGAAGCGCGTGTAGTACGGCAGCACGGAGGCGTACGTCGTCTGCTGCATCATGATCTCGCTCAGCCAGCAGGCGTAGGGCGCGGGCTTGAGCCGCCACGGCATCGGGCGCTTCACCTCGGCAAACCACGCCTCCAGCCGCGCCGCGAGGCCGCCGGTCTTCCGCACGCGCCGCATGACGTCAGGCCCTCTTCCTCGCGCGGAACAGGAGCGAATAGACGAGGACGACCGCGAAGCAGATCGCGGGCACCACGAACGAGGCCCGGAGCGACGCTTCCGTCAGCTTCAGGTCGCTGTCCCACACGTTCGGGAACATCGGCACGAGGCGCGTCCAGACCGACTGCGCGTCGCCGATGATGTCCGCCATCCACGGCGTCAGCAGCGCGCCGCCGACGATGGCCATGATGAGCCCCGCCGCGCCGATCTTGTGCGCGCGCGGGTCGATGCCGCCGAGCGCGAGGCCGTAGATCGTCGGGAACATGAGCGACATGCAGCCCGACATCGCGATGAGGCAGACGACGTTCCACGCGAACGGCAGACCGAACGCGTGGAAGACGACGTCCGACGGCAGGTACATGACGCCCGCCGTGCACGCGATCGCCGCCGCCGCGAACACCGCCATCAGCCGCGCGGGATCGACGTACTTCATCACGAACGTCGCGATCCAGCGGCAGGCGACGAACGTGACGATGGCGACGATGTAGTAGGTCGAGGCGTCCTTTTCCGTCAGGCCGAACTGCTTGCGGCAGTAGACGTTCATCCATGTCCACGCCGCGATCTGCACGCCGACGTAGAAGACCTGCGCGACGACGCCCAGATACCAGCGCGGCGAACGCGCGAGGATGCCGAGCACCGTCTTGATGTCGCCGCCGCCGCCCGCGGCCGTATCCGCGTCCGTACGCTTCGAAAGGAAGAAGAAGAGCCAGATCGCCGCCGCGATCGCGCAGAGCCCCACGTAGGGGACGCAGACCCAGAAGAGCTCGTGGTGGACGATCGCCTCCAGCGCCTCGGGCGCCATCGCCGCGCGTTCGTCGGCGGTGGCGGGATTGAGGTTCGCGAGGATGAGGCCGCGCGCGAGGAAGATGCCGACGATCGAGCCGACGGGGTTGAACATCTGCGCGAAGTTGAGCCGCCGCACGGCCGTCGATTCGTCGCCGAGCGCGAGAACGTACGGGTTGCACGTCGTCTCCAGGACGGCGCACCCGCCCGCGACGATGAAGATGCCGACGATGTAGAGGCCGAACGACTGCGCGAGGCACGCCGGCACGTAGAGGAGCGCGCCGAGGCAGTAGACGCCGAGGCCCGCGAGCACGCCGACGCGGTAGCCCGCGCGCTGGATGAGCAGCGAGGCGAAGAGCGCGATCACCGAATACGCGCCGTAGAACGACACCTGCACGTAGCCCGCCGTCGACTGGCTCGTCATGAAAATCTTCTGGAAGGCGGGCACGAGGTTGTCCGTCATGTTGTTCAAGAGCCCCCACAGCGCGAAGCAGCTGACGAGCAGCGTGAAGATCGCGAGGTAGCGGCGCGGGACGACGGGGGTGGGTGCGGCGGTCATGTCAGTCTCCTGTTGCGGATGGTCGGATGATTTCATAGCGCGCGGGATCGGCCGCGTGCAGCCGGAAATCCGTCAGGCGGCCGTCCGCCCAGGCGAGATCGACCGTCGCGCCGCCGCGCAGGCGCAGGCCCTTCACCGCGCCGGTCTTCCACGCCGTCGGCAGCGCCGGCAGCAGGCGCACGAGCACCTTCCCGTCCGCCGTCGTCTCGTGGCTCTGCACGAGCATTTCGCAGACGGCCGCGACGAGCCCCAAGTTGCCGTCGATCTGGAACGGCGGGTGCGTCGCGAAGAGGTTGTCGAGCGTGTTGTGGACGAGCAGCCCTTCCAGCATCTCGCCCGCCTTGTCGCCGTCGCCGAGCCGCGCCCACAGCGCCGCGCGCCACGGCCACGTCCAGCTCCGGCGCGAATCCTTCGTCGTCGTGCGGCCGACCTCGAGCGAGACGCGGGCCGCCGCCGCGAGTGCCGGCGTCGCCGCGCGCGTGATCGTCGTGCCGGGATAGACCGCGAAGAGGTGCGACGTGTGGCGGTGCTCGTCGTGCTTCCGGTCGATGTCCGCCTGCCATTCCTGCAGCTGCCCCCACGAGCCGATCTTGTTGCCGCCGAGCCGCGCGAGCGTTTCGCGCGCTTCCGTCGCGTCCTCGCCCAGCGTCTCGGCCGCCGCGACGACCGCCCGGAGGAGCTCCGCCATCAGCTGCTGGTCGTGCATCACGCCGTCGGCCACGGGCCCGTGCTCGGGGCTCCAGCCCGCCTTGACGAGCAGCGTGCCGTCCGGCCCTTCGACGAGGTGTCGGAGCATGAACGCCGCCGCATCCCGGAGGAGCGGCCACGCGGTGTCGCGCAGGTACGCCGCGTCGCCCGTGAAGCGGTAGTGGTCGTACGCCATCACCGCCAGCCACGGCGCGCCCGCGAAATTCCACTTCCAGCCGCCGCCGCCGAACGCATTGAGCGACGTGCGGTAGGCGACGCCCTCGGACTGCGGGAACGCCTTGCGCGTCTCCGCCGCCGCCGTGCGGTTGGCCGCCGCGAGCCAGTCCGTGACGGGCTGCCACAGCTCGGCGAGGTTGGCGACGTCCACGCCCCAGTAGTTCATCTGGAGATTGATGTTGGTGTGGTAGTCGGCATGCCACGGCGGGCGGTTGCTGTTGCACCACAGCCCCTGGAGGTTCGCCGGCAGCGTGCCGGGGCGGCTCGACGAGATGAGCAGGTAGCGCCCGAAGTTGAACTGCGTCTCGACGAGTTCGCGCAGGATGTCCGCGCGGCGCGTCAGGGAGAACATCGACGACAGCCGGTTGCGCCGCAGGCCCTGGAGCCGCGCACGCGTCGTCTCGCCGTCCACGCGCCTGTCGTCCGCGAGATCGAGCCGCACGCGGTCGTAGTAGCGGCGGTAGTCGGCGACATGCGCCGCCTTGAGCGCGTCGAAATCGCCGCGGAACGGTTCGGCGTACGGCGCGCACGGTCGGCCGAGCCCGAAGTCCGCGCGCGTCAGGTCGTACGACGTCTTCGCGCGCAGGAAGACGACGAGGTTCGTCGGCGCGACCCGCCACCAATCGGCGCGCGCCGCGTACGCGAGGCCGTTTTTCAGCCGGCCGCCGAACGCCCGGGAGCCCCCCGCGCGGCCCGCCGCGCCCGGACCCGGCGTCGCCGTCTCGCCGTGCGCGCCCTCCAGCGTCACCTTCGCCTCGAACGGCGCGCTCGCCGTGAACCGCAGCGCGATCACGTCGGCCGGCGCGCTCGCGAACGCTTCGCGGACGATCTCCGTGCCGTCGTCCAGCGTGACGCGCACCCGGTGGACCGCCTCGCGCAGGTCGAGGAAGCGCGCATACGCCTTCGCCGTCTTCTCCCCGTATCCCGCGAACGCGACCGTCAGCTCGCCGAAGTTCTGGTAGTCGCCCACCGTCCGGTCCGTGGCGACGCTTTCCGTCACGCCCGTCGCGCCCGACAGGTTCTTGTCGCCCGTCCACAGCGAATCGACGTTGAACTGCACGCGCTCGCACGCGACGCCGCCCGTCAGCATCGCGCCGAGCCGGCCGTTGCCGATCGGATAGCGTTCACCCTCCCAGGCCTTCGCGTCCGCCGAGGCCGGCCGGTCGTCCCAGATCAGATCGCCGCCAAACGCGCAGGAAGCGAGGCAGAGCATGCCCAGCATACTTTTTTCCATTCGTTTCATCAAGTCCCCCCTGACTGAAGAATGGATATTATACTAAATCTGAGCGCCTTTGCGCCACCCTCAGCGGCCGATAAATCTCAGCAGCGCCTCAAGGAAGTAGTAGTCGGCGTAGTTGATGGACGCGTCGATCTCCGTGTCCTCCGGCAGGTTGCCGACCGAGTGCTTCAGCAGGAAGCCGCCGCATTCGCCCGGCGCGCACAGGTAGGCGGGCGAGGCGAGCGACAGGAGCATCTCCACCGCGCGCGCGCGGTACGCCGCCGCCTTCTCGCCGCCCGCGTACTTCGCCAGCTCCAGGAGCGCCGACGCCATCACCGCCGCCGCGCTTGCGTCGCGCGGCGCGTCCGGGATGCCGGCGGCCTGGTAGTCCCAGTAGGGGATCTTGTCGTCCGGCAGGTTCGGCGCGGCGAGAATCCAGTCCGCCATCTTCACCGCCCGCGCGAGGTAGCGCGCGTCGTCCGTCTCGCGGTACATCATCGTGTAGCCGTAGACGCACCACGCCTGGCCGCGCGCCCACGCGCCGTCGACGCACGCGCCCTGCCACGCGTACCGCGCCCAGATCTTGCCCGTCTTCGGGTTCCAGTCGGTCACGTGGTAGGCCGTCCCGTCGGGCCGGAAGTGCGTCGCGTCGAGCTTGTCGGCGTGGCGGCGCGCGAGGCGGTCGTAGGCGCGGCTGCCGCCGTTCTTCGCGACCCATTCCAGCATCTCGAGGTTCATCATCGAGTCGATGATCACCGGGAACTGCATGAACTTCGGGTAGTCCCAGCTGCGGATGAGGCCCATCGGCTCGCTCCAGCGCGTCGCGAGCGCCGCCGCCGCGTCGAAGATGACCGCCTTGTAGTCGTCGCCGTGGCCGCCGTACTTGATGCCGTTGCCGTAGGAGCAGAAGAACATGAAGCCCATGTCGTGGTTGCCCGTGTAGTGGCGCGCCGGCTCCAGCCGCGCCGTCCACGCTTCGGCCGCCGCCTTCCATTCGTCCTTCTGCGTGTAGGCGTAGAGGTACCAGAGGCTGCCCGGGAAGAAGCCCGTCGTCCAGCCGATCGGCGGCTCGGTCTTGTACGCGCCGCGCGTCCAGCTGCGCGGCAGCTCCGTCGTCACGCCGCGTTCGTCCATCGCCGCGATCAAGCGCGCGAACTGCGTTTCCGCGCGCGCGAACACCTTCGGGACTTCCGCCGTCAGGCGCGCTTCATTCTCCGCCGCGCCGTCCGCCGCCGGCAGAGCGAGGGCGGACAGGCACAGGACACCCAGCATGATTTTCATTTTCATGCCCATAGTATATCAAAAATGCCCGCCGCCGCGTCTCCCTCGAAAAGGGGAGCTACCGGCGGATGTCGCGCACGCCCGGCGCGAGCCCCGCGCCCTTCTGCGGCGTCAGCTTGACGAGGTGCGTCGCGTGGCCCGGCACGGAGACGGAATAGGCCGCGTCGAAGACGCCTTCGTCCGCCTGCCGCCAGAGGTCGCGCACCGCCCACGCGCCGACGAGGCCGAGGTCCGCGAACGACACGCGCACCGTCTGCTCCTCGTCGTCCGCGTTGAAGAGCGCCAGCGCGAACGTCCCGTCCGCGAGCGGGCGCGCCCAGATCTCCGTGCCGGCCGCCGCGTCTTCGGCGACGCGCGCCGCCGCCGCGCCGAGCGCGTCCTGGTCGACGGCCAGCACCTCGTCGTTCGTGAGGAGCGCGAGCGTGAAGTCGTCGATCGCCGTCAGGTCGCAGCCGATCATGAGGGGCGAGGCGAACATGCACCACATCGTCATGTGCGTGTACTGCTCGTTGGGCGTCAGGCGGCTCGCGCCCGCGTCGAAATCCTTGCCGCCGGCCCAGACGTTGCGCCCGAGAACGAGCATGTCCGCGTCGTTCCACGCGCCCGGCCGGACGTAGGACCACAGCGGCGCCTGGGCGCGGATGCCGCCGTACACGCTCGGCCACGTGTCGAAGATGTCGCCCGTCGTGCGCCACGACTGGCCGCCGACGTCCGCGCCCCAGGCGGAGACGTTGTCCTGCCCGTACTGGCAGAGCGAAAAGACGATGTCGCGCGGCTGCGCGCGCAGGCATTCGCCCATCAGCCGGTAGGGGCGGCAGTGGCGCTCGTGCCCTTCGCCGGTGGCGACGGTGCCGTAGCTGCACCAGTCGTACTTCAGGTAGTCGTAGCCCCACGCGGCGTAGCAGTCCGCGTCCTGGCGCTCGTGCCGCCAGCTGCCGGTGCAGCCGCCGCACGTGTACGGGCCCGGCGACGAGTAGAGCCCCGCCTTGAGGCCGTGCGCGTGGATGAAGTCGGCGAGCGCCTTCATGTCGGGGAAGCGCGCGTTCGGCGCGATGGTGCCGTCCGCGTTGCGCTCGGGGCCGGCGAGCGTGGGGTCGCTCCTGCCGTTCTCCGGGTTCTTCTGCCAGAAGTCGTCGATGTTGACGTAGGAATAGCCGTGCTCGTCGAGCCCGAGGCGGACGAACGCCTCCACCGCCGCGCGCATCTTCGCGTCGCTCACGCCGCCGGCGAAGGCGTTCCACGAGTTCCAGCCCATCGGCGGCGTCAGCGCGATCGTCTCGCCGACGACGAGCGTCATCTTCTGCTGCGCGCGGCCCTTCGCGTTGCGGGCCGTGATCGTGAGGGGATAGCTGCCGGGCTTCGCGACCGTGCCGGAAAGAACGCGCGTGGCGGCGTTGAACGTGACGCCCTTCGGGAGAGGCGAGACGGCGAGCTGGACCGGCTTCACGCCCGTGACGGGCACCTTGAAGAGGAGCGGGTGCCCGGGGCGCACGCCGTAGCGCGCGGGCGCGTGGAGGCGCGGCTTGCCGTCGTCCTTCGGCGTGAGGATCCCGAGCTGCCGCGTCATTTCCGCCGCGCGCAGCGGGCGCGTGCCGTCCTTGAAGGTGAAGACGGCGTCGCACCAGTCGGCATGGTCGTAGTAGTTGTCGTCGCCGCCGTCGGTGACTTCGAGGACGACGGACGCGGCGCCGGTGAGGTCGGCCGCGATCGGCTGCGCGGGCGCGCCGCCCTTCGCCGCGACCTCGGCGACGACCTTGCCGTCGGCGATCACGCGGAAGACGACGCTGCCGCGGCCGTGCGTCTCGTCGTCGACGCCGACCCGGGCGGAAAAGGCGAGCGCGTTGCCGCGCGCCGCGATGCGGTGGCGGCTGGGCGCGTGCGTGCCGACGCCGCGCGCGTAGGTCGTGCCGCCGACGCGCAGGTCGAGGCCGCCGATCGACTTCCCCGCCTGGACGGTGCCCCAGCCCGTGCGCATCCGCCCCAGGCCCGTCGCCTCCAGAGGAATCGCCTCATCCGCAAAACCGCAGACCGCCAGCCCCAGGACGGCCGCCGCCGCAATCACGACTCTTTTCTTCATTGTCTCGCGCTCCCTTTGATTCTCATGTTGCCAGATTCAAGTGCCGCGCTATTTCACGATGACGCGGAAGCCGTGCGGCGCCGGCTCGCCGCCGGGCGCGAACGGCAGCGTGAAGGCGAGGTCCCCGTTCGCGCCGACGGCCGCCACGCGGTAGAAATACGTCTCGCGCGCCGGATGCGGCGGCTCGTCGGTCAACGCGCAGTCCGTCAGCCCGTCCTCCGAGACCGTCGTCCATTCGCCGTCCTCCACGCGCCGCTCCACGCGGTACGACGCGGCCGCCGCGACCGGCTCCCACGACAGCCGGACACGCGAACCCTTCCACGCCGCCGCCGCGTCCTTCGGCTCCGTCAGCACGGCCGCCACGTCGTCCGCCGTCCAGCCATACAGCTTCAGCTCCGCGATGTTGCCGAAGAAATCCCCCTCCGGGCGCGAGAAGTAGATGAAGCGATACGCCTCCCGGCTGGTGGTTTCGAACGTATACCACTGCCGCGCCGAAACTGCGGACGCGGCAGAAATCGCCGTCGGATCCGCACACCACGAAAAACCTGCGATGTCGCTGGCGTCGTTGGAGCCGTAGAGTATGACACCGTTTGCACGACCTTCCCAGCCGGGACGGGGATAGAAGGCAAAGCGACCGATCGAATAGGCCGAGCCGAGGTCCACACCCACCTTGACGGTGTCGTCGGACGTGTCTTCATATTTTTTGTTTCCGACATCCGGAGCAGTTTGCGTATCTCCGTCCACAATGCGCCTGCCGTCGCCAGACCAGTTCGACGGCGCGACATAATACCAGATCGGCTTGGCTGTCGTCAGCGCGAGACGCTTGGCGGGGACGTACGTCATCTCGACGCAGGCACCCGGATAGTCCGTGCCGTCGACGGTGTTGACCGACTGGAACGTGTAGAAGTACGTGACGCCGGAAACGGCCGTCTCGTCCGTCCAGCCGGTCGCGTCGCCGCGCAGATCGACGGACATCACAACGTCACCCGTGCCGCCGCCGGCCGCCGCCGACCGCGTGACGCGGATCGTGTTGCACGGCACGTCGGGCCGCTCCCAGCTGAACACCGGCGCGCCGTCGTCGTCCGGCGCGACCGTGACATTCCGCGGCGCGACGTTCGGCGTCGCGTCCGCCGGCAGGAACTCCACCTCGGCGAGATTGCCCCACACGGGACAGATGCGCACATACCGCGCCGTGCCGGCGGTGAAGCTGTCATTGGCCGTCGAGTATTCCACGGCCCGGGTCGAATCGCCGTTTTCATCCGGCAGCCTCGCCAGCACGGTCTTTTCGGCGAAATTGGCCGTGTCCGAGATTTCCACGGGAATGCTCTTCGTGCGATGCTCCTGGCCGTCGCGCGCGACGATTCTCACGCCGCCCACCCTGCGCGCTTCGCCAAGATCAAGCCCCATCCAGTCCGTTTCGGTCTTGCCGTCGTAATAGGTGGACATGTCGCCGTCAAACGCCTTCTCCTTGGTATTGACGCCGTCATTATAAGAGCCGTTCGTGCCGATGATCGTGCCGGCGAGGCGCGTGCGAAACGGCACGGTCTTCGCGTCTCCCGCCGTCTCGCCCGCGAGGTTGACGGCAACAAGGCGGACCTCGGCGTCCCGGACGAAGTAGGTGGCCGCGGCGGATCGAACGGCCGTTCCTTCGTCCAGGAACCAGTGCTCCGCGAGCGTGGTCCACGCCTCTTCGCCCGTGTAGCGGTAGTCAAGCCGGTGGAGGCAGGCGTCGGCCTGCGCGGTGAAGCCGTAGTTGAGCCGGCCGTTGATCAGATCGAACGGCGTCTCGGCCCACGCGGGACCGGCCGCAGGCGCGGCGGCCGCCGCCAGCGTGTCGGCGCTGACGCCGTAGAACTCCACTTCCTGGAAGTTGCCGCCGCAGTCGCCGATGACGCGCAGGTACGTGAACGTCTGTCCGAGAAGCGCGAGGTCGGTCACAAAACCGTCCTGACCCGCGCGGAGTTCCGCGGCCGTATAGCTGTCCGGCACGGTATAGAGCGTGACGGCGTCCGTGAAGTCGGCGCTGTTCGCGCCCTGGAAGCGGCTCCCGACGGCGCGTCTGGTGTTTATATCCGAATTCCCGCCGCGCCCCCAGAACCGTACGCGCGTCACCGTCATCGGCGTCGTCAGCTCATACCCGCCCCAGTGCGGGCCGGAGGATTCCGGATCGAAACAGAACTGCCCGTCTCTGACTCCGTCGAAAAGAGCCGCCTTCGTGTTGCCGGGGACATTCCCGTACGACCCTTCCGCGCTGCTCAGCACCACAAGCGCGCCGGTGTCATCCGTGACGGCGAGCGTCTTGAGATTCGTGGTCGCAAGGCCGATGTAGGCCTGCGCCGTGAGCGTGCCCAGCGCCGCGGCGAGAGCGATTGAGACGGTTCTTTTCATTTCGACCTCCTCGTGTTCAATTGGCTGCGTCCGGTCTTTCTGAGCCGAACTTTGCCTGAATTATACCATTTCCCCCGAACCCGGTTCAAGGTTGTCTAGACAGGATTTTGAACGGCGGGCCGACCGCGACGATTCCGTAATTTAAGCCAACAAAAAAAGGGAACCCGGGAAAGAGAGGAAACCCGGATTCCCGAAAAAGGCTCAGCCTTTTTGCTCTAATTATTGCCGGTCGTCGACACGTTGAGCCGGTAGAACGTGCACGCGCCCGCCGCATCGAGCGTCAGCTCAAGAGCCGAGCCGTCCGACAGCGTCGCCGTGCCCGGCGCAAGATCGTTCACGTCCGCGCCCGAGCACAGGCGGTAGTAGAGCCCAGCGATAGGATTGTCTATCGTCACGGACGCATTGCCTTCGCTGGAGAGTTTCGAGAAATCGACATCCGCGAATTCCTGCGTCAGCGCGGCACCCAAGTCGCTCTTCGCATTTTCCGTAAAGTCCACGTACACGAACCACTTGCTGTCCTCCACCCGCCGGGCTTCGGCCGAAAACAGCGCGCGGTAGGCGGCGACCTTCTCGTCAGTCTTCAGGACCGCCGCGACAGCGGACGGTATGGCGACACCGTTCTTCGCCGCCTCAGCGGCGGCCGCCTCGCTCGGATATTCAACACCGTCGTCACCGGCGACAGTGGAAGCGAGCGGGTAGAAATAATCTTGCTCGCTTTCCGTCACCTTGAATGTCGTGGCGCCCTTCGGCTCGATGCTGCCTTTGGGCATGACAACCACACCCTGCTCGACGGATACGCGGCCCGTGAACGTCGGAGCAACCGTGAACGTGAGCGTACCCGTGCCGCGCTTCACAAGCCCGCCATCAGCCGTCTCGCCCAGAGATGCGTCATGTTGAAGCGCTTCCTGAATCGACGGGCTGTTGGCGCCGGTGTCGATGATTGCGCCGCCCTCGCCGACAAAAACATTTGACAGGCTCGCCTGGAGAAGACCGTTCCCATCCGCCGATGTCGCCACTAGCGCTCCACCGTCCAGATAGACCGTGCCGGTGCTGTTGTCACCCGAATAGATTCCCGGCACGGAAACGCGTCCACCCGAGAGCCGCAGCGTACCCGTTCCGCCGCTCACGCCCACGCCCAGCCACTTTTCAACCACGAGCGAGCCGCCGCCGCTGACGATCAGTTCGCCCGTTCCATGCTCGCCGACTTTGACATCGTAAGCGTTCGCGGTCACCGAACCGGAGGCGATTTCGAGCCGACCGCAAGACGATTCTTCATTCGCGATATAGATCGAGTTGCCGAACACATACGTCCCGCCGACAATCTTCGCCCCGCAGCCCTCCAGTCCGCTGATCACAATATCGCTGTCTGTTGTTTTACCATATTCATCATTCGCGGCTGTGAACGTGAAGAAATCGCCGCCATGGAACTTCCAGCCGCCGTTCTGTTTGGATCCTTCCGCGACATCCATCGTCACGGATGTGCGTGCTCCTTTGTAAGCACCGAATATCTTAGTCCACGGACAATATCCTGCGCCCCAGTTCGATCCCTCATTGTAGCTTTCCGTTGCGCCAAGCCAACGATACTTCGCCTCATCATCCGTTAATTTACGCAGCTTGAGCGTCGTGCCAGAAAGCGAAATCGCCGCGCAGGGGATGGCCGTTTCGCCTTGTTTGAGCACGATGTCGTTGACAGAGCCATTGGCGCCGAGGCTGATGCCGCTGATGGAAAACTCCTGCGCGGCTGCAATTTCCACAGCGCTGTCGATTGCGATTTCCAGCGTGCCGCCGTTGAGGACGACCGTCTTGGAAAGCGTCGGAGATGCGGAGTCAGCCGACGCGGTCAGCGTACCGCCCGAAAGCGTGACCGAACTCGCACTTGTCGAAGGCAGGTAGGCAAGCGCATAGGTGCCGTCCGTTATCTCGATGGAAGAAAATGTCGTAGATTCCGTGGTTCCGCCCGCCAGTTCAAGTGCGTATTTGTCGTTTACGCTGGCAGACTCCCAGAACTTCAGCGTCCCGCCTTTTGCGACAATCTTCGTTGCGTCGGTCGCGCCCTTCAGCGCAA
>Ga0310695_10011276_pt1 | contig 12815 bp, 15 predicted proteins | sample RumenRJG_04DNA_FD_203882 | JGI IMG/M metagenome (GOLD analysis project Ga0310695, IMG submission 203882) | Bovine rumen microbial communities from Lethbridge, Alberta, Canada - RJG_04 (v2) (version 2) | ecosystem: Host-associated > Mammals > Digestive system > Stomach > Rumen | place: Canada...
GCTTGTAGTTGTCGGGGGCCTTTGTCTCGGTCACGACCAGCGTGGACGGGTCGACTTTGGACAGCACGATCTGCCCCTCCGCGTTAGTGGTGTAGAGACCATTGGTGGAGGTCAGTCCCTCGTTGTCTGCGAGCAGTTTGCCGCTGGCATCCGTAACGCGGAAGGTCGCGCCCGCCAGTCGCTCCTTGGTCACGGAGTCGTACTTCTCAATGATGAGGTTGCCCTTGGGCTGGTTCAGAAACTCCAGCTTGATGGTCTTGCCGCTCTGAATCTGGATGGTCTGCGGTGTATCGTCGAGAACATACCCCGATTTGGCGCGGGACTCCTTGACAATGAGCGTCGTACCGGGGTCAAGGTTGTCAATGAGAATGGAGCCGGAGGCGTCGGTCGTGTACCTACCGTTCGCCTCGCCCAGCGCCGCGCCGGTGCTGTCCGTGATATAGAACTGAACGCCAGAGAGCGGCGCATGGGTAATGCTGTCGATTTTGCGGATCAACGCAGAGCCTTTAGGAGCGTTCCCAAAGTGCAACCGCACCACATCCTGCTGCTCTCCGCTGATGAACGCGGTCTGCGGTGCGGTGTCGATGATGTGTCCGCTGTCGCTGGCAATCTCCTCCACAATGTAGGTGCCTTTGGCGAGGCCGGTCACGGTGAAGCTGCCGTTCGCGCTCGTCACATAGCGCCCGATGACCGTGCCGCCCGTGCCGGAGGTGTCGGTGAGATAGCGGAGCTGGAACACCGCGTCCTTGACCGCTTCGCCCGTCACGGTGTCGTACTTGTAGACGACCAACGCGGAGAGCGGCACGTCCTCAAAGGTGATGGACTTGGCCTCACCTGCAAGGAGATAGAACTCCTGCGCCGCCTCGGAGATCGCGTAGCCGGTAGGCGGCGTTACCTCTGTGATCTTGTACCAGCCGTCGCGCTGATGCGTCAGCGTGAACGTGCCGTCCTCGCCGGTGTAGAAGTAGCCGAGGTCGTTCCGCTCGCCCGTGGTCGTGTTGTTAGATGCGTACTCCACATGGAATTTCGCGCCCTCCAACAGATCGCCGGTAACGGACGATACCTTGCGGACGGTGATGCTCGGCTTCTTATGGTCATAGAAATACGCCGTATGATCGCGGTTGGCGTACAGCGTGACCAGTTCGCTCGGCGCGTCCATCAGCCAGCCTTCGGGTACGGATTTTTCGCTGATCTCATAGACGCCGGGCAGCAGGTTCGCAAGCGCCGCCCTGCCGTTGCGGTCGGTGCGGATCTCGTCCACGCTGTGACCGTCCGCCGCGCTGACCTTGAATACGGTGTCCGCGATGGGTTCTCCCGTGTCGGCGTCGTACTTGTAGACGATGAGGTTGGGACGTTTCTGATTCTCCACGACCAGCGTGGAGGTCTTGCCCGCGAACAGCTCCACATGGAACTCACGCAGGTCAAGCACATGATCGGCGGTCGTGGCCGTCTCGCACACGGAGTACACGCCGGGGTCAAAGTTGCTGATCGTGATTTCACCGTTGGCGTCCGTGGTGCGGTCGAGGTAGCTTGTGCCGTCCTCGATCTTTGCGATGCGGAACGCGACGCCGGGAAGCGGGGTGCCGTCCGAGGACAGCTTGACGATGTGGATGGTCGGGCGAATGCTGTTGGTAAACACATACTCTGCGTTTTCATTGCCGTCTAAATGAATGATTCGCTGGGCGTCGTCGATCACATAGCCGGGGCAGGACAGCTCCGTCACGACATACGCGCCGGTCGGGAGCCGCGAGAGGTCGATGCTGCCGTCCGCGCCGTACTTGATGGACGTGCCCTCCGGCACCAGCGCCGGGACGCCGTAGAGCCGCGGGTCGGTGCAGTACGCGGGGATCTCCTTGGTCTGCCCCGCCTGCTCGGAGCGGTAGAGGTAATAGGTATAGTGCTGCGTTTTCACAGCGCCGTTGACGCGGAGCCAGTCAAGGTCGTCGTTCCTCGCGTACACGTTGACCTCTGCCATCGCTTCTTCCAGCGACGTTGCGGCGTTGGCGGGTACGGCGACAAGGCTCAGGAGTGTCACCAGCGTCAGGAAAAGTGCTGTTATGCGTTTTGTCATGTTGAAATCCTCCAATTTTTTGTGTTTTGATAAAAAAGAAAGCGCGCCAAAATCGGCGTGCTTTCTGTCACTATTCGCCGCGCCATTGACGCGCGGCGTGCGTTGGGGTATGATGGTGAAAATGAGGTGAGTGTATGCGAAAAAAGGAAATGAGCAAAGCAGAACGTGGCCATAAAAAGCCGGCGGACAACCCAAGCGCAGAGGATCAACAGTCGGTAATGGACTTACACGATCCACGAGTCAGGTATTTAAATAAGCTGCAAAAAATATGGGTTTCTTGCGCAGTTTTGGCTGCGTTCTCTGGAATTGTAGGCTTTTTGGCGCCAGACGAATGGAAAACGGATATCGGAATTTTATGCTTTTTTTTGGCTGTTGTGTGTGCAGCCCACTTTCTCTATTGTTACTATCTTGCCAAAGCATGGGGAATACAGATGGGCGAAAAGGACGAGAAAAGCGATGAATAAGCCATTATTGTGACTTAGAAAACTCACTCACAGCACCGTGTGGAATGCCGAGGACACCACCCACTACCGCATTATGGAGAGCTTTGTCCCACTCCGTTTCGCTTATGCTTTGTATAGAGTCTTTGCCCGTATAGACCGACTTAAGCATCTGCTTAACCACACTACTGACAAAGCTTTCAAACCATTCTCCGGTTACGGATGCGGCGACTCCGAGAAGCCTTTTCCCCGTTTTGCTTTTTGCATACCTTTTGAAAGCCCCTTTGATTTCCGCATCCCAACGGCCTACACCATAGACACCAGCCAAGCCATCAAGAGTGTCTTCGATTACCGTGTCGGTCACTGCGGTCAGTATTCCGTAAAGCGTCGCGTCTGTGAGATTGGCACCATCTTGCCTTGCTGACTGGGAATTGTTGCCGAAGGAGCGAGCAGCGAGCGGGGCAAGTTTGAGGTTATCTGCAAGCTTTTTTAGCATATCATCGCTTATATAATTTGGTCCCAATCCACCAATTAAAAGCGCACTTTTTGCTTTGTCCAGCCCAATTTCCGTCAATGCTACGCCGACATCGACCGCTGTCTTCCCTACCGCGCTAATCCCGTCCTTCGCCTTTGCAACGCTTGCCGCGGCGGAGTCCTTGATGTCGTCCGCGAGTCGGTAGGTTGCCTGCGTCGCGCCGCGCTGTGCCTCGCCTGCGCGAGACATTGCGTCAAGCTTTCGCCGGTAATCGTCGACGATGGCTTGTTGGCCCGCGATATCCTGCGCGCTTGCTCTGATCGCGCGAAGCTGAGCAAGATCGCGCCGCGCATGGTTCAGGCCGTCCTAGTAAGCGGACTGATACTCGCTGAGCATCGTATCTCGCCCGCCCTGTGTCAAATCGTAGATGGTGGCTCCCGCGTTGACGTCGGACGCGAGGCTGTTTTTTGCTCCGCCGAGGAAAGTCTGTCCCGCCCGGGAATCGCCGATGTGGGAAAGTGTTTTTTCCACAGCTGATTCGTAGGATTTCAGGATTTCGTCTGGTGTTGCCATGTGTGTTATACCTCCTTAATAACTTTCTAAGTTACTACATATTAGCACACGAGAAGTAACTTGTCAAGATATTTTTAAATTTTTTCTTAAGAGCCATAAGAGCTACACCTTGTAACCCGCCACTTTCATTAGCAATCCTGATTTTCCACAAAGGAGGACGCGCCTTTCGGCACGTCCTTTTATTTTGTTATTCAGTTCTCGCTACAGTGAGAGCAAACAGTAGCGGCAATATTGGTAGATTCCGTTGTGGTAGTAGTCCCACGCGGCGACGTAGTATCGGCTGTTCGGACGGCTGTGGACGAGGTCGGTCAGCTCGTTCTCCCGCCACGGCCAGAACTTCGCGGTGTAGGCTTCGTACTCCGTGGGCGTGGTCAGCTCGACCGTCGCCAGCGGCTTGCCGTTCTTCCACGCGGTTGGCTCTTTGCCGAGGGCGTTGTAGATCGTGTACTGCATCCGCCGCGTTTCGTACAGGTTCCGCACGAACAGGTCGTCGCCGTACTGGTCGTGGTAGTGCCTGACCTCCGGCTCTGGCAACGTGAGCGCCGGGAACGCGCTCCAGTCGCAGGTAGGCGCGGGCAGCTCTGGCAGCGCGCCGGGGGCGTAGACGTTGTTTTCCCAGCGGAGCGTATCCTTGACCTCGTAGAATGTGCCGTCGTCGCAGGGGATCAGGTCGCCGGTCTTTGGGACGTACTTGCTGCCGTCCGTGGGCAGGCTGACGATCTTGCCGGCTTGCGCCAGCTCGTCCTGATAGGGCGCGTCGCTGTCGATCTGGACGGCGCTGCCGTCCCAGCTCACGTTGAAGCCGACCGCCTTGCCGACGTCGCGCAGCTTGACGTAGTTGTTGCCGCCGATGGCGTAGGCTTCAAGTTGGACTCTTTCTCCATCCACATACATGGGCATGTAACTTCGCTGTGCGCTGACACTCTCAACGGCGGCTTCCGCCCCTCCGAGAATTGTTGCCCCGAGGAAAGCTCCAGTAAGCAGGGCGTAGACAGTTTTTTTCATTGTGAACGCCTCCTTTTTTCTCTGTCTACTGGGTTATACGAAAAAGGAGACCGTTTTTCAACACACTGAATTCACTTCATGACAGCCTGCACCACCCAGCGCTGGCTGGTGTCGCCCGCGACACAGGTAATGAGCGTGATCCGATTGTCGGAGGTGACTCCCAGATAGCTCCAATCGTCGTTGGCGATCTTCGCAACGGTCGTGACCGCATAGGTGCGTGTACCGGCAGTGGTGGTATAGGTGATCGTATCGCCGAGCTTGAGGTCCTTGATCGCGCCGATTGCATACGCAGAGCCACGGTTATGCCCGCAAACACAGACATTTCCGTCGTACACCGAGGTGTTCGTGAAGTGACCGAGCCCCTTGTTCATGCTGCTTGACGTTTCGCCTTCCCACAGATTGTAGTTCCGGACGCCGATGGCAGGGATCGAGATCCTGCCGATAGCGCCGTTTGAGAGCTTGAAGTCGCTGGTCAAGGCGGTAAACGCAATCCTATTCACGCTCGCGGCGGTAGGCGTCACCGCAGGCAGCGGCAGGATGGTCGTCGTATCAGCTACACCGTAGCCTGTGCCGACAACACCCGCCGCCGACTGCTGCACTCCGGGCAGGATGATCTTCTCCATCCACCCCGTCTGCGTCGTGGAGCTGCGCCCATATTCAAGCGCGGGGATCCGGTAGTCCACGATGTTGACGCCGCCGTAGTTGTAGCGCGAGCCGTACACGTCCTCATAGGCCGTAGAGCCATAATAGTCGGGCGCTTCGGTGCCGGAAAACGTGTAATCGGCAGCATTGGCGCTGACCGAGAACAGCATGGTCAGCAGAAACATCAGCAGCAGGTACGCTGCTCTGTGATTTCTCGTTTGTTTCAAGATGTGACCTCCTTCATGGTCTTTTGGTTGAACTCATGCCAGTCGCCGGGTTTATCGTTCTGCACCGTGTACTGGTACAATCCGCCTACGCACTCGACGCTGAACGCCCTGCCTTTGAGCCTCTTGGCAAGGCTTCGCTTGATCTCGATTGCGACGTTGCCTTCGGGGTCAATGTCAACGCCCGAGAGGTCAATGATCGGCTCGTCCTCTTTTTTGAGGCGGAACTTGGCGACGAGCTTATAGTCTCGGGGCTTGCTGCCGGGGACATATACATAGACGTTCTTTCGCTTCAGCACAAGGAAAGCGCTGCTGCCTATGAGCAGAGCCGCCGTAATACCGAGAAGCAGCCACAGCATCATACCGTTATCCTGAAACCTACGTGCCGGCGCCGCTTCAAGATCAAGCGGCTCGATCTTCTCACCGGTAAAGACGACGGTGTATGTGATGCTTTCAATGCCCTCTGCCGTGACTTCGCCCTTGTATTCCGCGGTGGTCACATAGCCCGTCGCCGCCTGATAGCTGCTGGAGCCCGTGTATGTCGCAATCGCCTGGAACTCTGACGGCACCAGCTCCTCACCTACAAGCGCCGTACCGGACACCTGCCACTCGACGCTCGCGAGCGACAGCGTTTTCCCGTTCTTGACAGCCGTTGCCGGGATATACGACATATCATTGGAGGATAACTGTCCGATGGTTTTGGTTTCCGTGATCGTGCTGCGGCGCGTCTCATAACCGGCTGCCTCGGTGTGCAGCGTCGTATGGTCCAGCGCCAGCTCGCCGCTGTACTCGCCGTCGTCGTAGGCAATCGTCGGCGCGAGCTGGTCGAGGATCTGCGTCAGATCGTTCTTTGCCGTCTCGACGGTAACGGTCTCCGTCGCGGTTTTGCTCATGTTGAACGGATGCTCTGTCTTTGTGGTGTACGCCCAAGCATAGTGATAGCCCTCATACCTGAATCGCGCAAATTTGACGGATGAGATCATACAAATCCATAAAAAGGCAGCGTTCTATGTTTACCGTGAGCTTTTTCACATGAACTTTACAGAGCAAAAAAACGTCATTCTGCTTTACCAGCGCCTCGGTAGTATGATGGGCATTCTGCTGTATCTGAACGATTACCCGCAGGACTCCGACCCGGAACAACTGGCAGACATGGTGCTGTCCATGGTAGCAGGAGACGCTGAAATAGAGATTAAGCCGTCGTGAACAAACGTATATCTTTCCATATCTGCTCAAATGCCAATCGCCCACTTGAAAAGGCTAATCGACAGTTCGTTCAGTTCGCTATGATTCAGCGCGGGTGCCTCGCTATTCTTCCGGTATTCTAACGGTGCGCCATCCGATGTATGATTCGTTTTACCGTTCTGCTCTATTTTGATTATCGGGTCGCTTTGATTGTTTTCCTTCATATTGCTCTCCTCCCCCTGTCATAAGCCAGCATCTATCAGATTCTTTCGCTCCGACTCAGGTATCTTCATTCCGCGTCTCCTTCTCTTCTGACTCCGATTCTTCTCCCATAAGACGGACGGCATTGGCGCTGCTCGCTTTCAGCTGCTCCGTAGCGGCGCGCAGCTCTGAAAGCTCCTGCTCTGTCAGTTTGTCTGCCCGGAGCTTTGACGCCTTTTTGCGAAGCTCGGCGACTTCCGACTTGATCCGTTTCTTTTCGTCCTTCTCCAGCTGCTTGCCCACCTTATGAAGCGCCTGCTCCGTCAACGCAATGGTCTGATTTGCCTCTGACTGCGCTTCCCAAAGGCTTCGGCGCAGCCCGTCCTGCGCGGCATACTGCTCCGCGTCACGGATGGCCTGTTCGATCTCATCATCGCTCATCCGTTCATTCTCCGTGATGGTGATGGAGTGCTGCTTTCCGGTATCCAGATCCTTCGCCGAAACCTTGAGAATGCCATTGGTGTCAATGTCAAAGGTCACTTCGATCTGAGGAACACCCGCCATGGCGCGCTTGATGCCGTTGAGGCGGAACCTGCCGATGGTCTTATTGTCCTTCGCCATGGCCCGCTCGCCCTGCAAAACGTGGATCTCCACGCTGGTCTGGAACGGCGCCGCTGTGGAAAAAACCTTGGAATAGTGGATCGGCAGCGTAGAATTACGCTCCACCAGCCGCGTCGCCACGCCGCCCACCGTCTCGATGGACAGGCTCAGAGGCGTAACGTCCAGCAGCAGAATGCTGGTACCAGAGCCGCCAAGCTGCAATCCGCCGCCCGAGAGCGTATCGCCCTGCACCGCCGCGCCTTGTGCCACACATTCGTCTGGGTCGATGCTCTTGGACGGCGTTATGCCGGTCAGGGCGCGAACCTTCTCCTGCACCGCGGGAATGCGAGTCGAGCCGCCCACCAGCAGCACACGCCCAAGCTCGGAAGGCGCAAGCCCCGCGTCGTTCAACGCGTTTTGAACCGGGATTGCCGTGCGGTCAACGAGGTCACGGGTCAGCTCGTTGAACTTCGCGCGACTGAGCGTCGTTTCAAAATGGATCGTTTCGCCCCGTGTCTGTGCCAGATACGGCAGGCTGATCTGTGTGCTCTCTGTGGCGGAGAGCTCTTTTTTTGCCTGCTCCGCAGCCTCACGAAAACGCTGCATGGCCGCGGCGTCGTTTCTGAGATCGATGCGATGCTCGCGCCTGCACTCGGCAAGAAGATGCTGCACAATACGCTCATCAAAATCGTCTCCGCCAAGGTGATTGTCGCCATTGGTGGCAAGAACCTCGATCACGCCGTCACCGATTTCGATGATAGACACATCGAAGGTCCCTCCGCCAAGATCGTATACCATGACCTTCTGTGCCGCGCCATTGTCAAGGCCGTAAGCCAACGCTGCGCTGGTGGGTTCGTTGATGATACGCTGTACATTCAGCCCCGCGATTCGCCCGGCGTCCTTTGTTGCCTGCCGCTGCACATCATTAAAGTATGCCGGGACCGTGATCACCGCGTCCGTGACACTTTCACCGAGATACGCTTCAGCGTCTGCGCGGAGCTTGCGGAGGATCATGGCGCTGATCTCCTGTGCGTTGAATCGCTTGCCGTTCGCGTCAAAGCGCCAATCCGTCCCCATATGGCGCTTGACGGAATGAATCGTGCGATCACTGTTGATCGCCGCCTGCCGCTGTGCAGCCTCGCCGACCAGCCGTTCCCCATTTGCAGTAAACGCCACCACGCTCGGCGTAGTCCTGCCACCGCGGTCATTGGGGATAATGACCGGCTTGCCGCCCTCCACCACGGATACGCAGCTGTTGGTGGTTCCCAGATCGATTCCGATGATCTTGCCCATAGTAGATACAACCCTTCCTTATCCAGTTAGGCTTCGTTGACCTCTTTCATCTTTTGCGCCGTCGCCGGGTCGTTTGGGTGTAAATCAGGGTGGTATTCCCGCGCCTTGCGGCGGTACGCCTTTTTGATTTCCTCCGACGTTGCCGATTCCGCCACGCCAAGCACCTGATAAGGGTCTCTCGCCATCTTTTGCCATCCTCTCGATTCAGCTTTTCCTGATCGTCACAGTGTGACATTTCGGGCAGTGTACCTCAACCTTGCCCATGCCCTTTGGTATGCGCAAAATGGCTCTGCACTGCTTGCAGCGGAGATATTTATGCGTCTTGCGATCCACCCACTGCCTCTGCCGGAAGGACAGTTCTTCCTCCTGTGCCCGTTTGAACCGCAAATACTTCTCCCGCTCGGCATACCGCTTGTCCATGTTTCTGGAGTAGCAGCGGACGACTGCCCACAGCATGATTGCAGCCGAGAATACATACAGAAATCTCAGCTTCGGGACGAGGGAGACCAACAGGATCACGAACGCGACGCTGATCAGGAACTGTGTAAGTTCATCACTTCCGTAACGCCCCTCCATCGCGCTCTGCATTCTTGCCTTCATCTTGTTCCACCAATTTTTCATGCGCAGCCTCCTCGCTTCATTTGCGACAAGCATAGAGACGCAACCTAAACTGAAACGAAACTTTTTATGGACAAATTGTAAACATATTCTTAAGCATCCTGTCAGTTTAGTTTCAGTTTAGATTTCTGCGTTATGTTACAGCCGTGGAGGACCTCCAACTCCACACTTCTTCCGCCGGAAGCTCGCATGATTCTCCCTCACGGGCCTCCGGCACATGGTTATCCCTCTCGAAAAGGACGGCGGCACCCGGGTATTCCGAATGCCGCCGTCCGCTGTTTTCATTCCTTTAGCCGCTAATCACATCATGCTCTATGTTGTGTCTGATCTGTTCGAGCCGCGCATCCAGATCCGCGCTGATCTCGGCGCATTCTCGCAGTTCCCTGTTGACCTGTTCGGGAACGATGATTTCTTTTTTATATCGGATCTTATGCTCCGTACTGGCCCAAAGATCCATCGCCAGCGTGCGAAGCTGAACCTCCACCTTCATCATCCGCGTCTTATCGTGGAGAAAAATCGGCGTTGAAATAATCAGATGCAAGCTCCGGTATCCGTTTTCTTTTGGCGCGGCAATATAGTCCTTGCGCTGCAGCAAGGTCACGTCGTCTTGGTTGAGCAGCGCATCCGCAAGCATATAGATTTCTGATGGGAACGAGCAAATCACTCGCACGCCCGCTATGTCATGGATATTCTCCTCGATGCTCTCCACTGTCAGTGGGTAACCGCGTGAAAGGATTTTCTCCACGATATTCTCCGGCGATTTAAGCCGGGTCTTGATGCTTTCAATCGGGTTCGTGTCGTATTCCAGCGACAACGCCTCGTTCAATACGCGGAACTTTGTTTCCACCTGCATCATGGCGCAGTTATAGTAAGCCATCAGTTCCCGATAAGGTAGTGCGTATTCGTGCATCCACTCCTTCAGCTGCTTCTTTGGTATGCGCGAAAGCAGTGCCTTTTCAAGCGTTGCAAGCTGGTTTGTTCTCTGTTCCATATGCAATCTCCATTTGTCTTTCCTATTGTTCCGTTCCCTTCACGATCACCGCAGCATTGAGAATTCCATCGACAATAGTAAACCAAAGCTGCGCCTCCATTGCCGCAGAAGTCGTGTCAAAGATATCGCTCAATGCTCCGTTGATGATACAGTCAAGCAGATCGGCCAAACTAAGCAAAAGTACCGTGATTCCTAAAAGAATGCTGATAAAGGAGAACCGCCGCCACCCGTTCCTCTGTCCCCGATGCAGCCTTACTAGCGTATATGCCGGAAGGCACAGCGCGGCGGCACCCATGATGATAAGCATCGCTTTTGCACTCATGCGGTGTACACGCCGGCATCCTTCGGCAGAGACACAGTGAACGTCGTTGTGCCGTTTTGACTCTCCACCGTGACCGCGCCGTTATGCAGCTCTGCCACGCGCCTGACAATGGCGAGGCCGACGCCGTTGCCTTCCGCCGCGTGGGAATCGTCCGCCTGATAGAACTTGCGAAAAATATCGCTTCGGCTCCCTGCCGGAATGTCTGGGCCGCGGTTGCTTACGGAAACCTGCACTTCGTTATCAAGCTCGTAAATGGCAATCGTCACCGCCTCGTTCTCATCGGAAAACTTGATCGCGTTGTCGATCAGGTTGACCCAGACCTCCTGCAATAGCTCCCGGTTTCCGGAGATCATGTGTTCGTCAAACTCCATATCCCATTCGAGGTTTTTCTTTGACCACTTGGGCTCCAGCAACAGCACGCAGTTGCGAATCTGCTCCGATAGATTGTAGCACGCAACATCCGTCAGAATGCTCTGGTTCTCCACCTTCGTCATATTCAGCACGTTGGTCGCCATGGCGGACAGGCGCAGCGATTCGCTCTCGATGATGTCCAGATACTCCCGCTGCTCCTCGGGTGTGAGATTGCCCCGCTTGAGGAGCTTGGCGAAGCCGGCGATGGACACGATAGGCGTCTTGAACTCATGGGAGAAGTTGTTGATGAAGTCCGAGCGCAGCATCTCGGTGTTTTCCAGCTCGGAAGCCATGGTGTTAAAGCTGTTCGTCAGCTCCTGCGCGATTGGGTGTCCCGAAAGCCTGCCGCCGAAGTGCAGGCGAGTCCGGAAGTCGCCGGCGGCAAGGCGATTCATGGCATTGATGACCTTGTTGATCGGTTGAAGCGGGATTCGCCCGAAAAGAACGGTCAGTATAGTTCCCAATACCACAGATGCGGCAACGATTACACCGACGATCAGATCCGCTTGCAGATCGCTGCGGCCAAAGCGCAGAACCTCGACATGGATCAGCACCATAATGACCGCGCCGACGATGATGCCTGTGAGCACAAAAATAGCGAGGAACACGGCCGTAAATAAAATTGTCAGTGAAAGCCTCTGCTTGCGTTCCTCCGGTCTCATACGTTTTTCACCGCCTTATATCCAAGCCCGCGCACGGATTCGATGGAAAACTCCTCCCAACCATCGAAGCGTTTACGCAGCCGTCCAATGTGGACGGTCAGCGCCTCCCATCCTGTTTCGGTCTCCGAACCCCACACCTCGTCCATCAGCTGAATGCGGGTGAAAATTTTGCCCGGATAGGACAACAGCTTGTAGAGCAGCATAAATTCCTTTTGCGGTAAAACCTGAGACTCTCCGTTTTTTGTAACGCTCATGGAATCATAGTCCAGCACCACGCCGTCCAGTTCAATGCGTCGTTCGCTGACGATCTTCGCCCGCCGCAGCAGCGCCCGGATGCGCAGCAGCATCTCCTCCTCGTCCACAGGCTTGGTCATATAATCGTCCGTGCCGACCAGAAATCCCTGCTTGCGATCCTCCGGCAGCTGCTTGGCGGAAACCATCAGAATAGGCAAATCGCTGTTGGACGCTCGGAGCAGCGACGTAAACTCATAACCGTCCATCTTCGGCATCATCACGTCCAGCACCACGAGATCGATGTGCTTCCCATCCATCACACGAAGCGCGTCCTCCCCGTTTTCCGCCGTTTCCACCTCGTAGTGAGCGTCCTCCAAAACGGCCTGCATCAAACGGCGTGTGTTTTTGTCATCGTCCACCACCAGTATTCGAAACATCGGATCCCCCTCCATCTGAAACATGCTATCTTTATGATAATGCGTACTGAACAAATCCGAAGCCCTTGAAAAGCAAGGCGTTCAAGGGCGCACGGATTTGTTCAAGTGCAAGGTTTTTGAAGCTTTGCCTTCAAAACCTTGCACTTCAGGAAAAGCATGGCATGCTTTTCCTGATAAACGCATTGCAACAATGTCTGAATTCGTCAAAATCTGCGATTTTGGCGAACTGCAGGGCTTTGCCCTGCGAATAAACCGCTTTGCGGTTTATTCAGTAGACATTATGATAGCACAAAAATATAAACTCTGAAGTGTACCCCATGTCAAGGACAATTTTGAATTTTAGGGGGCACAGGATCCCCCGGATATGCTAAGATGTAACTGCTTTCCCGCCAGGGAGGATAGGGCAACGCTGAGGAGCGACCCGAGCGCCG
>Ga0310695_10011278_pt1 | contig 12814 bp, 5 predicted proteins | sample RumenRJG_04DNA_FD_203882 | JGI IMG/M metagenome (GOLD analysis project Ga0310695, IMG submission 203882) | Bovine rumen microbial communities from Lethbridge, Alberta, Canada - RJG_04 (v2) (version 2) | ecosystem: Host-associated > Mammals > Digestive system > Stomach > Rumen | place: Canada...
TGCAAGAGAAAATACACTTTTCCTATAAATTTTTAATCAGATTAACGCGCTTTTCCTATAAAATTCTATACATTTCTACGCGCTTTTCCGATTTTGAGTCAAAGAGCAGCTTGCGCTGCCCTTGCTCAATTCAGGAAGATATGCCCATCGACCTCGGTATAATCGCCACATCGCGGTCAGGGCGAACAAACGTGACTGAAAGAGGTAGACCGTAGGTAGATGGCTTCTCTCCAACATATAAAAAAGGCCCACCATGAAGTGAGCCTGATTGGGGTTAGGGGTTACGAGTTACGGAGCGCAGACAAAGGCAGGGATGAACGGTTCGGCAATGGTGCCAAGGTGGTCATCGTTGATGAAGCGGAAAGCGTCCTTGGCTTCGAAGAGGTTCTTGTAATGCGCGCAGTAGTAGCGAAGGGTCACCGATGATGGGTTACCGGTTACGGGAGCCGCTATATACAAGAAGAACAAGCCGTCTTGCGGTTGAGCCACGCCAAGGCAAGTCTCGCCGGAGAAAGCGGCAAGGAGATCGTTGACGCTAGGTTGCCAGTCGGCAGCTGTTTCCGGGTACTGCGCCTTGAGATCCACCTTGATGACCGCGGTCATGGAGGAGGTAATGTCACTCACTCCGGGAGCGGTCCATGTAGGACGTGCTACGTTGCCATTGAACGACTCGGGAGCGTTCTTATCCTTGCACCCTGCGAAAAAGACCGTTAGCACTGACAAAATACAGATTACATAATACAGATATTTTTTCATTTTTTCACAGATTTATCAGATTAAACAGATGTTAATTTACCAAGCATTCGTTTGACTATCCCCTCCCCCAATAGGAGTGGTGCGTTCTCCGCTGGAACTGAGGAGGGAGGCTGTTTGCAGTACAAAAACTATTTCTGTACGCGGAGCGATATAGTGTTTCTGCATCATAGTTTCTGTCCGTTTATGGAGTATTTCTCTCCGTTTCTAATAATGATTAAATGGCCATCTTCGATAATCTTATTGGTCTTTGGTAACTGGTCATTAGTAATTTGATCCATGTCCGTAGGGGTAGAAACGATGCGGAAGGAGGCGGGCATGTTTCGATGAACGGGAGCGAATGAAGCCACTGTACTTACCTGAAACCATGCGCGGAAACCAAGCATTTTAGCGGATGCGATATCTCCGTCGGTAGGCCAATAGAGGGTGTTGTTTCCGCCAAGGAAGAGGTTGAGGTGCTGCGTGCCGTTGGTAGCATCGTCAATGTGCGTCCTACCGTAAAAACCATGGTACGTCACTTGTCCTGCACCGTTCGTGGTCTCGGCGGTGTTGTCACCGTCCCAACCGTCTATGTCCGTGAAGTCCATACGCGTAATCACTTCGCCGGTGTTGTTCCATTGGATAAGATACGGTGTGCCAGCAGTAAGAGACGAACCTGCGAGCAGCGTGATGTCGAGTTGGAGGGCATTATCCACAACGGTTGCGCCAACGAACTCATACACCTCTGCTCCTGCGAGCGGGGAAGTGGCGATATTCGGCACATTGAACGGAAGCGTGAGGGTATTAAAACAACCTGCCTTACGCAGCGTACGGAAGAGAAAGACAGCGGGTGTAGATTGCGTTCGAAAGGCCGATATCTGACCAGCGGTAGTCTCCTCATCGTCACGTTCGTCGAGAAAACAGAGATTTAGTTTTTCTCCATAACTGGTGTTCCAATCTGAATAGTTGTACGCACTGAGCGCGGGTACGCAAATCTGCAAACTTGCATTGCAACCCGTAAACGCATCTGTGCCCAATGTAGGCGCTGTCTGCGGACGGCAGAGCACGCTCAAAAGCGAAGTACAGCCATAGAATGCATGCTCTCCGACTAAAGTAACCGAAGGCGGGATGACTACAGTTAGGAGGCCGGTACAATTCTCAAATGCCTTCGTATTGATCTCCGTCACATTATCCGGGATAATGACCTCTTGGAAACTCATCTCGGAGTTATAAAACGCTTGCGTAGCAATTGTAGCCGCTTGCGTGGGGTCGGGTGAAGTGAGGACAAGCGTAGTGCCGTCCAGTTCGTACTCCAGGTTCGTACCGCAAGGAGTGCCTGCGATAGCACTGCCTACTGCCCCGATGAGCAAGGCAGTAAGCAGCAGTTTATTGAAGTTTTTTTCCATCGATATCATACTTTTCGCCATTTTTAATGATTACTACATGTTGATCTTCGATGATCTTATACGGACGGCTGGTCTCGCCGGGTTTCAGGATAATAGGAGCCTTTAACGAACCGTGATGGGCATCAGAGGTGTATCGTATAGGCTGCTCGGCACGAAGCGGGGTCCCATCTTCTGTTTCGAAGCGAAGTTCGTCAGCAAAGTCAGACGAAACCGTTAAGAAGTAGAGCGTTTCGTTGTTCAGTTCAATCGGCGTTGCGATACCTACGAGTTCATCACCGCTGAACGCCTTAACTCCCTCATTCATTAATTCATTCACTCCTTCAACCTTACAGATCATCGTCATGTTCGTAGCGGCTTTGCCGTTGAACTTCGGAGCGCGTTGCGGCGCGTTAGCGGCCTTGCTGTAGAACTTGATCGTTACATCTGATTCAGCAAGGCGCTTGAAGAAGTATCCTTCGCCCGGACGGAAAGCAGTGAGGTCACCTACCCATTTGCGGTCGGGCGAGAAGACGGCGAAGCGATTATGTGCCTTCACCATATCACCCGGAGTGGCATTGTCATAATAGCCGGCGAAGGCTTCGGTGATGGTCGTTGCTTGCTTTAACAAGCACGGCATCGGACTCCATTCGCCACCACCCTTAACCGTGATCTCCATCTTGTCTTCCGGCAGCGGATCACCACTGATATGCATCGTATTGCCTCCGGCGGCATACATCATATACATATCGCGGTAGTTCAAGGTCTTGATAGTACCGAGGAAGGCATCCATGGCCTCCGAATAAGTGACGAACTGCTGGGTGGAGGGGTTCTTGATGAGGTCGCCTTCTTTCCACGGTTCGTTCGCCGTCAGCATATTACGAATTATACCTGTGGTTTCATTGAGGTTCAGATTGAACGATATCCAGTTCCAACCGGAATAGATGTCGATATTCTGTGTCTCACTACCACCGGTGGTGAAGAGTACCTGTGCTTCGTTTCCGCAACCATGGACATCACCTGCACGGAACTGTACATCCCGATCGACAATCAGGTTATATGTACGCCCGGTGGATGCCTGCCATAGGATGAAATTCACCGTCTTACCCGTCATCGCTTCGTTACCGAAGATCGTGAGATAGACATTGGAGGTATTAGCGGTGTTATCGTAGTCCACGTTGGCTTTGCCGATACACTCGTTGCGATAAATCGCATAGATGATATCGTTCTCGTCGGAGTCGTAGATATTGTTTATCTTCACCTGACCGCAAATGGACATGTTCAGCGGGTATTTGGATTCGTCCACATCGATGTATGGCGGGAAGGCTTCTACCATGTATTCGATTTGCAGCGGTTCCGCCAAACCATCTTCGTCCACGACGTAGATAAGGTCGCCATACGTACCTACCGGCATAGGCTGCTTATATACCAGTTTGATAGACAACTCGCCTAATGGCTCTATCGTACCGTAAGTTTGATCCACAGTAAGCCAGTCGGGCAACGACTCAATCTTATACGTATGGCGCTTACCGCTCATGTTGATGATCTGTGTGACGATGTAGTTATTCGAATCTTCCATGCCGTATCGACCCCATATAGTCAGTTGTTTGTCTGCCCATTTGAGACTGTTATGATCCACAAAAGCGGTCCAAGTGATAGGCGAACGCATCGGGTTGCCGTTGAGGTCCTCCACATCGCGCACAGTGACATAGATAGACTGCTTGTTAATCTCGCGGTCAAGCATATTGAGGTTAATCATCAGTTCATCGCCGTTGAACGACCAGTCGAAGTTCAGTTTGGTCAATGCCCCGTGACTGGTGACAGGTGCGTTCTGCGTCTTATCTGCCAGTGCCGTGATGTCGCCATCTACGAGTGGCAGTATTTTGTCTATCACCTTGCCGGTAGCCGGATCTTTGAACTGACGACGGTCGTTGATAGAGAAGCGTTGTTCGAGTTTGCCGTTGGGGTTGAGGAACTGCTCTTCGAACGGCAGGTAAGCGATCAAACCCATCTCGTCTCCCACGAGAGCGATGTTGTCATACGCCTCCACAAGCGATTTCGGCAGTGCTTGCTCGAACACAGCGAACTCATCGATGTTACCGGCGAAGTTACCTCCCAAGTACATATCGCCTTGCGCACCGGCTGCAACGGTTGCGGGGAAAGTCTGAATCAGACTGCCGTCCACAAACAGGGCGGCGTTGTTATACGTGCGGTTGATAGACAGCACGACATGATGCCATTCGCCGTCGGCATAGTTGACAGAACCGATCCAGGTGAGCGAGTCGGAGCACAGTACAATGTTACCGTTCTCCAGCGCGATGAGCGCGCCGTGTTTATCGTCCGTACGTCCGGCACTGAAGAGGTTCGCACGCTCGGCAGCATTGTCCGTGGTACGGAACCAGAACATAAGGGTAGCATCATACACTTTGGAGCGTCCGAAGAGGTTGTCTATCAACTCGACACGCTGCTCTTTAGCCAGTTGAACCGAGAAGCCTTGCAGTTTATTCCATGTGCAACCGTGCAACGAGAGCGTAGCACCGTGTGCATGGTCTTTCACCAATTCACCCTTACCTTCGCTCATGCGATAGTAAGCCAATAACTCTTGTTCGTATCCCGTCAGGTAATGGTCATAAGTGGCGGCTATCTCTTCGAGCGTCAATGCCTTGGTCCATACGCGTGCCTCCAGCATCTGACCCGCATAGCCCTGACCGAAGATGAGCGGTGCAGAGAGGGAGTATTCGATGTTTTTCGAAGGCAGTGCTGACGGTTCGGTCATATCTACCGTACCTACATAGAAGCTGAAACCATTCTCTTTGGAATAGGTGACAGCCACACGCGTGAAGGCCAACATCGGGTCTGCCAACTTTTTAGAGTAGTACGTCGTGAGGTCACCTATCCGCGCATAGAGGCGGTTATCAGCGGTCTTTCCGAAGATCAATCCTTTGCCTTTGTCACCGTGGGTGAAGAATACTTCATCATTGTACGGAGACGTCGGCTTCACCATCATCTCCACCGTGAAGGATTTGTCGGTCAGACTACGCTCCACGGAGGAGGCGGCATACGAATCAGCCGTTCCTCTGAACAGGATTGCCGTCGAGGCGGAGATACCGGTATGGTTGGTGATGCCGAGGAGTTGGAAGTTATTATCCTCATCGAGGTAATTACCGGCTATCGGTTCATTGAACCGCAGCAACAGATGGTCGCCTATACCGAGGATGGCATTCGCCGGTTCGGGATCGCCGAACACACGCGGAGGACGGGTGTCTTTCGTTCCACGGATAACAGGCGAAGCCTTCGTTACAAATCCCGAACCGTAGCGGCAGAAGCAGACGGCGCGCAGGTCATATTGCTGCTCCATCGGGTCCCGCTCACCGTAGAAACGGAACTGCGGAATACGTCCGTTCTCAATCATCGCTTTATTGCCTGTAGCGAGTGCATAGAGGCTGTCGCTGGCGTAGAACGAACATTGGTTCACCCATTTCTCCTCGCTCTCCGTGGAGAGTTTATATTGGAACTCGATATGGTCGAAGTTCTTATGATGGATATTGAATCCGCCGATGTCCACCGGCAGGTAGTATCCGATAGAATCGTGCGGCGAGAGGGTATTCATCACCCAGTTCTGACGCGGCATCTCGATGCTGACCGGACTGGATTCCGGCATGAAGTGCGCCGAGAACTGCAGCATCGCATAGGTCTTCGGGCAGTCGGCAAGGCGGAAATAGAGGGTCAGGTTGTCGTAGTCATCCACTTCGCCTCGTTCCACCTCCAGCACTTGCGTGATGGATTGTCCCGGCGTGAGGAAATAGTCGAGTCCTTGCACGAGCGGTGCACCGTTGATATAGACCTTCGCGCCGTGAGGGTTGCTGTCACCCGTGAGGGAGAGCGAGAAGGTCGTTCCGGTGTTCGCCAGACCGTATTGCACTTGTCCTTCGTTCTTGAGTTCGATATGGAAGACGGCGCGCTGATCCGCCGGCACACTGCTTACCTCATGGCGGTCGATGCTCAGTTCAGGCAGAGCCAAAGCCATCGTCCCGTTGTTGATGACCGTACCTTTGTTGTAGAACTGCGTCTTCTCCTCTTTTTCGTGTACGCAATAGGTAGCGCCCGCTTGCGTGAAGAAGACGTACGAACCGTAAAGTATATCGTCGTTGTTGGACTCGCCCACTTTGCTGACGATAGTACCGGTCGTGGCCTTCCACAGGCTATCCACCTCTGCCCGATAGACCGAAACGGTGATATCGCCCTGCGCATCCGGCACGATGGTGAAACCGCAGGATTTCTTGACGGTCTTTTCATTCGACGTACGCGCATCGGAATTGAAATCCAGCACGGGATCGAAACTCATCGTCCATTTGGACGCGTTCGTCACCGTACCTAACTGCGACTGTGTCTTATGGCCGCTTCCGTTCGGGTTCTTCTCGTCCTTGAACATGGCCGAGATAGCATCCGTGATGGTGGTTCCGAAGCGTTTCTGACTATCACTACCCCAGAAGGCGCTGAAGTTTTTGATTGCATCCTTGAGAAGATTTTGGGCATTGGAGGTAGCAGCCGAAGCGGCGTCCTTACCGATTAATCCCATTCCTTGCGGCAGTTCGTTGTAGTTGGCAGTAGCCGAATAACTGTCGGAGTGCGAGAGGGTTGTTCCGGCATTGACGGAATAGGTACCTACATGTTGACCGGACTGACGCGCCGCTACTTTCTCCGCCTCGTTATAGATAAGGATAGTACACCATTTCTGGATGATATTATCGATTGCAGCCACGCGGTTCGGATAGGCCTTCGTGCTATTAGTCGGCAATATCATCCGATACGAGTCTTTCGCCAGCGTGTCATGCAGACTGACGCTCGTCAACGAATCGATATACCAATATACGACGTCATCCGATGCATTTGCAGCCGCTTGCGCGGAAGCCGAGTCCGGGAAGATTGTTAGCAGGTTCTGACGCTGCATCGCCAGCTGCGGGAGCACGCTCTCCATAATATAATACTGCGAATAGGCGAAGCTATTCGTGATACCGGAACCCATGACGACCTTTTCACCCGTCACGAGGTAATACGGCTTGTTGTCTGCGCCGGTACCGCTGGCGAGCACATGCATCGTGCCTGCCTGAATAGCCGGCTGACGCGCCTGGAAGATGGTATCATTGATGACGGCGATAGACTTCGCTTTACCGGTCAATTGACTGTTCATCACGCCGACGAACACATCCGCATTCGAACCTACGCCGGCTTTGGCATGGCTGGACGATGTGGAGATTTTATCGGTGGTGGTGAAGGTATAAGAATATTTATAGCCCCATGCCCATTCGTGCGTGATAGGAATAGTGAAGGACAACTGCTTGCTGGACGTATAATTGCTACCGATATACGAACCGGCACCGGACGGCGCTGTGACAATACCGATATCATTCGATATGTTCAGTCCGTATTTCGGAGTAAGGTTGATACCGCCTTTCCAGTCATAACTCTCGGTATAGCCGTAGTTATACGTGGTACCGTTCTCCACCCATGCGGAGCTACCGTTTCCTCCCGGGTCACGGATGATGTCGAGCAGCGTAATATCCGCATCGGCAGTGGTCAGTTCGTTCGCCTGAATGACATCTCCTATCACAAAGGCTTGGAAGGCGTCTGTCTCCACCGTGTTGCCTTCTTGCTCCAGGGCGATGCTGACCGTACTGAGTGCATCTTCACCGTAGGTCTGGGTCTGGATATGATCTACCAACAGCCATACATTGCTGTTTTTACCCAAGCGGTCGAGCTCGTACGGCAGTTGCTCCGTAGCGCTATGCATACCGTTATGGACGATTACCTTGCCTCCTCGTTGCGGAACACGGTCCAGTTTGGCTGTCTCGTCATTGTTGTAATAATAATCTTCGAATGCCTCCGCTTCAAACTGATAGCGGCGGTTGTACTGGAAGAGCGGGTGACCCAAGGTATAAGTGACGGTGCCGTCACTGTTTTTGGTGTACAGTTGTACTTTCTCTTTCCGGGACAGGTCGAATCCGCTGACCGAGATAGAGGGTTCGCCGTATCCGTCTTGCTCCATACCATATAGGAGTTGCTTGAGATGCACTTTGACAGGCGAACGGTAGATGCGGTCATACACGGCATTGTATATCGCGCTATCCTGATTATAATAGTTCTTCGTCACATCCAGCGGCGCATTCGTCAGGTCGATGACCTCACTGCCCTGCCCTGCGGCAAAAAGCGTAGCGTAACCTTTGGCGGTAGCCTGTACCACTTTGTACTTGACAGGGAATAAATTCACGGCATACTCTCCCGTCTTCGGATCCGGCTGAATCGTGATACGCTTCTTCTCAAAGAGCGTATTGGTGACAACCGCAGATTTGTCCCCCTTGACGGATGCATACTGAACGCGTTGTTGTACGGTGTCGCGCGTCTGGTCATTGGGGTCATGCACTATCTGCGCGATGTTATCACCCTCCAGCTGGAGCACCAGTTGCAGGTCATCACCTAAGTTGTTCGTTCCCAAACCGAAGGCTTCGGGCAGGTCGCGCTGGTCGATACCACCGGCTACGCGACCGACAAGGCGCACTGTGGTCATATCGTAGAACCGCACACCGTCTTCCGGAGCATCCAGCGTGAAGGTGTCCTTACCCTGCTCTAAACGCAAGATACCGTCGCCCTCGAAGGTATGACCGTGTTTGACGATACGCAAGACATACGGTTGACGTTTGGACAGCGTCAATTCGAAATTACCATCCGTGCCGGTCTTCACCGGTGCTCCGTTGCGACGAACGGTGTCGCCGTTGAGCGTGAACATAGCTCCGGCTACCGGGATGGTCGAGTACTTATACAATGCCCGTCCCGTCAGACGCACAGTAGAAGTGTTCGCAAAATTGAGGCCTTCCACCACCGCATTATCCGTCGATAGGCCGATAGAAGCCGTCGGAGCTGTGGTATTATTGAAACTGAACACCGCATACGAATGCGTCGGGATAATCGAATAATTAGAGCCTGTGGCTATATTGTATGTCAAGCTGTCGAATTTAAAGGTGCCGGTAGGATCGGTGACGCACTGTAAACCCGTAACCGGAAACCCATCACCCGTAATTGTTACGGTAACGCCTGCCAAACCACTGTTATCCGGCATCAGGACACTACCGCTAATCTCACCGTACGGACTACGCCAACCTACCGCCTCGGCACTGTTGCGTGAAGACTTGCCGTTGCAGTCATATACCGCCGTGATCGAATAAGTATATCGTTGGTTCGGCACAGCTGTCTCGTCAAAGAAATTATTGTCCAAACCGATGTAAATCGTGTCCGGCGCTGCATCACTATTCTTCGCTACACGGCGCAGCACATATTGATCTACCGCCGTAGAGGACGCCATCCACTCCAGCTTGACTCCGCGTTTATGATGTCCCACAGCATCTCCCTCACTCGCCGTAAAGGAGGTGATGGTAGCCGCTTCGTCGAAATAGAGACTCGGACCACTTATGGCCTTTGGCTGCAACTGTGTGGAGTCTTGTACATGCAGGTCGGACTTGGACTGGTCAATACGCACGGAATACGAATAATGCGTGCAGGCTTTGTCCGCCACATCAGAATAGGTCGCTATCCATGAACCGTCATCCTGACGCTTGATACTATCTTGCGGAATGATAAACTCCGAAAACTCTCCGGTCTCTTGGATCGTTCGCCGGAGGATGAGACGTGCGGTTCGATCCCACATACAACGACCGTAGCCTTTCGCATATTCGGTTTGCAACTTTTTGAACAAACTGTCTTTGATAACCGGCTCGTATACACTAAAGTCAGGCGAAGAAGGACCATCAAACCCGATGTCGATAAAATCTTCCGCCATCAAGTATGTGGACTTACACTTGATGGTACTATTTCCCCATACCGTGAACTCATATGACTTATACGAACTGCGTACACCTTTATCCACATTCACCTGTACCATACCTCCCATCGGGATGTCATACGTACCGGCGTCCATACGTTGCCAGTCTCGGATGACACTCTTCTCCGCATTCAGCACGCGGAACGTCAAATAGTCTTTGGGATTGACCGTATAATAGGCATATTTCTCATAGGCGATAGTAAAGGAGGTGGTTCCTTCCGTATAAGCGCTGTTGATAGTATAATTCATCGAGCAGTCTTCCTTACTCAGCGGGTGCACTTGAATCTCGGAGTTGTCAATCTTGAATTGAAAATGCACCTTATGGTTCTTCTCCCACTCCGCATCCTTGATATAGTTCTCTTGCTGATTCGCCAGCGGTGCCAGGAAGTTATGCTTGTAGAGCGTCACCTGTCGCGAGAAACCGTCCACCCATCCCCATACAGAAGAGGTCGCACGGCGGATACGGTAATAAACAGGCACAGCTGCCATATTGCCTTTGTTGCACGTGAGCGTAGCCGACACATCAAGGAGCAACGTGCCGTTATCATCATAGATATGGTAATGTTTTAGGGTTGTTTTCCATCGTGCATCCACCGTATCGGTCCGAACCGCCGCATTGCCGGTCCATATCTCACGGCTGTTGTCCTGGAAGGTATAATAACCGATAGAATCGCGCATCATCCGCTGGATACCTAACTGTTGGGCGTCCGAGAAATCCTCCTTCAACGCGCGCTGGATCTCGAAATAATCCCCATCAACCAGGTCCACCAGCCGAGGGTTCTTAATCGTCCAATGCAGCACATTGTTACCCGTGTAGGTACCGGTAGCATCCTTCTCCTCCTCCGCTTCGAAATTATAGATACGGTGGTAAGGCGGGATATCCACCTTGGTGGTCATCTGCGTACTCATCACCTCCTGAGGTGTCTTCATTCGGTATATCTGGAAGGTGGCATAGAAATTCTCCTGCACCGTATCGGTCGTTGGCACAAAGATATTACCCGATCGGTCCGCGGCTTGAAACTCCGTTGCATCCAACGAGGTATGATAACTCTTTGGGTCATAGAACACCATATACGGCACCGCCGCGTTACCGTATCCCGTCACGCCGGCATTGTTGACCGTATAGAAATACGGGTCGTACAACTGCGCCTGAATCATATTGCTATTTCCTTTGATATCAGTAGCCAGGATCCAGTTCTTCGAGTAGTTGACATTACCCGTCATACGCTTACTGATCTTCACATACGTACCGATGTTGAAGGTCTCTCCGTCCAGCGCCTCCTGCGGATACCAGTCTATCTCCACCCAAGTCACATTGTCCTTGTCGTTGTCCGGCTCCGCCACTTTCTTCACGTCGTACGCGTGCTCCTGATTGTCATTCGGCACCACCTTGCGTTGGCCGTCGTGGATGTTCGTGATCTCCACGATACCTCTGCCGCTGTAGGCTTTCACCCACGCGCGACCGTACGCTTTGTCGTCGTCCGCACTCGGGCCGTCGCTGGCGCGTTCGCTACTATAGGAGAAAATCTTGTACTCCGAGCCGTTCAGCTTGTAGTACACATACGACTCGCCCTGGTCGTTGGTGGATACATAGTAGTCGTATGCACCACGCGAGTAAATAGGTAACTTGAAATGCACTTTGTTCGCTCCGGCTGTATACGCCGAGTAGTGCTTTTCTAACTCCAAAAAATCATTTGCCTCGGCTCTGTTCACACCAATGAACAAGGAGCACAAAAGAAGGATAAGTAAAAACAGTTTGTTTCTCATATTTTGGTTGTGTTTTTATTTCTGCTGTTCTTTTAATACGCTAATACGTGCGCGCAAAAACCGATATAAGATATGCTCTGTGATCCATGTTTCTGTTTATTTGCGTCGTTTGCGGCGCAAAGGTACGAAAAAAATCTGACATACACAAGTTTTTTGCTGATATTCTATTAGAAATCATAATTTTGAAACAAAAATAGAAAAAATCTTGATTTTTTCGCCCGCGTTAGGGATTGGAAGGGCTACGGTATTAGGTACTAATGCGGAACTTGTGAACCCCTGCAAAGCCCGACCGACGTAGCTCTGGAGAGAATGATTTGCAGGGCTATGCCGGGAATGCCCCAATAAAGACAGTCGTAAAAAAGATGAGGAAGATAAAAGTCCGAAAACAAACCGCCGACGTTCACAAGCCAGCGGTCTCGGGCGGTTCGATTGACTTTACCGATGTTCTGCTCCTTTTGAAGATTGACGGGGAATGGAAATGTGTTGCCAAGGCATATAACCAAAACCCCAACACCATCAAAAAGTAATCATTCCTTCTTATACATGCGGGAATGTGTGCGGTCGGCGTATTTCCAACTGACATTTGCAACGAAAGACCAGCCGTAACGCTCGTAAAAAGAGGTGTGCTCGGTAACGAGGTAAAGTGTGTGGATGCCACGATTCAACATGTCCTTTTCTGCCGTGGAAAGGAGTTGCCCCGCTATGCCTTTTCCTCTGAACTCGGGTTCAATCCACAAATCGCAGATGTTCGGCGTCAGATCCGGGCGATCGTGATCGTCGTTAACGCACACACCTATTCCGCCGATGATACGGTCTTCCTGTACGACAATATAGTACTGCGGCAGGTCGTTCGGGAATGCCGTGCAATGGGCTATGTCGGCTCTAAACTCATCAATGGGGTCATTCCAATGCGGCGCAAAGAAAGCCGCTGCACGCTCCGCCCATTCGGGGTGCTCGCGCAAAAAGAGAATCGTATAGTGTTGACTAAATGGCATCTGCGTCATTATTTTTGATGCAAAATTACAAAAAAAAATTTACATGAGCAAATTTATTGCGCGTA
>Ga0310695_10011279_pt1 | contig 12814 bp, 11 predicted proteins | sample RumenRJG_04DNA_FD_203882 | JGI IMG/M metagenome (GOLD analysis project Ga0310695, IMG submission 203882) | Bovine rumen microbial communities from Lethbridge, Alberta, Canada - RJG_04 (v2) (version 2) | ecosystem: Host-associated > Mammals > Digestive system > Stomach > Rumen | place: Canada...
AAAAGAAGGGATGCTGTATTATGAAGCGGAAACGGCTGGTAAAGGACGCTCAGCAAATCTTGCCTTCAGCCTTATCTGGGCAGCAGCATCATCTGCTCTGATGATATTTACAGGTCATATTACTGGGGTGATAGCGATCATCGCGGCAATATGTTCTTTCGGATGGTATAAATATAAAAGTTATAAGGAATTCGGCGGCATAACAGGTGACACGGCAGGCTGGTTCGTTTCTGTATGTGAAACAACGATCATCTGCGGATCAGCAGCTGCGGTAATACTCATAGGCAACATATGAAAGTAATCATCATCAGGCACGGAAAGACTCAAAGCAATATCGAACGAAGATATATGGGATGCAGGACTGACGAAGACCTGCTCGAAACAGAGAAATTATCTCTACAGGATCCCTGCATCGCAGATGATGATCTTCTTATCATCTCGAGTCCCATGAAACGTTCTCTGCAAACTGCGTATATCTTTTTCCCCGGGAGAGAGATCTTGGTAGCAGATGACCTGAGAGAAATGGATTTCGGTATTTTTGAGGGCAAAAACTATATGGATCTGAGCGGAGATCCGGATTATCAGGCGTGGGTAGACAGCGGCTGCACATCCCGGATCCCCGGTGGTGAATCCATGGACTCTTTCATAAAACGTACTATGACCGGATTCCGTGAAGCTGTCAGAACAGCGATCGATAAGAGGGCAGCGACACTATGCATCGTAGCACATGGCGGAAGCATCATGTCGGTTATGTACAGCCTGTTCGGCGGCAATTACTATGATTATTACACTCAAAACGGTGATGGATATATATTCAGACTGGAGGTAGCTGATGCAGGAGATTTCGCTGCTGCAGGCACATATGACAGCTTTTGCGGCAGGGTTCGTCCTTGATCTTATCATTGGAGACCCGTATTTTCTGCCGCATCCGGTCAGATGGATAGGCAGTCTGATCGCATTTCTTGATAAAAAGCTGCTGGGCGACGCATCTGATACTCAGCCTGATCCTGATAAGCGTGATGCTGCTTCCGAGCGTTCCAGAGGCACGCTGCTTGTCATCATCGTTTTGCTCCTGACTTTGATAGTATCAGCTGTATGCGTTGCTTTACCATATTATTTATCTGTAACTTTCGGGATTATCATTGAATCTGTTCTCACATGCTACGTACTTGCAATGACAAGCCTCCGAAGAGAAAGCATGAAAGTCTATCACAGGCTTGCGGAGAATGACCTTGAAGGTGCACGGCATGCAGTATCAATGATAGTCGGCCGGGACACCGCAGTTCTTGATGAAAAAGGAGTTACAAAGGCCGCTGTAGAGACAGTTGCTGAAAACTTTTCAGACGGTGTGATCGCTCCGATGCTGTATACAGCGATCGGGGGACCTGTGCTCGGTCTGCTATACAAAGCGATCAATACTATGGATTCAATGGTAGGATATAAAAACGATCGCTACATGAATTTCGGAACATCTGCCGCAAAACTGGATGATGCAGCCAACTGGCTGCCGTCAAGGTTGAGTGCTCTTCTACTTATTGTTGCGTGTATAGTCTGCGGCACTGACTATGATGCCGGACGGGCGTACAGGACATGGAAGCGTGACAGGTATAATCACAAGAGCCCGAATGCTGCTCAGACTGAAAGTGCCTGTGCAGGAGCTCTCGGAGTGCAGCTTGCAGGGGATGCTCAATATTTTGGCAAGATCGTAAAAAAACCATTTATCGGCGATGATCTAAGGCCGATAGAGTATGAAGATATAATCAGAACAAACAGACTGATGACAGCAGCTTCAGTTATAGGAGAGTTGATATGCCTGACTGTAATGATCCTGGTTTTGACATCAATAAAATAGTACACGGCGGAGATGTCTACAGAAACAGAGTTTTACTCGACTATTCTGTCAATCTCAATCCTCTTGCTATGCCCGGATCCGTCATGGAGGCATCATTATCCGGGCTTGGAGAGATGCACCAGTATCCCGATCCTTACCAGGTGGAACTGAGAAAAGCGATCGGCTGCTATGAGGGTATAGACAGTGGGAACATAGTATGCGGAAATGGCGCTTCTGAGCTGATAATGGCAGCAGTCCATGCATTCAGACCCAAGACAGCCCTTATCACCGCTCCTTGCTATGCCGGATATGTCAGGGCACTCAAGGCAGCAGACTCAAAAGTGACGGAGTACAAGCTTGATGAAAGCAGAGGATTTCTTCTTGATCACTCATTTCTTGAATGTCTTGATGAAAACATCGATATGGTGTTTCTTGCTGATCCCAATAATCCTAACGGTGCGGTCATAGATCAGGTACTCAAAGAAAAGATAATCGAAAAGTGTGCCGATAAGGGAATCGTTCTGTTACTGGATGAATGCTTCCTGCCGCTTACTGGCATAAATGAAGCAAAAGCAACTGAGCGCGGCTGTGTGCTTCATCTCAGAGCTTTTACCAAAACCTTTGCGATTCCCGGCATCCGCATCGGCTATCTTTACTCTGACAACACTGATGCTCTTGAGCTTATAAGACTTCATCTTCCGGAATGGAATGTTTCGAGGATCGCTGAGAGGACCGGAACTGAAGCCGCAAAAGTACTCTCTGATACAGAATACCTGCGCGACTCTGTCCTGATGATACGCAGAGAGAGGGAATATCTGTCGCATGAGCTGAAACAGCTGGGTATCAGAGTGTATCCGAGCGATGTCAATTACTTACTTGTGAAATCAGATATGGATCTGTATCACAGACTTCTCGAGAGAGGTGTTCTGGTAAGGAGATGTGCTAATTTCAGCGGTCTCAATGACTCTTTTATACGTATAGCAGTACGCAGTCATGAGGACAACCTGCATTTTATAGAGATCCTGAAGACAGTACTTAAGTAAAAGTGCAGGATCAGATCCAGACATAAACCGCAAAGGAACAATAATTATGATAGAACATATCCAGCCAAAAGATATCGAAAAGAAGAGCTTCGAGATCATCGGTGAAGAGCTTGCATCAATGGGAATAACTCTTGATCCTCTGCAGGATCCGGTTATAAGAAGAGCCATCCATACTACCGCTGATTTTGAGTATGCGAAAACTATGCTGTTTTCAGATGGTGCGGTCAGGATTGCCAGAGATCTTATTTCCAGCGGAGCATATATCGTGACGGACACCAATATGGCTCTGACGGGTATCAATAAAAAGAAACTTGCCCGGTATGGAGGTCAGGTAAAATGCTACATGGCTGATGAAGATGTAGCCTGTGAAGCGCGCAGCCGTGGTGTCACACGTGCATCTGTCAGCATGGAGCACGCTGCAGCAGATATAGCGATATCCGGACGCAGGACCATATTCGCCATAGGTAACGCGCCCACAGCTCTGATCACGCTCCGAAATATGTATGATGAAAAAAGGTTCACACCTGATTTCATAATAGGAGTTCCTGTCGGGTTCGTAAACGTAGTAGAGGCTAAGGAACTTATAGCAGAAACAGATATCCCATATATCATCAACCGCGGACGTAAGGGCGGCAGCAATGTTGCAGCTGCAATAGTGAACGCATTGCTTTACGGAATGTAACGGAGACATCATATGTCTGAGATGCGCAAGGGTTTTACTACCGGAAGCTGCGCGGCAGCTGCTGCAAAGGCTGCATGCAGGATGCTTCTTTCCGGTGGCACTGTCAATACGATAAGCATAAAAACGCCTTCAGGTGTAAGTTTTGACGCGGAGATACTTGATACAGTAAGGTCTTCGAACAGTGTAAAATGTGCCGTACGCAAGGATGGTGGTGATGACCCTGATGTAACGACAGGCGCACTTATATATGCTGAAGTTACCTGTAACGATTCTCCGGATCGTATCACGATCGACGGCGGTGAAGGGGTCGGCAGGGTCACAAGACCCGGTCTGGATCAGCCGCCGGGGAATGCCGCCATCAATTCAGTACCGAGAGAGATGATCATTTCTGAGGTAACTGAGGTCATGGATGTTTATGACTACGATGGCTCCGTCAGCGTGATAATCTCTGTTCCGGGAGGAGAAAGCATCGCTCAGCACACATTCAATCCCCGTCTCGGAATAGAAGGCGGAATATCGATAATAGGTACTTCCGGGATAGTGGAACCGATGAGCAGGCAGGCTATCCTTGACACAATAAAAGTGGAACTCAGGCAGAAATTTGCTGAAGGCTGCCGCACAGCATTCATTTCTCCTGGAAACTACGGGCTTGACTTCATGCGAAGCACCTACGATGTCGATCTCGACAGAAGTGTAAAATGCAGCAATTTTATCGGCGAGACCATCGATATGATAGTCGATATCGGCTTTACAGGGGTCCTGCTTACAGGTCACGCGGGAAAACTCGTAAAAGTCGCCGGCGGTATCATGAACACTCATTCACGGGAATCCGATGGCAGGATGGAGATCATCGCTGCGGAATCTGTCAGGAGAGGTGTTCCTGAAAACAAGCTGCTTCAGATCCTTGGGTCGCTGACAACAGAAGAAGCGTTTTCCGTTCTGAAAAGTTCCGGCCATATTCAGGAAGTTTCGTCTGGTCTGATGGAAAGGATATTGTTTTATCTGGATAAGAGGGCAGGCTGCAGGCTCGATATCGAGTGTATAATGTACACGAAGGATCTCGGACAACTGGCAGCATCGAAGGGCGCTGCTGCAATGATCAGAAGCAACAAGGAGATATGGAATGTGTAAAGCAAAGTCAGATGTATATTTTGTCGGAGCAGGTCCGGGAGCAAAAGATCTGATCACCGTAAGAGGGAGAGACCTTATTGAAAAAGCGGATGTGATCATCTACGCAGGTTCTCTGGTCAATCCGGCACTCCTTGAATATGCAAGCGATAGTGCTGAAATATACAACAGTGCAAAAATGACACTGGAAGAGGTCATAGATGTGATCAGACGTTCTGTCTGTGATAAGAAAACAGTCTGCAGACTGCACACCGGCGATCCAAGCCTGTACGGAGCAGTACGGGAACAGATGGATGCACTTGATGAGCTGGGGATCAGTTATGAATCATGTCCCGGAGTCACTGCTGCATTCGGCGCTGCCGCATCCATGGATCTTGAGTATACTTTGCCGGGGATATCTCAGTCGCTCATATTGACAAGGATGGCGGGGAGAACAGATGTTCCCGAAAGTGAAAGTATAGAAAGCTGGGCTGCTCACAAGGCTTCTATGGCTATCTACCTCAGTACCGGAATGCTTGAGGAACTGGCTTCAAGACTTATTGCAGGCGGTTACGAAAAAGATACCCCTGCTGCGATCATCTACAAGGCAACCTGGCCCGAAGAAGAGTATCATTACTGCACCGTAAGCACTCTCGCTGAAACTGCTGCAGTGCATGGTATACGCAAAACAGCACTCGTTCTGGTTGGAGATGTTCTGTCAGGACGCGGCTACGAGAGATCCCGCCTTTATGACAAAACATTCAGCACTGAATTCCGCAAGGCAGAAACACCGGACGAACAGTAAAGATATGACTGCAAAAGTACTCGCATTCTCTAATAAAGGGCGTCAGCTTGGACAGCAATTAGTTTCATTGATGGATGGGAACAGTTTTGTCCTTTTGCCAAAAGGAACAGATCTGAGTGAGATCTGCCGGGAAGCTTTTGAAAAAAGGGAAGCACTTATATTCATCGGTGCAGCCGGTATTGCTGTGCGGTCAGTTGCTCCATATGTTAAGGATAAGCTGACTGATCCTCCGGTGATAGTGATAGATGAATCAGGACGTCATGTTATCCCGGTACTCTCAGGACATGTCGGAGGGGCTAATGAGTTAGCGCTTAAGATCGCTGCTGTGATCGGAGCTGAACCGGTGCTGACAACAGCTACTGATGTGAGCGGAGCTTTTTCAGTTGATCTTTTTGCCGGAGAAAATGGCCTCAGGATACTGAACCGCGAAGGGATAGCAAAGGTCTCTTCTTCAGCACTTGAAGGCAAAGCAGTAACGATATGCATCAAAGACTATCCGCCACAGGACAAAGTCGATGTTCTCATAACCGATGAATATGGCAGTATGAACAGCGGAGCGTTCAAAGATATAGCCTCGATCATACTCTGTCCTAAGAAATACGTTGTCGGTATCGGATGCAGAAAGGGCAAGTCCTTTGAAGAGATGAAAGATTTTGCCGAGTCAGTCCTTGCAGATCATGGTATTGATGCAGCAGATATAGGAGCCGTCGCAACGATCGATATCAAAAAGGATGAACCGGCTCTTATCAGACTATCGGAGTACTGGCGTGTACCTCTGATCACTTTTGAAGCATCAGTTCTGGCAAAAGTCCAGGGCACTTTTACTGCTTCTGAAAGAGTGCTTGAGGCTGTCGGCGTTGATAACGTATGTGAGAGGGCTGCAGCGGCCGCGGCAGGACCGGGTTCAGAGATGATAGTTCCCAAGACATCTTATAACGGGATGACGTTAGCAGTTTCAAAGCGGTTCCATTGATCATGAAAGGTCGGTGACTTATGGCATGTATTACCGTTATCGGGATAGGTCCCGGATATGAAAAAATGATGACCGGGCAGGCATTGTCAGCTCTTGATAATGCTGATGTTGTCATTGGCTATACTGTGTATCTCGATCTTCTCGGAGACAGATTTGCAGGCAAGGAGCTCTTGTCTACTCCGATGAAGCAGGAGATCGAGCGCTGCCGTATGTGTTTTGATCAGGCGAAGCAAGGAAAGAAAGTAGCCATGATATGCAGCGGAGATGCCGGAATATACGGGATGGCTTCCCTGATGATCGAGTTGTCTGAGGAATACGGTATGCAGGACTGCATAGAGATCATTCCGGGCATTACAGCAGCCTCGAGCGGTGCAGCTGAGATCGGAGCTCCGCTCAATCATGATTTCTGCGTGATCAGTCTTTCGGATCTGCTGACTCCATGGGAAGTAATAGAAAAGAGACTTCGCGCAGCAGCCTGCGGTGACTTTGCGATCGCGATATATAATCCTTCAAGCCGTAAGAGGCATGATCATCTTCAGAAAGCCTGCGATATTCTGCTTGAGACATTATCGCCGGACAGAGCATGCGGTTATGTAAGAAATATAGGAAGAGAAGGGACAGAGCATCACGTATGTACTCTTTCAGAACTCAGAGACTCTTCCGTTGATATGTTCACCACCGTTTTCATAGGTAACTCTCAAAGCCGTATCATAGGTGACCGACTTGTTACACCAAGAGGCTATAAAATATAGCCGTTTTTAAAGCTTAACACTATGAGACCAATCATTTTTTCAGGTACTACAGAGGGAAGAATTCTTTCTGAATATCTCTCAGAAAAGAATATCCGCCATATCGTCTGTGTAGCCACAGAATATGGCCGGCTTGTTATGCATCCTGATCAGTTTGCTGACATCCGTGAGGGCAGACTCGATTCTGATGAAATGACCAGACTTATAACTGATGAAGGCAGTGTTGTTTTTGATGCTACTCATCCTTATGCAGATGTAGTGTCTGCCAATATACGAAGGGCATGCGAGAATTCCGGAAAAGAATATATACGTATCTATCGTCCCGAAGTCGATGACGGCTCAACAAACATGATCAGATGTTTTGACAGTTCGGACAGCTGTGCTGCAGCTCTTAAAAAAACTACAGGCAATATCCTGCTTACTACCGGGAGCAAGGGACTGAGTGTCTTTACTGCAGATCCGCTGGTCAGGGAAAGGCTTTTCGTGAGAATACTTCCTTCTGAAGAAAGCATCAGGATCTGTAAGGATGCCGGGATCACAGGCAGGCATATCATCGCAATGCAGGGACCGTTTTCCACTGATCTCAATGTCGCTTTAATGCGTCAGTACGGCATAGACATCATGGTGACAAAATCAAGCGGAAGAGCAGGCGGACTGCCTGAGAAGCTTGAAGCTGCAAGGAAATCAGGCGCGTTTGTATACATGATCGGCAGACCACAGGAAGAAGACGGGATCACCGTCCGGCAGGCACTGAGCAGATACTTCGGAGAGGAGACAAAGCCTGATAATAAAAAACACATGCATGTTGATCTCATTGGTATAGGACCGGGAGACGATTCTCTGATGACTGTTAAAGCTTGTGAAGCTGTAAGATCAGCAGAGATAGTATTCGGAGCGGACCGCATGGTCAGACCTTATAACGACAGGTGCACTTATCCGTACTATCGGGCTGATGACATCATCCCGGTGCTGGAAGAAAAGAAGCCTGGCAGAATAGCAGTACTTTTCTCCGGAGATACGGGCTTTTCCAGCGGATGCAATAAGATGCATTCTGCTCTTACAGACTGGTTTGAACAGAACGAATATGGATATGAGATCGACACCGTACCCGGAATATCTTCTTTCGCATATTTTGCGGCTAAAACAGGTGAAGATTATACTGATGCAGAGCTTCTGAGTATCCATGGCCGGTCTCAGGATGGTAAAGCTATCGCAGATCTTATCCGTTCTGTCAGATCAGAAAGCAAAACTTTCGTACTTCTGTCAGGGGACAGGGATGTCAGGAAGCTCGGTTCTATTCTTAACGATAATAATTTATCGCATACTATCATTACTCTCGGTTATCAGCTGTCTTATCCGGAAGAAAAGATATTCAGTATCACACCTGACGAGTGTCAGAATGTATCTGCAAAAGGCTTGTATATCGCTCTCGTTACTAATCCGATGCCGCAGAATAAACTTCTGATGCCTGTGATACCTGATGACTGTTTTATCAGAGACAAAGTACCGATGACAAAAGAGTCTGTGAGACATCTCAGTATTCTGAAGCTTGGGCTCAGAAAGGGTTCAGTTCTCTACGATATCGGCAGCGGTACAGGTTCAATAGCATGTGAAGCAGCTTCACTTGATGAGTCAGTTACTGTATATGCTATAGAGATGAAAGAACAGGCATGCGAACTCATTAAAACAAATGCATCTAATCTAGGTTTGACTAATATAGAAGTGATCCATGGATGTGCTCCGGCTGTTTTACCGGATCTTAAACCACCGACACATGCATTTATCGGCGGAAGCTCAGGAAATCTTAAAGGAATACTGGAAGCTCTTCCGGAAGGTACACGAGTAGTCCTCAATGCAGTCAGTCTTGAAACGATAGCGGAGATACAGTCTGTATCCAGAGAATTTGATATGACTGATCTGACGATCGAGCAGATATCGGTCGCAAGATCAAGAGAACTGGGCAGTTATCATCTGATGACAGCCGAAAACCCTGTGATGATAGCAGCTTTCACGCTCGGATCGCAATAACAACGGAGGTCATTTATGAAACGCCTTATGATCGCCGCGCCTAAGAGTGGAAGCGGCAAGACTCTCATAACATGCGGTCTTCTCAGATTTATGACCAGGCAAGGGTATGATGTGACATCATACAAGTGTGGTCCCGACTATATCGATCCGATGTTCCACAGACGTGTTCTGGGTGTCCCCGGCGGTAATCTTGACAGTTTTTTCTCCGCAGAGAGTGAGATCCGAAACATATTGTCACGCTGCGGGCATGAATTTGCTGTTATCGAAGGTGTCATGGGGATATATGACGGCATCATCAGTGGAAATACAGGAGATGATAATGCATCATCCATTCAATATAATGGTTCATGCTATGATATCGCCCGCATCACAGAGACTCCCGTTATCCTGGTTATAGATGTCAAGGGAATGGGGCAGACAATGGTCTCTATTATCAAAGGCATCCTTGCCGATGATGAGCACCACCTGATCAAGGGGATAATACTCAACAGGATATCCTGCCACTATTATGATCAGATATCGCCGCTTATCAGAAATGCATTGCCGGAATATGTTTCTCTCATAGGTTATATGCCGGTGTCAGAAGATATTAAACTTGAGAGCAGGCATCTGGGGCTTGTTATGCCTGATGAGATCAGTGACATAATGAAGCGACTTGATTGTGCTGCTGATCTTATTGAGGCAAATATAGATACCGGATCACTCTTCGGTATCATGGAACAGGCCGAAACCACCGGCACATTGTCTCCGGAACAAGTCCACGAAGCCTCTGACTTCAGTATAAAGCATGTCGTCCCGGCTGACAAAGTGCTTGTGCTTGCTGTAGCCAGAGATGATGCGTTTTGCTTCTACTATGAAGAGAACCTGAGAATGCTTGAGAGAGCAGGCATAACCGTAAAAGAGTTTTCACCGCTTAAGGATGATTCTGTTCCTGCTGATGCTGACGGGATCCTTCTTGGAGGCGGTTACCCGGAGCTGTATGCAGAACAGCTGAGCAATAACCGTTCCATGTGTGATTCGATCCGTGATGCTATAACAGGCGGCATACCGAGCTATGCTGAATGCGGAGGCTTTATGTATCTGCTGGATACGCTTACAGATAAAAACGGCAAAGTATGGCCGATGTGTGGTGTATTAAAAGGCGGTTCACACTATACCGGAAGATTGTCCAGATTTGGATATATAGATTTAACACTGCCGGATGGTCTCAGCGTAAAAGGTCACGAATTTCATTATTATGACAGCGACAATAACGGGAATGATGCACATGCAGTCAAGCCGGGCAACGGCAGGGCGTGGGAATGCATCCATGCAGGTCCTGATCACATCTGGGGTTACCCGCATCTGTGGTATTCTTCCTGCCCGGAGCTCATAGAGTTCATCAGGAAGTCCATGATACTCAGTAAAAAACGTTCATGAATCAGATTCATCCCGGCACTGAGACGGATCTATGCTTTATATACTTCAAGAAAATCATTTAAGACAGCTATGGAAAATTCACATAAATTTTTTGAGAACAGAGATTGTAAATACTTCCCATGTCATGAAGGAGCGGATGTGCTGAACTGTCTGTTCTGTTTTTGTCCTCTTTATCACCTTGAGAATTGTCCTGGGGATCCTCGATATAAAATCAGGGATGGACAGAAGATCAAGATATGCATGAACTGCACATTTCCTCACAGACCTGAGAATTATGAAAAAATTATTGCTTTATTGATAAAATGATTAATTATCGGAGATGAAATATGGAACTTATTACAAGACCAAGAAGACTTCGCAGCACTCCCGGATTGCGTAAAATGGTAAGAGAAACGAGAATAGATGCTTCTTCACTGGTATATCCTATGTTTGTTATGGATGGTGAATCCAAGGTAGATGCAATAAACGCCTTGCCGGGTCAGTACAGATATACTGTTGACATGGTCGATCCTAAGATCGAGGAGCTGCTTGAAGCCGGAGTTTCGAGCATCATGCTTTTCGGTATTCCTGAACATAAAGATGAAATGGGCAGCCAGGCATATGCCGAAGACGGGATCATCCAGCGTGCCACAAGTTATATTAAAAATAAATATCCTGAAATGTTTGTCATCACAGATGTCTGTCTCTGTGAATACACATCCCACGGCCACTGCGGAGTAGTATGTAAATGCGGAAGAAGGCATGACGTTGACAATGATAAGACTCTTGATCTCCTTCAGCGTACGGCTGTCTCTCAGGTTCTGGCCGGTTCTGACATGGTCGCTCCGTCAGATATGATGGATGGCAGAGTAGCAGCTATAAGAAGTACACTTGATCAGAATGGCTTTACTAATACTCCGATAATGTCATATGCTGTTAAATATGCTTCATCGTTTTATGGTCCGTTCAGGGAAGCTGCCGGCTCTGCACCTTCATTCGGAGACCGCAGAAGCTATCAGATGGATTTTCACAACCGCAGGGAAGGCATCAAAGAAGCCCTCCTGGATGTAGAGGAAGGCACTGACATCGTAATGGTAAAGCCTTGTATGTCTTATCTTGATATGATAAGAGATGTGTATGAACGTACAGACATTCCTGTTGCTACATACAGTGTCAGCGGTGAATATGCTATGGTCAAAGCGGCAGCTGCTCATGGCTGGATAGATGAGAAAAGCATTATGTGCGAGATGGCTGTTTCAGCTTTCCGCGCAGGTGCTTCGATATATGAGACTTATTACGCAAAAGAACTGGCAGAGTGCATAAGAGAAGGTCGCATAGGATAATGAAACATATCAGGATAGCAAGCAGAGAGAGCAGACTGGCCGTTATTCAGGCAGAGATCATAAAAGACAGGATATGCATTGCAGATCCTGATATTTCTGCTGAGATCGTTACCATGAAAACAACCGGTGACAAGATACTTGACAGGACACTTGACAAGATAGGCGGAAAGGGACTTTTTGTCAAGGAACTCGATGAAGCTCTAAGAGACGGAAGAGCTGATATCAGTGTTCACAGTCTGAAAGACATGCCTAAAGACATTCCTGATGACCTGCCTCTGATAGCTTTCTCAGACCGTGAAGATCCGAGAGATGTACTGATACTGCCTGCCGGTGCTGAAAGCATGGATCCGTCACTTCCGATCGGGACCTCAAGTCTTCGACGGGAGCTTCAGGTCAAAGAACTGTTTCCGGAAATGAAGACTGCACCGGTAAGAGGGAATGTTGAAACAAGACTTCGCAAGCTTGATGAAGGTCAGTATTCTGCGCTTATTCTCGCAGCAGCCGGGGTAAAGAGGCTGGGGCTTACTCACCGTATCAGCAGATATTTCGGCCCGGAAGAGATAGTTCCTGCACCGTGTCAGGGGATACTCGGAATACAGGGGAGATCCGGCGAAGACTACAGCTATATAACGGCTGCTGATTCATATGAATCTCGCATATGCGCTGAAGCTGAAAGAGCTTTTGTGAGAGAGACAGGTGCTGACTGCGGGTCTCCTGACACTGCATATGCATGGATATGCGAAGATACAGTAAACATCACCGGACTCAGATATGACATTACCGCGGGCAGACTGTACAGAGCTAATATCAGCGGACCTGTGCAGGAAGCGGAAATGCTCGGAGCTGAGCTTGCAA
>Ga0310695_10011280_pt1 | contig 12813 bp, 8 predicted proteins | sample RumenRJG_04DNA_FD_203882 | JGI IMG/M metagenome (GOLD analysis project Ga0310695, IMG submission 203882) | Bovine rumen microbial communities from Lethbridge, Alberta, Canada - RJG_04 (v2) (version 2) | ecosystem: Host-associated > Mammals > Digestive system > Stomach > Rumen | place: Canada...
CCCGTGCGCGAGATGGTGACGTTGGTCAGTGTGACGGTGTTGCTCGATGGGTCGTAGACCACCGTACCCGATGCGATGTTGCTGCCAGTGACGTTCTGGTAGTTGTCGCTGTTGACCGAAACGCCTGCGATCTTGAAGCCGTAGTAGGTCGCGGCCTGCGCCGCCAGCGCCGCCAACAGCAGTGCCCATATTGTGAAAAGTTTCTTCATATCTTTAGAGTTTTTGGTGAATAATTGCGGATGATTTGCCCCACCTTTGTAGGACGTGCATCTAATGTCGCTGCCCTGATCCCCGAGTACGCGCCGGTGGCGCGCAATACCTGACGTGTGGCGAATCACGCGGCACGGCGCGTCTCGTTGTGGCAGGATTGTGATTACTTCACCTTGATGGAGTGGATGATGGGTTCGGCGTAGGGCTCGGCAGTTGTCGAGATGGTGTCCATGTAGTTGAACATGCCGCGGACACCCTTGCCACCCTGGCCGATGACAACAAAGAAGACATTGTTTTCCTTGCCGCCAAATCGCTCACCCGAGCAGCGCAGCGTGATGATGCTGTCCTTGATGACCGGCTCACCGACCTCCAGGCCACCGCCGCGTTTCTCCTCGGCGAACTTGGCAGCGTAGGCCTGAACACTGGCCGAGTCGGGAGCATCGTTGATGACGCGCAATTGCAGACTCATACCGGAACCGGAGGTATAGAAGGTCTCCTCGTCGTCATCCGCGTCGGTGCCCGCCATCTCGGGAGGGAAGTCAAAAGCCATCAGAGCGTTCTCATAATGTTGGAAATTGTCGGGGGTCTTGATTTCGGCATTCTCTTTGTTGCCGTTGCTGCATGCCATGGCTGCGATGGCGATGAGCGCGATGAAGAATAATTTTTTCATTGTTGTTACTGTTTTGAGGGTTATTAATTGTTTGTTTTCTCTTCAGGAGGGTTGCGACGGCGGCTCGCTCTGCTCGCGAGCCATCATCTGCTGGATGAGCGGCTCGAGACGATGCGCCACACGCTCCACAATCTTGTCGACCAGCTGATCCTGCTGCTGGAGGTCGTGGAGGTACCGGGCGGTGAACCGCATGGTGGCTTCTTGACGTTCTTTCTTGTCCATAAGTTCATGTATTGGGGGCAGAAGATTTGATAATGCAAAATTACTGCTATTCCTCATCAGGGGTGTTGTGAATTTCGGTCAAATTGCTGAAAATGAGTTGTGAATTTCGGTCAAAATGAAAAAATCGGGCAAAAATGCCCGATTTTTGTGTTTTTTTGCTGGCTGACTGCGCGCCGGTGGCGCGCAATACCGAACTCGTGGTGGAGGGTTGACTCTTAATCCATATTTCCGTCGCGGTATTGTTTGGGGGTGAGGCCGTAGACGCGCTTGAAGGTGTGGCTGAAGTTGCTGGTCTCGCTGAATCCGCACAGGTGGGCAATCTGTGCCACCGGCTGGCTAGGGTCGTCGAGCAGCTGGATGGCGCGCTCCATTTGGATGGCCTGGATGTAGGCCTTAGGCGACTTTCCGGTCACTGCGAGCAGGCGACGGCGGAAGGTTGATACGCTCATATTGACCTGCGAGGCGATGGTCTCGACACTGAATTCGCCACGAGGCATGCCGTCATAGACCGCCTCGATGACCCGCATAAGGAACGCACGGTCATCGGCCGACTGCACCTCGGCATTGTCGTGTTCGGGCTCCTCACTCTGTCGGGACGATTCAGCATCAATCGCTGCCTGTTCGGGCTTATTGGCCCGCAACTGTTCAATCTCGCGGACGAGCCCTTGCATCTGCTGGCGGCTGCGACGACGCAGATGAGCCACAATCAGCCATGCGGCCAACAACAGGCAGGCAATGAGTGCGAGGCCAATGACGATGTTGCGGCGGTTGGCCAGAGTCAGCTCCGCGTTCTCCTGCTGAAGTCGTTCGTTGCCAAACTCGGCGTTGTAGCGCGCTAGGGCATCGGCCGATGCATGGCTGTAGAGCGAGTCCTTGAGCAGGTCAAAGCGGTCGAGGTAATACTTGGCGCTGTCGGGATTGAGTTTCCAGTAACTCTCGTAGAGCCCCCGGTGCGAATGGATCTCGTTGTAGAGGTCACCCATCTGCGAGAACAGTCCGGCCGCTTTTTTGTAATAAGGTATAGCCTCGCTCTGACGTTTCTGGCACAGCAAAGCCATGCCCAGTCGGTTGAGGGCGATGGCCATGGTGTGCATGTCACCCATACGCTCAAACTCGGGGATGATGCGACGCAAGATGTTCTCGGCCTCACCATAACGATGCAGACCTAGCAAGGCCGAAGCCTTCTGCGAGAGTCGTATGTTGGCCTGTGGCCGCTGCAGGGCCGAGTCGATGGCAAATGCCTGCTCGGCATAGGGTAAAGCCTTGTCGTCATCGCCCAGCGTGTGGTAGACCTCAGATGCCATGCCCAACAGCACAGCCTTGCGTGGCGGGTTGTCGGCCTTGTCGGCGTGCTCCAGTGCCTGGAGAATATACTTCTCGGCCTCACGGGGCTGGTAGGCAGCCATGTAGATGCCAGCCACAGTGTTCATGCTCGACGAGATGCGGTCGTGGTCACCGCTCTTGAGGTCAATCTCCAAGCACCGTTGCGCATAGTCGGCCGCGTTCTTGAAGTCGCCCATGCGCACACACGTCATGCCCAGCAAGTTCAGGCAGTCGGCCTTGATGTCACTACCTTCGGCGCACAGTGGCAACGCTTTGCCGCCATACTGCAGCGCCAGCTCGTATTGCTGCTTGTCGTAATACCACTCCGCGGCCCAGTACCACACCTGCTGGCGCATGGTGTCGACCGGTGTTGCCGACTGGAACTGAATGAGCTGGTCGGTAAACTGCTCGTCGTTGAATGTGCGCATCAGTTGGTTGGCCAGTGTGACCACTGCCCCACCCTGTGCCTTGTCAAACTGCGCGAGCCGGCTGTCGATGGCCGCAACGTTGGTGGCCAGCACAGCCATGCGGGCCACCAGACATACAATAATCAGAATTGCTTTTTTCATCTTGCACTAAAAATTGGTGCAAAGATAGAGATTTTAGTTGAGAATTGAAAATTGATGATTGAGAATTTAGACCCCATCTGGTCTAGTTTTTGCCGAGCATGATGTTGATGACCTGGTTGACGTCGCCCACATCAATCGGTCCATCACCTGTGACATCGGCCCCAGGATAGTTGCCAGCATCGTCCTTGCCGAGCATGATGTTGACGATGATGTTGACATCGCCCACATCGACCGCACCGTCGCCGTTGACATCGCCCGGCATTACAGGTGGCTCAGTGACCACATCGATGAGTTTGTAGCAATTGGCATAGTCGCCGATAGTGCCTTCCACTCCACTACGCTTGGCCTCGACCATGATCAGGTATCGGCCCGGCTCAAAATTTATAGTACTGGAGATGCTGATAGTCTTTGACTCACCGGCAGCTATCTGCTGGTTGCCCATGTAGAGGAGTCCACCATTGGTGAGTGTGTATTGCCGCATGCGCACATAGACCGTGCCACTGAAGTCGCTGGGCGCAGCCAGGGTGACACTGCCCGTGAGGCGCTCGCCCTTGACCACCCAGTCGGGCAGATCGATATCCACCGCGTTGAGCATGATATTGCCGGCCTGACCGATTGTGATGGTGAGCGGATAGCGGTCGTTATTGTCGTCGGGCGTGATGCGGCCATCGTCGGTAGCATAGGTAATCATCACGCGATAAGTGCCGGGATCAACAGGCAGTTTGCGATAGAATGTCAACGTCTTGTCCTCGCCCTGTGAGACCGTGGCATTGCTCTGCTGGTAGACATAGGCCTTGGTGGAGTCGTTGACATCGACCAGATTGAGGATAACGCCGACGTTTCCCGGACTGCCATAGTTGCGTGTGTTGAGTGCAAAGTAGACATTGTCGCCCTGGCATGCAGTCATCTCGCCGTCGGCGCGACGCCATTGTACAGCAGTGGTCAGACGCATGACAGGTGTTGCAGCCTGTGGCAATACCTCGACCAGTCCATCACCCATCGTCTGCTCGAAGGGATACTGCTCAAATCCCTTCTCAAAAGCGGTGAGCCGATAGTGCCCCTGCGGCATGGTGTCGGCTAGATTGACCAGTAACTGACGCCGCTCGACACTGGCATCATAGACATTGACAGGGTTCTCATAGTCAAACACCTGCGATGCATCGTCGACGCTGGTGAATCGGATGACAATGTTCTTGAGGCGCACGTCATCGCTGTTGTTGCGCATTTCAAGGTCAAACAGAGCCGTGCCCTGGGCATAAACCTTTCCCTGGGGTGCGAGCGCGTTGAGCAGAGTGACATCGGGATGCGAGCCGCTGTCGTCGAGCGTGAGGATCTTGCCAGCGGCAACCGTGGTGGGGAAATAGCCCACATAGGGCTTGTTGCGACTGTCGCGAGCACGGCAGTAACGCATCGGCTGCCAAGGCGCCGACGCATCCTCGCGGAAGGCCATCCACACCTGTGCCTCGCCATCGGCGATGTCGCTGCCCACCGTCTTGGGGATGTCGTAGATTGACTTCATCATGAGCAAACCTGTGCGTCCGTTGGCAAAACCTGCTATGTTACACTGCTCGCTCTTGAGCACACTGAGCACCTGGCCGTCACGCACCAGTGCCACACCGAGTTCTCCCGCAAAGGGCTTGGTGTCGAAATTCTCGACGGTGACCATCACGCCAAATGTGGCGTTATCCTGGCTGAGCAGGCGCATGCTCAGTCCGTTGTAGAGTGGACGCTCGTAGATAGTGCCCTGAGTGGGCCGCTGCATGCCGGTGATGATTTCCTGGTCCAGGTTGTAGCCGCCCGTGCCCCCACCGATGCCCAGGTCATCAGGATCGAGGTGGTTGATCAGAAAATAACCATTGCTCTTGCCCGACCATCCCCAGTTGATGTGTACGAATCCCTCGGTGTCATAGCCGTCACAGACAAAGGCATGCCCGCTGCTGCCCACCTCGCTGGCCGCGGCATAGTAGACCGGTCGGCCGGCATCCAGTTCGGCACAAATGATGCCGAGCCACTCGTCGCTGGTGTAGTAGTCGCGCTTGCGCATGGTAGTGGCATGATCGTAACCAAAATGGTCGCGCAACGCTCCAGGAACCACCATCGAGTGTGCGCCACTGCCGGCAGGCTGATATTCCATGTCGACGGCGATGCCCATGTGAGCAGCCAGGGTGGCCACAGCGGTGCGTTGAGCCGATGTAGACTCGACACCCTCATAGCTGGGAAGCATATTGGTCCAATCGTAGGTGGTGTTGCCAAAATCGGCAGTATATTGCACACCGCCCACGGTGAGCGACTTCGAGCCGATGCCGTGCTCGGGATACTGGTGGTAGCGCATGATCTGTGTGGCGGCAGTGGCCACACAACCCACATAGTAGTGCGTGGTGACACCACTGCTGGTGTAGGTTGGACACTGTTCGTTGTAGGGACTTCCCTGCCCCCACAGGATATCGCCCAGCAGTGGCTCGACCACCGGCGTGCCCTGTGCGGCTGTGTGCCGCACAGGTGCGCACTGACTGCGCGCTGCGACATAATGTTCGTTGAGTTCAAGCCACGCCCGCAAAGCCGGTGGCATGTCGTCGTAGCTGAAGGCGCCTTCCTCGGAGTAACCCAAGATGGGCTGTGCCGCGTCATCGCCAGCTACAATCACAAAGCCGTGGCCATCGGCACGATTGAACACATAATATGGCGCATGGGCGGGAGCCGCCATGCCCTGTCGCTTGACGCGCTGCCAGGCAGGAGTTGCTTGTTGCAGCGCGCCCTGCCTGCTGAATCGTGTTGCTAAAACTTCGGCTTGAGCCCAGTCGATGGGACTGGCCCAAGCCGAAATGGATGACAACACGATTACCGTAGTAATCAGTTGTTTCTTCATTTTGTCAGATTTTCACTTTATAGGCCTGACCTCCAGCCTTGATAACATAGATACCTGGCTGCAGAGTTATAGTAGAGCCAGCAGCTGCACGGGCGAGAATTTGGCCATTGAGATTGTAGACCGTTGCGTCAGCTTGGACCATCACTGCGCCATGAAGCACCTGGAGCTGTGCGTCGCCCTCGACCTGATCGATAGCCGTGGCGATGAGCTGAACGTGGATGGGGTTGCTGTGCTCTGAAGCAATCTCGTCGACATAATTACCATAATATGACGAGACCACGGTGTTGGCGTATGCCACGACATCATAATCATAGGTCACCGCATTGCTCACGGGCAGATCGAACACCATCGAGGTGGCGTTGCCGGCATCGAAGATGCCCACTAGCTGGCTCATGGTGTCGCCAGCCTTGAGTTGCTGCGAAACTTGAATATAGTCGATGAAGAGTTTGTCAGTTCCATTGAGATAAGACAGCTCGATATAGGTTTGGGCATTCCCCTTGTCGGAGGTGACGACATAGTCGGCAAAGTCGCCCATGAGCGTGATCTCGCTGGACTCGACCAGCTGGTCTCCATTGTAGATGTTGACCGTGACCTTGTCACCGTCAACCGGACCGCTATAGTTGCGCGACACCATGTTGACCTTCAGTGTGAAGTTGCCTCCGTCATTACTCAGGTCCAATGCAGGAGTGGTGATGGTGCCTGCCCCGCTGAAGGGTGCAATGCCCATGTATCCCGCTGCCAGGCAATGGCTGTAGCCATACCAGCCCGGCTGCTGTGTGTAAGCGTCAAGATATTCTTGAGTCGACGGATAGGTCACCGATGTGATGGTGCCCTGCGTCACACGCGAGAAATCCTCGTCGATGACATTGACCACAGCATCTTGAGCCAAGACTTCGTTCCGGGTGAGATAGACCTCATAGCGCAGTGCATCGGGCACAGCCTCCCAGTTGGCCGTGAAGCCCTGCTCACTGACGTCGGTTGCGGGCAGCGCAACGGGGGCCTCCAGCTCGGTGATGACCTTGACCACCTCAATCTCGTCGCTCTCGGCCGAGATGATGTCGCCCTTGACAGCACGCACATTGAAGTAGTAAGTCTTGCCGTCGTCAAGTCCGGTCACCTGATAGGATGTGCCGGTGACAGCCTGGTCTTGAAGGACATAGTTGCGTGTGTCGCCGTCCTTGGTGTAAACGTTGAGCAGATAGCCCGTGGCGCCGGTCACCGATTTCCACAATGCGGTGAACGATGTGCCATCGGCTTGCGTGGGCTGATTGGCCACCGGTGCAGCCAAGAACGATTCGCTGGTTTCGACCTTGAGGTCATCGATGAGGATGCCGTTGACCACAAAGTTGGGTTTAAAGGTCAAGTAAGACGTGCTGCGACCACCCGAAGTGATATACTCGACGGTCGTCCAGTTGTTGTCGTAGAGATAGAACGTTGTGGCAGTGTTGTAACCAAGCTGCACGTCGACCGCTCCCACATCGTCCAGCGTCTTGACGCGGAAAGTGATGCGCAGGTTACCGCCACCCGACGACATGTCGGTAGTGGCCGTGCGCAAGTTGCCTCCATCGCCAATCTTGAGGCATCCACCGGCCTCATAGACGCGCGAGCCGGTCCATCCGGGCAGTGTGTTGCGCAGTTTGTTGGACGAATACGAACTGATGTCGACAGTGGCAGGATTGTCCTCGCTGCCCTCGGTGAAAGCATCGAAGTTCTGGTCAAGTACCACGGTGATGTCGGACTGTGCTGTTGCCGACAGGCTGAAGAGAGCCATCATCACGGCCCCAATCAATAGATGTAAATGTTTTCTCATAAATAACAATGATTTTGAATAAAACTTTCAGGTTTTCGGCCACAAAGATAGTAATATTATCGCAAATTCCAAAATAAAGACTGCAAATTAACAAAAAAAGTGGCATCGCCATGAATGACTGGCGATGCCACTGATGGGCGCTAAAGGCCAAACTAGAATCGGAACCCGATAGTTGCCGAGATGCGGTTGTTGTTGTCCTTGACCTCGTCGCTGACCGTGGGCAGGTCGTTGATGCCCGGGAACATGTGATAATTGCTCTTGCGGTTCTTGTGGACGTAGGCCATGTCGAAGTAGAAGTTCTTGTGGTGATAGCCCAGACCAGCAGTGATGTACTGCGTGCTCAGGTCGTAGGTGTAAGCGGTGCTGATGCCGCACACATTGACATCAATCTCATCGTTCTTGACAGCATCTTTAGCAGCGCCTGTCTGATGCGAGAAGCCGGCACGAAGACTGAACTTGGGTGTAACACGATACTCGGCACCAACGCGGACGATGTGCTGTCCTTGCAGGTAGTCTTTGACATCCTGGGTTGTGTACTTGTTCTCGGTGAAGTGGTCGTAGAACTCCCAGTCGTCCTTGACACGGATGTTGTTGGTCCCGACATACTCATAGTCAGCACTGATGATGGCCTTGCTGCCAATGACACCAGCCACACTGCCAATGAAGCGCCATGGCGTGCGCAGGTCATAGTTCATGCGATAGGTGTCGGTGTAGTCCTGCAGCTTGTATTCACTGCCGTTGAGAGGATAGAAAGCGGTGTTGAGCGTCTGGTCAAAACGGTCGGTCATCTCGTAATAGGTGGGTGTATGGAAGGCAAAGCCGAAGCGCAGCTCGTTGATGGGCTTGACGATGACACCCAGCTTGAAGTTGAAGCCCGTGCCAGTGGTACGCGACCAGTTGGTGAATCCCAGGTCAACATCACCGTCGACGAGTTGGGCCTCAGGATCATCGGGTTTGTTGTAAACCTCGGTGTTCTGCAACGACTCACCATAATACTGATTGTACTCATAGAGAATGTCGGTGATCCCGAATCCCACTCCCCAGTAGAGCGTATTGGCGATGTTGCCACCCAGATTGATGCCGAATTCATCGACGTGTCCCCGCTCCTCCATGTCGTACTCACCATAAGCGGTCACGCCGTCAAACCCGAGTCCAGCAAAGCGGCTGCCCTCGTGGTTGGTGGGTATAACCAGATAATTGTTGAAAGCGAGCACCTGGTTCCAGTCGGCATTACTGTTGGCAATGGGGTTGTCAATGAGTATGTCGTCGGCGACGATGCCCTTAGCCATCATCTTGTCGGCAAGGTAGTTGGTGATGCTAGTATTGAGCTCACCCACGCCACGATAGCGACGGTCGAAATGCATGAGTCGATTGTAGCTCACGCCCCAGTTGAAGTTGGGCATGGTCTCGCTATCGAGTTTGAGTGCTCCAACGTAGCCAAAGGTGTTAACATTAAACTTGGTCTTATCCTCGGTAACACTGGCCGTCTTGGCGCTGTTGATGTCGAGGCTCAGTGTCAGCCCGATGTCACTGCTACGATAGACTCCGATGCCTGCAGGGTTCTGGTTGAGCGATGATATGTCGCCACCGAGAGCACCGAATGCTCCGGCCATCGACATGAAACGCGATGTGCCTCGCAACTCGGTCTGCGACAGTCGCAGGTTGTCGAAGGCGTACTCACATTGTGGCGGCTGAGCCTCAGCTGCCAGAGCAGCCAACATAGCAAAGCCAAAGATAGTTCTTTTCATTTTCTTATTTTCTGAATTGAAAATTGATAATTGAAAATTGAGAATTGTTGCTTATGAAAGAGCTCTGAGAACTCGAGTTCTCGGATCACTCGGAGTTCTCAGAGTTCTCAGAGCATATTAAAGTGCGGGTTGTGCGTTTTTTTAGTGTCTGCGACCTCCGCCGCCGCCACCGCCGCCGCTGCGCGAGCTGCCTCCGCCGAAGCCTCCGCCACCGCCGAAGCTGCCGCTGCTGCGTGAGCTGCCACTATAGCTGCTGCCGCTGCTGCGCGAGCTGCCATAGCTACTGCTGCGCGAGCTGCCATAGCTACTGCTGCTGCGCGAGCTGCCACTGTAGCTGCTGCCGCTGCGCGAGCTGCCGCTGTAGCTGCTGCTGCGGGCCGTGCTAGGCGAGTAGCTGCGGGTGGTAGAGCCACTGTAGCCCGAGCTGGCCGTGCCGCGGTTACGCACGCTGCCGCCACTGTAGCCACTGGTTGTGCCTACGCTGCCATTGGTGCCACGACCGATGTTGCCCACCTGGCTGCTGGGGCGTGTGCGACCTGTAGTGACACCCGACATAGTGCTGGGGCGTGTGCGACCGTTATTGATGGTTCCGCTGCCAGTGCGCGTGGTGTTGCCTGCCGTGCGCACACCCGTGCGAGTGCCGCCTGAGCTGAATCCACTGCCTCGACGCGACGAACCACTGAGCAGACTGCGGTGGTCGCCAGGCAGACGATTGTCGCGATGCCAATAGCGATTGCCGGTGTTGTGATAGATGTTGCCATAGCTCCACATGTGCGGTCCGTGGTGTCCCCAAGGACGAGCCCAGGGATCGTACCATCCATGCCAGCCACCATGCCAGCCCCAGCCCCATCCCCAGCTGCTATAGTGCCAAGGGCTGTACCAGCCACCCCAACTATAGTAGGGACGGTGCCAGCCATACCAACCACTATAGTACCAGGGATCCCAGAATGGGTCGTAGAGCGAGTACCATGGGTCATACCAGTAGCTACTATAGCCAAAGCCCCATCCAAAACGCGGCGAGAAGCCATAGTTTGAGCCGATGACCAAGTTGACCGTCGGAGCGTTGTCGTAGTATAGCTCGACCAGCTCGTCATCGTTGCTGAGTACGACAATGTCGGGATTGTAGAAGCGCTCGATGCGCTGCGTGTTGCCGAACGTACCCTGGCTCTCATAGTCAGGAGCATCCAGATAGAGTGTGTCATTCTCAGGCTGAGCATAGATGCCACCCCGACGGTTGTACTCGTCGACATCACGGTCGGTCTGATAATTCTTCTCAACAGTGACCTTGTAGCGAGTGGGCACCTCGGTGCGCGTTGTTCTGGTTTCCACACGCTTGGTCTCCTTCTTCACTTCGGTGGCCGTTTTGTTGCCATCGTAGTAGATGTCGTCATAATCCTGTGCGTGGATTACGGTGCCGGCACCCAGTGCCAGGACACCCAGTAGTGTTAAAACTCTCAATTTCATATCTGTAAAATTTAAATATTATTTGCAGTTTTACGCCTTTTTGACTCGGGTATAAACCAAAGGTTTAAAGGCACTACACCAAATTCGTTGCCAAATTAGTCATTTGTCACGACATGGCCAAATTTTGGTTCCTTTAAGGAACAATTTTCGTACGTTTTTAAACATTTTTATCGTTTGACATGCTTTCATCATGTGTTTTAGCAAAACGCGTGCCAGGGCGAGTCGTCTCTGGCCTGCCGATGTGAATAATCGACAAACAGCCACATCATGTCGACGATGTGGTCGGTTGCGGCACCACACCGGGCTGGGCCTGGACCACGACTCGTGGCATAGTTAAACCGAGACTTTGTCATAATTCATCATGCATATTCTCAATTCGCAAAGTACAATTCTCAATTAAAAGTATTACCTTTGCGGCATGATTGAGAATAAGGTGATATTGTCGGCTCCGATCCAGGGTTGGACCGACCATGTGTGGCGTGTGGCTCACGCGCAGGTGTTCGGTGGCATCGATGCATATTATGCCCCCTTCATGCGAGTTGAGCATGGTGCGATTCGCAAGCGCGACCTGCGCGACATTCAGCCTGAGAACAACCCCGGCATCCATGTGGTTCCCCAAGTGCTAGCCTGCCGTGCGAGCGACATGGCGCTGATGCTTCAAGCTGTGGCCGACATGGGCTATGACGAGGTGGACATCAATCTGGGCTGCCCTCACCCACCTGTGGCCCGCAAGGGCTATGGTGCCGGCATGCTGGCCCGCCACGAGTCCCTTGTGCAATTGACCGAGGTGCTGAAGCAGTGGCCCTCGCTCAAGGTGTCGCTCAAGCTGCGCCTGGGCTGGGACGATGCCGAGCAGTGGCGCAACGTGCTGCCCATGATTGCCTCATGCCCTATCGAGCGTGTTGTCGTTCACTACCGGCTCGGTGTCCAGCAATATCAGGGCGAAGCCATGCTTGAGCACATCGAAGCGACCCTTGACGCCATACCGGTTCCAAGCGTGCTGAACGGCGACCTAGACTCGCAGCAAAGCATCAGCAAACTGCTGGCACAGCACCCTCGTGCAGCTGGTGTGATGCTGGGGCGAGCCCTGGTGGCAGACCCCGCCCTACTGTGCCCCGAGCGTGCCACCCCGACCCATTACCGCGAGTTTCACGATCGCCTCTATGAACAATACCGACAGGAGCTAACCGGCGGTGACCATCAAATCTTGAACAAGATGCAGACACTGTGGGAACGCATGCTGCCCAACGCTGACCGCCGCGCCCGCAAGGCCATCCGCAAGGCCTCTTCACTGGTCCGCTATGAGCAAGCCGTGGCACAAGTTTTCGGCCAAGATTGAGGTCTGCCAACACTGTGTTTGATTAAAATTTGAGATAGAAGTCGCGGCAGAGAGTGCAATAGTGTTCAGTGAACTGGCCGTCGGGCTTGTGGATAGTGAGCGAGTCGCGCCTGGTCGTGCCCAGTCGCTTGCTCCACTGCCACAGCAGACGTTTGGTTGGTCCTGCATGGGTTGAATGGACCTGCGTGAATCTGGCCAAATGCAAGCCTGCAAAGGTGGCTGCAGCTGTGAGTGCATCACGTGCCTCGACAGGAGTGACCACGGCAATGCTACCATGTGGCGACAACAGTCGCACAGCGGCCTGCATGAGTTGGTTGAATGACAACGCATGCGTGTGGCGTGCTGCTGCTCTTACCGCATCGGGTGGCAACACATCCTCGTTATAAAAAGGGGGATTGCTGACAATGAGGTCAAATGATGCTTGGCTGAAAAAGTCATTGACATCAACGAGTTGGACTGTGAGACGATGGGACCAGGGTGACCGCACAAAGTTGCCCTGGGCCTCGCAGACCGATGCCTGGTCGATGTCAATGGCATGGATGCGGCACGACCCGGGTGTGCGCTGCGCCACCATGAGCGCAATGACCCCACA
>Ga0310695_10011283_pt1 | contig 12810 bp, 10 predicted proteins | sample RumenRJG_04DNA_FD_203882 | JGI IMG/M metagenome (GOLD analysis project Ga0310695, IMG submission 203882) | Bovine rumen microbial communities from Lethbridge, Alberta, Canada - RJG_04 (v2) (version 2) | ecosystem: Host-associated > Mammals > Digestive system > Stomach > Rumen | place: Canada...
GATTTCAGCAGGTTCCTCAATGACTTTTTCGTCTTTGTCTTCGGCGATGACTTCTTCGATTAGAGGTTCTTGTGTTTTGATTTCAGCAGGTTCCTCAATGACTTTTTCGTCTTTGTCTTCGGCGATGACTTCTTCGATTAGAGGTTCTTGTGTTTTGATTTCAGCAGGTTCCTCAATGACTTTTTCGTCTTTGTCTTCGGCGATGGCCTCTTCGATTAGAGGTTCTTGTGTTTTGATTTCAGCAGGTTCCTCAATGACTTTTTCGTCTTTGTCTTCGGCGATGACTTCTTCGATTAGAGGTTTCTGTGTTTTGTTTTTGATGCTTTCCTTGATTTCGTTCAATTCTGCATCATCCTCATCTTTTCTAATTGTTTGTGATTCTTTTTCCCTTTCACTATCTTTCCTTTTAGATTCCTTAATCAATTCATCAATAGTAAATAAATCTTTCAATTCACTAGTATCTTTGTTATTTTGAGTCATAATATCCATCTGGCTTTGTTTAATTGGTTCTTGAAATTTTTTAACATTATTATCATAATTAATAAGTACCTGATTTTGAGATTCGTATTCATAACTTTTTACATTGTTTGTTTCAACTTCAGGAACAATGTATGTATCATCATTGCTTTTTGTTTCGGCACTTCTGCTAAATAAGTTTCGGTTATGTTCTTTAGGTGATCTTGGAGATAAACTACGAGGAGAATTTTTGGAAGAATTATTTTTTTGAGCACTGGTCTTACTTTTTCCAATGCTTAATGATTCATTTATGCTTTTACCGTCTGGCAGTATTGATCCTTCTTCATGCTCTAATTGATCGCCTCTATAATGTAGTTTAACGACTATGATAGCTATTGCGGCGATTATTGCAATAGTTATCCAAATTAAAATAGTTATTATACTCATATTTCCCAACCCTTATTTAGTCTATATATAATTATGTTATATTCCTTAATTTAAATATTTTCATAAATGCATTAATCATTTTTTCTTTCACATTTAAACTCCAAATTTTTCTAATCATTCATTTTATATATTTCAAAAATCTAATATAAATTAGATTAATATATTTTGAGGATTAATCATGGTTGTTAAAATTAATGAAAACTATCTTAAATTAAAAAGCAGCTATCTTTTCGTTGAGGTGGCTAGAAGAGAACAAGAATTTATAAAAAATAATCCTGATGCTAACGTAATTAAAATGGGTATCGGAGATGTTACAAAACCATTAGTCCCAGCAGTTGTAGATGCGTTTAGAAATGCGGTAGATGAAATGGCCGACGGCGAAACCTTCATGGGATACGGTCCGGAACAAGGTTACGGATTCTTAGCTGAAGCAATTGTTAAGAATGATTATGAAAAATACGGCATTTCATTGGATACCTCAGAAGTGTTCATCAGCGACGGTGCCAAATGTGATACAGGTAACATTCAGGAAATCTTTGGCATTGACAATAAGATTGCAGTAACCGACCCTGTATACACCGTTTATGTGGACACTAACGTAATGGCAGGAAGAACCGGTGAAATGGGTGACGACGGCATGTACGAAGGTTTGACTTATCTTAAGGCCAATGCCGAAAACGGATTCATTCCTGAATTGCCTGAAGAACCTGTTGATATAATTTATTTATGTTTCCCAAACAATCCGACAGGTACAACATTAACCAAAGATCAGTTAAAAGTATTTGTTGATTATGCAAAAGAAAATAAGGCAATCATCCTATTCGATTCCGCTTACGAAGCATTCATCAGTGAAGATGATGTTCCTCACAGTATATATGAAATTGATGGTGCAAAGGAAGTCGCAATCGAGTTCAGAAGCTTTTCAAAAACTGCAGGATTCACCGGAACCCGTTGCGCATACACTGTTGTTCCTAAAGAATTGAAAGGATACACCGCTGATGGTGAGGAAGTTGAAATCAATCCTTTATGGAACAGAAGACAAACCACCAAGTTTAACGGCGCATCATATCCTGTTCAAAGAGCTGCTGAAGCGACATACTCCGCTGAAGGTCAAAAACAAATCAGACAAGTCATTGACTACTATATGGAAAATGCTAAAATCATCCGTAAAAGCTTAACTGATATTGGCCTTGAAGTCTATGGTGGTGTAAGCTCCCCATACATATGGGTTAAAACTCCAAACGACATGGATTCATGGGATTTCTTTGACATATTGTTGAATGAGGCAAATGTTATTGGAACTCCGGGTTCAGGATTCGGTCCAAGTGGTGAAGGATATTTAAGACTCACCGCATTCAATACTTTGGAAAACACTATCGAAGCTATGGATAGAATTTCAAAATTAGAATTTTAGGTGTTATAATTGAAAACAATAGAAAAACCGGTTACAATTGAAGAGGGAGATTCATTTAAAATACTTTTATCTAAATATGGTGCACTGGCACTTGATAAACAAGAAAACCTATCAGAATTAATTGGTGAAGAAGTTGGAGATTTGGATATTGAAAAAGGACAGCTTTCCTTTGGGGATGTTACTTTTCAAGTCCAAATTTTAGGATTCTTCATGCAGGATTCCAAACAGTGGTCATGGGCATGGGACAATGAGGACATATTCGGCGAAAAGCTAATCAAATCCGCTTTGCAAATCAAATCCATTGGAGAGGAATTTGGAATTCCAGAATTCACCACTCCATTATTGAATGCTACCTATGACGATTGTCATACTTTGGCAATGACTACAAGCTCCATTTTGGCAATGGATGCATATTATGCTGTTTCAGAAGATGGTTTGGATATTTTTGTAGGCATCACATCAGATTTAATCAAGGAAAATGATTCCGCTAAAAAATTCAGGGACACATTTTACACTTTCCAGAAGAATTTCAACATTTATCCAAAAATCGCTTTTGAATCCTATACCAAACTCAAAGGTTATGGATTTAAGCCACATGATGATTTTGCACTTGCAAAAATAGGTGAAGCACGTGTGATGGCAGGATATACTGAAAGGGGAAATATCACTCGTCTTTTAATATTTGGTGATGATGAAAGGTGAGGATATGGATTCTGATTTGGCCGAAGAAATTGAATATATGGTAGATTTGCTTACTAAATCAGGATTTTTCAGTGTTGATGAAATCATAGAGATATTGGAAGAGCAATTTATTGATGAGGAAATTGATTTTTCTGATTTCAATATTTCTTTGACTGACTCTTCAAACGAGAACTTTTCAAGACTTGAAAATGCATTTTCAAGGATTGCCCAATCAGGCATTGTAGCCATTCACAATTGCGGCTTTGACATCAAGGAAGGTGTGTCTGATGCATTTGAATTGCAGGTCCATCTGTTAAATAACAAGTTTGCCCCTCAAGGTTTTTGCTTTTACACCTTTGAAGATGTGGAATATTGTGTTTTCGACGGGTATTTAAAAATCACCTTCGGAGACTTTGAAAACGATGAGAATAAGGCATTGGAAATTGGAAAAGTTGTATCTGAATGTTTAAAAGAGGAAAATTTTGCTATTGATTGGGATGAAACTGTTAACAACCAAATTGAGATTAATCCATTTAAGTGGGATAAGTCATATGACAGCGAAAAGGAATATGAAATTGAAGGGGCATATGATGTTTTTGTTAAAAGTCAGGTGTTAGAATGAATACGAGATCTTTAAAATTAATTCGTGATGTAATGATCAATTCAGGTAAAGTGACTTCAGTAGAAATATCTCAGGATTCGATATATATTGAATTTAAGGATGTTGAACTGGGAAATCCCAAGTCAAATGAGGAAATGTCCCTTACAGTTCGTTTTGCTGAAGATTCATTTTTCACCGTTTTTTACAATAACATATGGGATGTTGATTTCATGTCTAAATATGACTATAAAAAACAGCTGCTCAGTCAGGAGATATTTTTTGACATCAAGGAAATCAAATTCATTGACTTTGAATATCTGAATACTTTTTTCTATAACTTTAAAAGTGAAAAATCAATTTCCGGCGTTGAAGACTTCAGCATTCACAATATACGCAATGACTTTTTCATGCTGGTTGACACAAAGGATGTCGGATTTGCCGTTGGTGGAAACCAGATGGATTTCTTCACTCCATTCGAAAGGCTTGACGACGCGTCACTGAGGGAGCTTTCCAATGAATGGATGCTTTATTTTTTAAATTACCATTTGAAAAGAAACATCATAAAGGACCCGATGTGTGAAAATCATCCGTTGATATACACTAAAAAATAATTTCATATGCTTTCTGCAATATCTATTAAAAATATGGATTTGATAGATATTTTAAATAACTTTTTTTAACCAGCTATTAAAATTATCCATCATTATTTTAATTTAGAACCATCCAGAAACGATTTGGTATGTGTGGTTGGCTGCTGAGATGAATCCGTTGAAATTCTTGTTATGGATGTTTGCCATATCATCTTCAATACGGTCATCAACTTCCCTTAAAAATGTTGTATTGTTGTAGTCATGGCTTGTAAAGTAATGTACCTGTATTGCATAGTTGGTATCCTCTTTAGGGAATACATAGCTTACTCCAACATGACTCCAGACTTGATTATTGTCCCTTGAAGGATTGGAGAAATACTGCTTGGATACAGGAACTCCACTAAGTGTTGAGTACTCATTTTTCAGAACTTTGTAACCTCCATCTTCCAGGGCTCTGAATTTGGCTTCCGAAATCGAGGTTATATGGTCTTCGGGCCAGTCGTCCCAATGGTCAATATAAACATACTCGTTGGTAATTGCATCTGGAGTTTTGGACATGTTTGTCTGGTTCAACTCTTTGGTTGTATTCCATGCTTGAGGAACAACGCTTGCGCTGTGTCCGAATTCTATTGTTTTGTCGGTGGTGCCACTTAAAAAGCTATTAATCCCATTAATGTTTGATGCAATAAAAATTATGAGGATTATAATTAGCAGTCCTATTAATTTTTCCTGATTCCTCATTTTTTACCTCCTTTATGTTCGGTTTTAGACCATCTGCGCTCTTTTCTTGTCATCATTGTTTTCATTGTCATGAAAAACAACGGGATTAAATGGAAACAATAAATGTAATATTTTATGATATCTTTAATCAATTCCTGAATTGTAGGTTTGTCTCTTGAAAGGGCAAGAATTATGCCCGGGAAAAATGCGATGACTGATAGGAATCCGACTACGAATGGGGCTTCCATTCTGATTATTGTTGGGCTGTGGAAAATAAACCATGATATTGCATTGATGATTGTAACCACAAATCCGAAAAAGATTAACAGGTTAAAGCTGTAGAATGAAATGTGTTCTAGAATATTGAATTTCTTCAGAAGGGATATCTTTGCTCTTAGAATTTGAGGGAAGTAAACGAAAAGTGTCTCAAAGTTACCTATTGCCCATCTTACCCTTTGTCTGAAAAATGCACTCCAATCAGTTACTGCTTCCTGATAGACTGCACATTCTCCGCAATAGCGTATTTTTCCGCCCTGAAGTATAATTTTTATGGCCAAGTTCAAATCTTCAGTAACTGCAAATCCGTCCCATCTTCCACAATTGATGATTGCGTCCTTTTTAACGAATTGCCCATTACCTCCTAGAAATCCGGTACTTCCAAGGTTGTCCTTAGCAATCAATGTATTTCCGAAGCTTGCAAATTCCAAATGCTGCATACGGGCAAGATAGTTTTCGTCACGATTAAACATTTTAACCCTTGACTGCACTCCATCAATGTCTCCGTTAAGATATTGCACTATTGTCATTAGATAATCAGTTTTAATCTGGGTATCGGCATCAAATACTCCTATTATCTCTCCTTGGGATAGTGTTAATGCATCATTTAAAACGAAACCCTTGCCCTTTCCAGATCTTGGAGGGTGTCTTGTAACAATTTTGAGCTGTGGCAGGTCCTTTTTTATTTCTGCCAATATTTCGCCGGTGCGGTCTGTGGATCCGTCATTAATAACGATAACTTCAAAGTTAGGTTCTTCATTTTTATAATATTCGCTTTGGCAGACGCTTTTAACGGTCGCTTCGATGGTGTTTTCCTCATTGTGTGCTGGTATGAAAATGCTTATGAATGGCAGGTCTTCCTCTTCATAGGGAACAATAGGCTTCATTTTTCTAATACTGATTATTGAATTGAGCAGCATTGTGAGTGATGGTATTAAAAGCACCCATTGAAGCCATGTTGCATTTCTGGTTAGAATTGCCATTATGATTAGTGCAATGCACAATATCAAAAGAAAGCTTGAGTCTGATTTTTCAATAACGAGCTCTGTACTTTTCTCTTTAATTTTTGCTTGGGCAGTTTTAACATTAATTATGTTCTGTTCATGCTTTTTGATAGCAACTGCCATTGATCTTTGCACTTCACCGTCTTCTAATGGTTTGAGTAGAAATCCGTAAGGGTTTTTGGTTAACAATCTATCGATTGTCTCATCAAAAAGTGCTCCGACTATAAGTATAATCGGCACATTAAAAAGCTCTAAATCTCCAGCCAATTCCTCTAAATCAATATTTTCAACTTCTGTGTCTAAAAAAATGAGGTTGGGAGATATTTTATCAAGTTTATCAAAAACATATTCCTTTACAAATGCACTTCCTGCAAATTCATAATCATAATCTTCAACAAATTCCTTCAGTAAAGACAATGATTCTTCATCAGAGCTAATAGCAAAAATCTTAGGTTTTCCACTAATTAATTCTAATTCGGTCATTTAAATCGGATTATTCTGTAAAACCGCTGGCATCATTTAATTTTTTTTCTTCCAATTTTGCTCTGTTGATTGTTATTTTGAGAGTTTTGTCTAATTTGTTAATGTCATATGGCTTTGAAACAAATCCGTATGAACCCTTGACGTTTGATTTTTCGAATGTATCTGTATCTGTGTTTGCGGTCAAGTATATGATTGGAATATGCCATTCGGAGATCACTTCTGCTGCTTCAATACCTTCCATGTCTCCTTTTAATTTAATATCCATTAGAACGACATCAGGAGTTTTTTCTGCAGCGGTATCAATTGCATCTTGTCCAGTATCAACTGTATCAACAATTTCGTAACCTAATTCTTCTAAACTGTATTTTAAATCTAATGCGGTAATAGCTTCATCTTCTACTATTAATATTCTTTCATTCATATTATACCTTCCCATTTAACATTTTCTATTTTTTGTGTTTATTTTATTTAAATATTTAGTTTAATTTGTTTTATATGATTAAAACAATCATCCTTCAATTGTATGCTCCATAGTAATCGGGAATGTTAATCTGTACCCGGTTCCGTTTTCATGTTGGAATAGTTCGATTTTTCCGTTGAGCTGTTTTGTCAGGTTCTTGATGATTTCACATCCTAAGTTTTTAGTTATTGCGCTTGGGTCTTCAATTCCAACTCCATTGTCCCGAAGTATCAATTCGGCGGTTTCATTGTCCAATTTTGTAATTTTCTTGGTTATCTTTTTGTTAGGGGCTGATTTGTCAGGGAATGCATGTTTTATTGCATTCATGGTAAGTTCGTCAATAACCAATAGTAATGGTGTAATTACCTCGATGGACAGGTTTAAGTCTTCATCAACTTCAGATTCGAATTCGATTCCATCTCTCAGACCAATCAAACTTCTTAACTGGCCGTCTTGGTCAACAATGTATTCTTTCAGGTTGATATTTTTGAAATCTGTTGTATTGTATGTTTTTTCGTGAAGAATGGCCAGTGAGGATAGTCTTGATTGCATATGGTCAATGATTATGTTTGGCTTATTTTTATAAGCTCTTTTCTCAAGGTTCAGGAAACTGTTGAGTACCTGAAGGTTGTTTTTGACCCTGTGGTGAACTTCCTTAATCAGAATTGTCTGATGTTCGTTAGCTTCCATGAGTTCTTGTTGTTTTTTACGGTCTTCGGTAACGTCAGTTATAAATCCGATACTGTGGGTTGTTTCACCGAATTCAAACCTTTCAAGATAAATTTCAGCGATTTTCTGGTGGTTTTCATCACCATGCACATTATAGGTAACTCTTTCGCTGAGCTCATCCCTTTCTCCTTTGATCAATTCTTTGATTTTGCATTGGATTGATTCCTCAACAATATTTTCGATAATTTTGCGGGAATGATGGTATGTTTCGGGATTCTCTTCAACAATGTTGTAGAATCCTTCTGAAAACTCATAATGTTTTACGCTTAAAGGATCAATTAGCAATGCCAATTTTTTGCTGTTTTTAAAACCTTTAAGTAAAAAGTCAACAGGCCTTGTCATCTTGCGGGTAGAATCTGTGCTGACATCTTTGAATAAACCGTAACGGCTCAATAACTGTCCGTCTTCATCGAATTTTGAGTAAAGATTGGCTTCTATATATTTCAATATGCCGTCATCAGTCCTTATTCTTATTATTGTTTCATAGTTGACTCTTCCACGGTCCAGTTCCTTTAACAGTTTGTCGATTAGGGGCCGGTCCTCTGGAATGACCAGATCAAAGATGATGTTATAATATTCGTCGTTCGGTTCACGGGCACGGTTAATGATATTGTATATTCCCTGTGTCCAGGAGTATCTGTCATTTATTTTGTAATAGCTTCCTGTTTGTGAGAAATATTCAATCAGATTGGCTTTTTCATCGTATTTCCCGTCATCGCTAACGGTCAGGCTGGTTTCTCTGTTGTCCCGGTGGTCGGAAACCAGTATGATTTTTTCCATATCATAAACAACCTTGACATTAGAAAATCTTGCCAGTTTCTCGTTGAAATGATAATAGAATCTCATATTTTTCGTTTCATGAGTTTCATAAACCTCTTTTAGGGGTTCTTTTAAAACCTGATAAAAACCGGGTGATGTTTTACTGAGTAAACGTCCTGCAACATCACTTTGTTTAATTTTGCCTCTTGTAAGAGCACTCAGACCCAATCTGTGGATAATGAAATCATTACCATCATCAATAGGCACGAATATATCCAAGTCGTTACTGAGATAATTCAATGTTTTTTCAAAAGGCGTATAAAACATATCATATTCCTGAGGAACTTGTCTGTAAAGTTCTTCTTCTGTGATATCATAGATGTGAACTTCTTCAGTATCCTCTAACTGCCTATATGTTTTTTCAATTCTCATTTGTCCTCCTCCCATTCTTTGTGTTCGTCAATGGTATGTTCGAAGTTGACTGGGAAAATTATTCTAAATCCGGTTCCAACTTCACAGTCTAAAAGTTCAAGTTTTCCGTTAATCTGTCTGGTTAGATTGTTAATTATTTCCCAACCCAAATTATGGTTAACTAGGGCGTCAGGGTCTTTCAGTCCCACTCCGTTATCCTTCAATATCAGTTCACAGATATGGTCATCAATAAACTCGATCTTTTTTGATATGGTTTTATTGGGCATATCCGGATCGGGGAATGCATGTTTGATTGCATTCATGGTCAGTTCGTCAACAATGAGCAGCAATGGGGTAATTACATCCATTGACAAATGGATTCTAGGATCAACATCTGAAGTGAAGTTTATGTTCTTTGCTCCAAATAGCATGTGCAGTGTTGAATCCTGGTCTTTCATATAGTCTTCAAGGTTGATGTTGATGAAATCATCGGTATTATAAGTTTTTTCATGAAGTAAAGCCAAAGATGATAAACGTGCCTGCATGTTGTCCAGTATACGGTTTGGATTGTCACCATATGCTCTTTTCTCAAGGTTTAAGAAACTGTTCAGTACCTGCAGGTTATTTTTAACCCTGTGATGCACTTCTTTGATTAGTATATTTTTAGTTGCATTTGATTTTATCAATTCCTGCTGCTTTTTACGTGAAAGTGTGATGTCTGTTAAAAATCCGATACTGTGGTTTTTGTTACCATATTTGAATCGTTCGATAAACAGTTCGCATACTTTGGTGTTCTCTTTGTCTCCTTTGACTTTGTATGTCAGCACCTTATTGACTTCGGTTATTTCTCCGGCAATCAATTTCTCAAGTTCTCTTCTGACGTCCTCTTCGACGATATTGTTTAGGATTGATTCATTGTGGATATATTCGCTTTTTGGAATTTCAACCATCTTGTAGAATCCTTCACTGAATTCGTATCTTTTGCTTAGAGGCTCCACAAGCAGGGATAATTTTGAATTGTGGTTGAATCCGTTCAGCATGAAGTCCACAGGTCTTGTCAGGTGTTTGTGGGAATCGATGCTTATGTCTTTAAACAGTCCATAACTGCTTATCTCTTCACCGTTTTCATCGAATTTTGAGTAAAGATATGTGTCCAGATATTTGATGTGTCCCCCAGGTGTTTTAATACGAATGATATTTTCGTAAGTGTCGGTTTCGGGGCTCATGGTTCCCAGCAATTCCTCCACCAGAGGCTTGTCTTCCGGAATTACCAAATCAAAGATAATATTATAGAATGCATCGCTTGTCTCTTTAGTACGATTTATAATATTATATATTCCCGGAGTCCATGTGTATTCGTCATGTGCCTTGTAAAAGCTTCCTGTCTGTGAGAAATATTCGATTAAAGTAGCCTTGTTTTCGTCATCTTCCTTTTTCTGCTCTTCAACGCTTTTGGTTATATTTTCAGCCTTGGTCAAATCGGAAACGACATAAATCTTGCCTTCATCAGAAAGTATGTGGATATTGGCAAGTGTAACGATCTTATCGCTGATATAATAAAATATTCTCATCACTTTTGTTTCTCCGGTTTCAAGGACTTCATTAAAGATATCTTTAAAGATGTCACAGTAAAACGGGGAAGCTTCACTGAATCTCCTACCTTCAACATCCTCCAATTTCAGATTCAGTCTTTCAAGCAGATTCCAGCCGATTCTCTCAACTAAAAAATCGCCGTCATCCATGGGCTGAAATACATTGATGTCTGAAGGGACGTGCTTCATAACATTGCTGAAACGAACATTGTCAAGCTTTTTCACCGGCTTTGATGGATGAAATACCTTGTCTCTGTCAATGTTATAAACCCGTATTTCTTCTATTTTTTCTAGTTCTCTGTATTGTCTTTCAACATGCATGAAAATTACCTTGAGTTTATAAATTATATGAATAATATTATCTTTGATATTATATTTATATTATATGAATTTATTTTGAATGTAATTGGAAAAGTTTTTTATAGAGAATTAACATAATATTAGTGTTACGGAAATTTTCTATAATTTTCTTACCTATTAACTTTTAAGGAGTTATTAAATGACTTGTAGTATTTTAGTTGGTGGAGCATGGGGTGACGAAGGTAAAGGAAAATGTATCACTTACCTTTGTGACAATGACAAACCTGACATTATAGCCCGTGCAGGCGTTGGACCAAATGCCGGCCACTCCGTTGAATTCAATGGAGAGAAATATGGTTTGAGACTGACTCCATCAGGATTTGTACACACCGATGCAAAACTTATGATTGGTGCAGGAGTTTTAGTGAACCCTGACGTATTATATAAAGAATTCGAAGACTTGAAAAAATATAATGTTAAAGAGAGGATGTGCGTTGACCCTAGATGCGCAATAATTACTGAAGACCATATGGATAGGGATAAAAAATCAGAACATCTGGCTAAGAAAATCGGAAGTACCGGTTCAGGATGCGGACCGGCAAATTCAGACCGTGTAATGAGAACAATAGGTCTTGCAAAAGACACTCCTGAACTTGAGGATTATATCACTGACGTGTCCCTTGAAATCAACGAGGCCATTGACAATGGTGAAGAGGTATTCATTGAAGGATCACAAGGTTTTGCCTTGTCCCTCTACTACGGATCATACCCATATGTGACCAGTAAGGACACAACTGCTTCAACATTTGCAGCTGATGTCGGTGTTGGACCAACTAAGGTGGATGAAGTCATAAACGTGTTCAAGGCATACATTTCCCGTGTCGGTGAAGGACCTTTCCCAACTGAAATGACACAGGAGGAAGCTGAAAGCAAAGGCCTTGAAGAATACGGTGTTGTAACCGGAAGACGCAGAAGAATCGGTCACTTTGACATGGAACTTGCAAAGGAATCCTGCAGAATCAACGGTGCAACCCAAATTGCATTGACCTGTGTTGACAGGTTGTTTGACTGTGCACGTGTACAGGACTACAGTGAACTGTCCGCTGAAACCAAGGCTTTCATTGACAATATAGAAACCGAAACCGGCGTGCCGGTAACCATCATTTCAACAGGTCCTGACTTGAAGGACACTATTGATTTAAGAAAAGAGTTATTATAATCTCTTTTTTCTATTTTTTTTTAAACTATACTTTCTTTTGATTTCATTTTGTAGAATATTGCGGATAATGCCAGAACTATGACGATTATCCCAATATCCACCATCAGTTCAAACTGGCTGACGTTCATGAACAGGTCAGCTATTCCAATCACCCATATTATTATCAAAAATATCGGCAGAATGTATTTGATTATTGCTGTCCAGATGGTGCCGATCTTGATTCTTGACTTTTCGTTTAAGACAGGAATGATCTTTTCAGCGCCATAATACCATCCGAACACTACACATTGGATTGCAATCAAAAGCAATATTCCGAATTTGTTCACAAATCCGTCAACGATTCCAACGAGGTAGCTGCTTATTCCGCATGTGAATGCAAGTGAGCATAGGCATCCTATGACGCTCAATATTGTCACCAGCTTTTTACGGCTCATATTTGATTTTGATGAGATTGAGCCTATTATCGGTTCGAAAAATGCAAAGGCGGAACTTATTCCAGCAAAAAGCACTGCCAAAAAGAACAATGGAGCTAAAATGTGTCCTATGACTCCCATTAAACTGAATATTTTTGGAAATACGACAAATATCAGCCCAGTGCTCTCACTGACCAATTGCACCAGAGGTGTTCCTGATGTCGCTGACATATATCCGAGAATTGAAAAGACTCC
>Ga0310695_10011284_pt1 | contig 12810 bp, 10 predicted proteins | sample RumenRJG_04DNA_FD_203882 | JGI IMG/M metagenome (GOLD analysis project Ga0310695, IMG submission 203882) | Bovine rumen microbial communities from Lethbridge, Alberta, Canada - RJG_04 (v2) (version 2) | ecosystem: Host-associated > Mammals > Digestive system > Stomach > Rumen | place: Canada...
AAGATTTTATTTCATTATAAGAAATAAATTTATACAAAAATTCAAGTATGAAAAGTTATTGAACAACCATAACTATAAACATGAAATATGGGAATTTTTCAGGGACTATTGCATTTTTAACATAAAATGCCTTTCTTATTTAAAAATATATATAAAGGCAAAAAAGGATGCATATAAATATATAAAAAATAAATAGACTTGTTGATTTTCAAGAAAAAAAAAATTATTCTATCAAAATGCAAGAAAAAAAACAAAATGAACACCACATATTATGGATAGATGGTATAAAAGGAATAAGCTGTCTTTTTATTGTAGTAACACATATTTTTCTCGCTTTATTTCCTTCAATTTACTATGGTCCGGCAAAAGAATCAAAATTATTTGGAATTGATACATATTTGTCTTCCAGTCCATTTGGGATAATTTTTAATGGAAATTTTTTTGTTTTTTTATTCCTATTTGTAAGTGGTTACGTTATTACATATCAAATATTGCGCATACAACCTGAGTTTTTCGGTTTATTTCATATAAAACGTTACCTTAAACTTACAGTGCCCTTATTCTTATATTGTATACTTTTTTTTATATTGTCAAAACTAAGCCCAGACTATGTATTAAGCTATATTTCAGAAATGAAAGAACTTGATAATATAAGTCTATTCATGACTTTAAAACAAGGACTATATAAAATACTCTTTTTTGGTGACATTAATTATGGCGGACAATTTTGGATGATGCACTATATTTTTTTGGGAGGATTATTCACATCTATTATTGCAACTTTATCATGGAGCCTGGGACTAAAAAATGCATTTATTATTTCTGTATTCTTTAGTTTTTTATTATTATTAAATATAACAATTCATTTTTTAGCAATTTTTTTAGCAAGCACTTATTGTATATTCAATTATATGCATCTCAAGAAATGGTCAGAAGTAAAAACAAAATATCTCGTTTTTTTTAATTGTTTTTTTACAATAATATTATTTATTTCTATAATTTTAGGAGCCTATCCAAGCGGATATGCACCAAAAAATTTTTACAAGTATCTTATATTGCCTGTAAAAGTAAATCGAAGCAGTGAAATTTATCATACAATTGCAGCGACACTTTTTTTTATATCTGTTTCAAATTTAAAATATATGCAACGCTTTTTTGAATCAAAATTATGCCTATTTCTTGCAAAAATATCATACTCGGCATTTATTTTTCATGGAATTATACTAGAATATTCCTATCCAATTCTTTTTCATCTTAATATTGACAATTATATCCTATCAAGTTTTATTCATTTTTTTGTAGCTTTATCAGCAGTAATAGTATTTGCATATATATCAACTAAAATTATTTTTATCCCTATTGGGAAAAAAATAAATAGATTCTTTGATAAAAAAAACGGAACATTTACTTTTTTTCTAAAAAACAAACAATTAAATTTATAAATTTTGTTCCCAAGTTGGAAACAAAAACTTCAAAAATAACAGATGTTCCAATTAATTCTACAAACGACACAACAAAAGCACATAATGCTTTTGTTGTGTGACTTTCACAATTAATTGAATTGTATATATATTCTGCAAGAATTAAGGAAAATATCTGAAGAAGATAAATCCAAAGACTTATTTTAGCAAGTTTTAGAAAAATTTTCTTCGAAAACAAATTTTGAAGGAAATTGCTGTTTGTTACAGATAATATGAATAGAACCGAAGCAACGGAATGCCAATAAAAACATGAATATGATTCTTTGTACGGCAAGAGCATATATCTATAAAAATTTTTCGGAATCACCCCTGAGGGAAATGCACCTAAAAGCAAGCTTACAATCAATAAGATTAAACAGAATTTGTTAAAATTCACATGATAATACTTATTATACAAACACAATGCACAACCCCAGAAAACAGTTGCCCAATTGATATTCTCAAAAGATGGCTGCAAAAATAAAATAAAACCAATAACAAGCGGAATAAAGAACACTTTTCTTCCATCAAAAATCCAACAGAGCGCGGCTACAATTGAAACAAAAATTCCACCAACAAAGATATAATTAAGCATCCATAGATTCGTACCGGAATAAGTCTCACCTCTAAAAAGGATTCCTATAAAGAGAGAACAAAACAAATTATATACAGATTTTAAAATCTGTTTGAAATCATTTCCATAGATATTATTAGCGAGATTAAAAATGAAAAAAATCAATGTATACACAGCTAAAGCAAAGAACAGCTTCAAATAACGTTTTAAATGAAAAAAACCAAATTTTTCCATCTTCATATTAATGACATGACTTGTTATGACATATCCACTTATAAAAACAAAGAGGTGCATAAAAAAATTTCCATTTACTATTATTCCTAATGGAGAAGATGAAAGTAATGTATCAAAACCATTCAGCAAAGAAGGTTTTTCATCTCCATGATAGGATGCAGGAAAAAAAAGAATCATAAAGTGATGAAAAAAAATAAAAAGAGATGCCACCCCTTTTATTCCATCAAGATAAAGGATTCGTTTGCTTTTACTTAATATGTCCATGGATTTCTCACTTCTAGTTGTAACTAGCCAAAACAAAAAATATACATTAATATTTAGCAATATTATTAATTATGCATAATAATATTTTTTTTTATTTTGGACAGCATAAATGAGCAATATTGAAGATGTTTTATTGGAAAATGAGTTGTTAAAAGCTCAAATAATGACTATGCAGGAAAGCTTTTTTTGGAAACTCACAGGTCCCTGCAGAAGTTTTGTAGATTTCATTAAAGAAACAAAAAGAAAACTTTTTTCCCACAGTTTAAATATCAAGAATTTTTCCATGAGATATTTTTGGACTTTCCGGCATGGAGAATTATTACCATATCAAGCATTCGGCCTCACGCATGAAAAATGGATTAACCAAAAAAATCACCAGTTCAATAAAAACATCCATATTAGCATAGTGACAGTTTTGCATAATACGAATATTAAATATTTGCATGACATGGCACTATCAGTACTTAGCCAGACTTATTCCAATTGGGATTTTACTATTCTGGATTTTAGCAATGATAAAAATCAAAAAAGAAATGAAAATTGTAAAAAACTTGCGGAAAAAGATATTCGCATAAAATACGTAACTTTTGATAACCAACAAGAAATATCATCTATAGTAAATCAATATATTGATATGGCAACAGGGGAATATATTTTTATATTAAATCAAAATGACATACTGCACCCCTCGGCTTTTTTTGAAATTATAAGTCTACTACAAAATGGAACTGCAGATTTTATATATGGTGATGAATGTTCTTTCTATAAAGATAATATTCATTCAATAAATGAAACTTATTTCAAGCCGGATTTTGCACCTGATTATTTTTATTCAACAAATTACATACGACATTGCGTTGCATTAAAGAAAACTATTTTAGCAGAGATTGATTCTTACAATGTTTTTTCTGATTATGATTTATACTTAAAAATTATAGAAAAAACAGAAAAAATTTCTCACATATCAAAATGCCTGTATTTTGAAAGAACATTAAAAGAAAACGATACGGACGATTTATTTTTCAAAAAAGCAGATGATTTACAAGCCCTTCAAATGCATTTCAAACGGGCAGGTATAAATGCTTCCGTATCAAAAGGCAGTAATAAAAACTGTCATAAAATAAGTTATTCAATAGTAGGAAATCCATTGGTATCAATAATAATTCCAAGTAAGGATCATTGGCAAACATTGAAAACTTGTATTAACTCAATACGAAAAAGTACATGGAAGAATTATGAAATTATAATTATCGAAAACAATTCAAAAGAACCAGAAACTTTTGAATATTATAATTTCTTAAAAGATGAACCTTATATAAAAGTTTTATATTGGGAAAAAGAATTTAATTATTCCGCAATAAACAATTTTGGTTTTGAAAATGCAAAAGGTGATCATATTCTTCTTCTAAACAATGATGTAGAAGTAATATCTGATAATTGGCTGGAAGAAATGCTTATGTATTCACAACAAACTCAGGTAGGAGCAGTCGGCGCAAAATTATACTTTCCTAGTGGAAAAATACAACATGCAGGTGCAATAATTACAAATTCACATATTGATCACTCGTTTAAGTTTTATGAAGGCGACAGCACCGGATATAACGACAGGCTGATAACTGTTCAAGATTATACAGCCGTAACAGCTGCATGCATAATGATTCCACGAAAAGTCTTTACGGATGTTTGCGGGCTAGAAGAAATATATAAAATTGCATACAACGACATGGATTTATGCTTAAAAATCAGAAACGCCGGATACCGTATAGTATGGACTCCATATGCAGAATTATATCACTATGAATCAGAAAGCAGAGGACAAAACGATACAATTATAAAGAAAATCCGCAATCGAACAGAACTTTCCATTTTTAAACAGAAATGGCAAAAAATGTTAAATCAGGGAGATCCTTATTATAATTCAAACTTAGATGATTTTTTCTTCTTTACCCTAAATAAGAATGCTGTATTTTCAATATAAAGTTTAAAAAGAAATCTCAGGAGGTCCCTCTTTTATCTTCCACCTGTATAAAGATTATATATTTTTGGAGCAAGTCTTTTTAAAAGCATTCCCAGGAAAACTGCAAGGATAATATCTCCCGTAGAAACAAAGAAAAAATGTCCCAGTAATTTTAAATCATTATCAATGGTAAAGCATTTTTTATATAAGAATGACAGGAAAGGATTCAATATATGCAAATGAATCGCATATAAAAAAAAGGAGTATCCACTAAGATTTTTTAAAATTGAAAAGACTTTAGTACCCACAAGGTCTTTTTCATTTTTTTGAACAAGGAAGCTGCTAAATTTTAATAAAATTAAACACTTTATAAACATATAAAATACTAAAAAAGTCCATCCAAGATTCATTTTCAGGATATTTAATAAAACAAATCCTACAGAAAAAGAAACTATCAGAGACCACCATTTAACTTTATCTGCAATTGAAAAGAAAGAAAAATTATATATTGCGCATAAAGCTCCCATATAAAAAAATAATAAAGGAGTAAATACTATGTACAAAGCAACATCATTTATTGCCGGAATAGCACCTACAGCAATAACAAAAAGAGCTATCAAAAACTCAACAGCCGTTTTACGTGCCAAAAAATATATAAGGGGTGAAATAATAATCATGAAAATCAGCTGTCTTAGAAACCAAAACTGCAACCAATATGGGTGCTGAAGTTTTCCAGCGTAAAAGAAAAAAAATCTGAAATAATCTACAAAAGTCCAATCACTTGTATAAAAAATCCAGGGATTATCCAATCTGTCTGGAAAAAAAATTGATGCAATAAGTTTTGGAAGGATTTTTACAAAAAAAAGGAAAGATGCAGGCCACAAAAAATATGGCAAAATGACATTTTTCATTTTTTTCTTTAACATTACAGGATATCTATCACCTTTCAAGAATAACAAATAAGAAGAAATCAGGAAAAAAATATTTACTGCATCCGAAGAACATGCCGTGAAAATTTTTTGTACATATAAGCAAATATTTCCATTATATCCATCTTCGGTCTGAACATGCAAAAAAACAACCAAACACATGAGTAGAAATCTAAGACTTGTTATTCTTTCTGAATCGTTTTTTGAAATATTCATTCGTCCTTTATACCATATTGAAGCAAATTATGTCAAAATGGATGACAAAACAATATAAAAACTGTAATTTTATTACATCAAAAAAACAGAAGAGTATTATTATGAAAATCTGTGCCGTTGTTATTTTATATAATCCGGAAGAAATAAGATTAGAATCTGTCATAAGAAATATAAATTCTTACGCAGAGTATATGGAAAAAATATATATTATTGATAACAGTTCCTCAGAACATGCAGAGATTGCAGAAAAATTGAAGAATACTGTTTATTTTTCAAATAAAAACAAAGGTGGAATCGGCGGTGCACAGAATATTGGGTTAAAACAGGCTTGTGAAGACGGTTTTGAATGGGCCATGACAATGGATCAAGACACAATATTTGAAAGCGAACAAATAAAATCCTATATACAAAAATTTAATGATTTTTTAGAAAAAGACATAAACATTGCATCATTTTCCCTTAGGGCAGAAAACATAACAAACACTTTTCATTGGATAGAAATTCCTAAAAAACTTCTTCGGCCGCTAAAGAGAGCTGTATTTGGCAAAAAAAAGCTTCCGCCTTCTGTAACTTTTCCTCCAAGATGTATAGCAAGCGCAAACATCATAAAAACTTCCGTTTGGAGCACTGTAGGCGGCTTCAATGAATTCTTTTTTATTGATCAAGTGGACTATGAATTCTGTTATAAAATTATTGAAAAAGGGTTCAAGATTATAAAATTCAATGATATCTACATGAATCAACATTTTGGGGAAGCTCATGGCTTCACTCTTTTCAGGAAAAGATATCCGAAATACAGCAGTTTAAGATATTATTACTGTATCAGAAATTCCTTTATCATAAAACGATTGTACCCTCAATACAAAAGTTATCATGAAGAATATATCAGAGATTTGTTTTTCGATAACTGTATAAATTCCATTCATCCGCTAAAAAATTTCCAAATTTTTTTTAAGGCATATAAAGATTCAAAAAAATTTTAAAAGGTAATAAAATGGCAAACTTATATTCAAAGGCTTACAGCTTATTTAAAACAAAAAAATATAAAGATTTATTGAAAAAAACAACTGCATATATCAGATATCTTTTCATAAAGTTTTGGTTTAATTTAACCCTCAAGGAAATGGACAGCAATCTAAAAAAAACAAATAAGGATTGGATAATTTTTACATATCTCAAAACAAAATATGAAGTTTTCCTGAAAAATTATAAAAAGCAATTAAATGAAACGCATGAGTACAGCAACATAATTTGGTGGTGCTGGTTTCAGGGAGAGGAAAATGCTCCAGAATTATGTAAAACATGTCTTGCTTCCATTCGCCGTGAAATGCCCGATAAAGAAATTCGGATAATTACAACTAAAAACATGTTTGATTATGTTGACTTCCCGGATTTTATAAAAGAAAAATACAAAAAAGGTATTATTACAAATACACATTTTTCAGATTTACTTAGATTAGAGTTGCTCATAAAATACGGTGGAACCTGGATAGATTCCACTGTTTATTGCACAAATAAGCCGGATTATGCTTTTAACATACCTCTTTTTGTCTTCAAAACTAATGAACGAAACGATCCTGGCATTGCTGCACAAAGCTGGTTCATATCTTCTGAAAAAAAGGAACCCATTCTTACTCTGACACGAGATTTACTTTATAAGTATTGGGAAAAACATAATTACATGATTCATTATTTTCTTATTTATTTCTTTGTAAAACTTGCAAGCGAGTTTTACAAAGATGAATGGGAACAAATACCTTGGTTCCCAGATTTACCGCCGCACATCATGCAAAGAGAACTGAATAAGCCGTATACACAGGAACGATGGAATCAACTTTGCCGTATGAGCGACATTCATAAACTTTCATATAAAATTGAACTCGACAAAAATATTGACAATTTTTATAGACATATCATTATTGAGTAAAAGCAATACTACTGATATTATTTTTTTATATGATAAAATCTATAAAAAAATTGCTCCCATATTTTTTAATTGCAATTACCTCATGTCTGATAATCAACAACATGTTCTACGGTTTCTCCTGGACGGATGAGGGCCTGTATCTTTCCAATATCAGCAGGATTATTCATGGCGACAAACTAATCATAGACGACTGGACACCTACTCAGTTTTATATTCCACTCCTCTATCCTCTTTATTTAATTTTTTTGAAGCTGAACGGTAACACAGACGGTTTAGTGCTTTTTTTTAGAATTGCAACGGTTACATTTCAAACTTTAATTGCATTTTTTGCCTATTTCGTCCTTTCAAAAAAATACAATAAAGCTGCTTCATTTTTTGCATCATCTCTTATAGTTATTTTTTCCAGAGCATGCTTAAACGGTCCTTCATACTACACGATTGGCTTTTCAACATATACGCTGGGACTTCTTTGTCTTTTTTCTTTCTTTGAATTATCATACAGCAAGATATTTTTGTTTATATCCGGAATCAGTTTTGCAGGTTCCATCTTGTGCAATCCTTTTCTTGTTGTTCCCTATATTCTGATATCAATAACATGTCTAGTATTCAAAACAATTCGTAAGCAGCTTAAAAACATAGCTTTAATATGGGCCGGAACGATTCTTCTTGGAATAATATATTTGATTTTTATTTGTGGAAAAAACTCAATATCAGATATTTTCTCAGGACTTAGTTATACATATAATGATCCCTCCTATGAACACAACATTATTCTTACCATAAAGCGCCTGTATAAAATGCCAAGGCTTTTGATTTTTCCTTATGTATTAGAATGGCTTCCGATGATTTTTGCATACTCAATAATAAAAATAAAAAAAATAGCACTAACAGCCAGAAAAATCCGAATTTTGCACAGACTTAATGTATTCTGCTTCTTTGCAATATTTTTTACTTATTTTGACTGTGGTTCCGCTGTAATGGCTTTTTTCCATTTTACAATCTTCACAGCCTTACTCAATCAGGATTTCAAATTAAAAACTTTTCTTAATGAAAACAAAAAGGAACTTCTGTATTTTGTATTTCCAGGCTTTATACTTGCATATTTCTTCTGTTTTGCGTCTGATACAGGGTTCGGAGTCTGTTCAATAGGCATGGCAGTAGCGGCAATTGGAGAAATTTTCATCTTTTTAAAAACAATTGATGAAATCAATTTGCATATCGAAACAAAAATAAGAAAAATCGAAAAATTTCTGCCGGTTTTTCTACTCTTCTTATCAACAATGCTATATCGTGTAAATTTAACTTACAGGGATATATTACTTTATCCGCGCTCTGTATTCATTCCTCTATTAAACAACACCGTTGAAAAAATTACGTCAGGACCTGCAAAAGGACTGTATACCGGCATAGGACGAAAAAATTATTATGACAATCTGCTTTCTTTACTGGAAAAAATAAATAATGAAAACAATGAAACAGGAATCTTCATTTCAGGTGTCGCGACATGGGCATACACGGCATTCCCAAATGTAAAGTGTGCAGTCCCGACAACATGGCGGCTCTTCTGTGATGATGAAAGGCTAAAGCTATATTATGAAGAATCTCAAAACCATGAATTTCCAGATTATGTTCTTCTTCTCGATGAAAGCAATCCAGACAACGGAGGAAGATATTCATCAAAAAATAAAGAAGAAAACGTAAGGGACACATGGATTATGCGTCAGCTTGTTGAAAAAAACTATGAAAAATCTTCAACACCTTGCGGAGTTCTATATAAATCTCCTAAAATAAAATAATTATGAAATATGTCTATGTATTAACATCAACTGAAAAAGACCTCTACTATGAGCAGTGCCTTATGTCCGCTTTTTCGCTCCGCCATTATATGAGCGAAGCTGAAATCATTGTTCTTACAGACAACAAAACCGCGGAATCTTTTAAAGGAAAAAGAGCTGAAATCAAAAAATATATATCGGAAATAGTTTCTGTTGATTTCCCGGATTCAGCAGGAAATGTGGAACGTTCACGTGTTTTAAAGACTACAATTCCAGAGCACATCAAAGGAGATTTTCTGTTCATTGACTGTGATACAATCATCTGCCAGCCTTTATCCGAAATTGAAAGTATTACACTACCTGTTGCGGCTGTTCTTGACGGTCATGTTCCGCTTTCAGAGCACAAGCATAAAGATTATTTCTTGAAGCGCGAAAAAAAAATGGGCTATACAGGAACCGCTAAACAGGGCTTCCATATAAACAGCGGAGTAATACTCTACCGTGACACTGAAAAATCAAGGAAATTCTTTAAAAAATGGCATGAGCTTTGGGAATACAGCTTCCGTGTAAAGCACGACCATCATGATCAGGGAGCCTTTAACGAAGCTTTCTACAAATGCGGATTCGGAGACACGCAGCTTTCAGGTGAATGGAACTGTCAGATAAGCCAGGGCGGACTGGAATTTCTGGAACATGCAAAAATCATTCACTATTTTTCAAGCGAAGCTGCGGGGAAAAATTATATTTCCTACTATAAACTGGCTGACAAAACAATCCAGCAGCGCATAAAGGAATCAGGAACGATTCCAGACGACATACAGAAGATGATTTTAAATCCTAAATTCCAGTTTACAAAAGTTCATCTTTTAAATGACAAGCGCATCATTCCTGTCCTCCAGTCACCGCTCATGTTCACGCTTGCTGAGCTTAAATTGCATTGTCCTGTATTTTTTAATATACTTGAAGGCAGCATTGGTTTTTGCCGAAGTTTTGCAAAAAAGCTCAAAGGAAAAAATAAATGAAAATAACAGTAGCAGGAACAGGATACGTAGGTCTTTCAAATGCAATTTTGCTTGCCCAGCATAATGATGTATTTGCTGTTGATTTGGTGCAGGCAAAAGTTGATTTAATAAACAATAAAAAATCTCCGATTATCGACAAGGAAATCGAGGAATACCTCGCAACCAAGAAACTTTCCCTCACAGCTACAACGGATGCACAAAAGGCTTACGAAAAGGCTGATTTCATAATAATTTCAACACCTACGAACTATGATCCGCATAAAAATTATTTTGATACCTCTTCTGTTGAAGCAGTTCTATCTCTGGTCGAAAAATTCAACAGGGATGCAGTGATAATAATAAAATCGACTATTCCAGTCGGTTATACAGAAGAAATCAGTAAAAGATATCAGGATTTGAACATTCTTTTTGCACCAGAATTTTTGCGGGAAGGACATGCCCTTTATGACAATCTTTATCCGAACAGGATTGTCGTAGGATTTCCCCGAAACAACGAACGACTTGAAAAAGCCGCACACACATTTGCAGAACTTCTTATTCAGGGCGCAATAAAAAAAGATGTTCCAACCCTCTTTACTCACCCGACAGAAGCAGAGGCCATCAAGCTTTTCGCAAATACATATCTTGCACTGCGTGTAAGCTACTTTAATGAACTTGATACTTACGCAGAAATGCACGGTCTGGACACAAAGCAGATTATTCAGGGAGTAAGCCTTGACCCGAGAATCGGTGACGGATACAACAATCCTTCATTCGGGTACGGAGGTTACTGCCTTCCAAAAGACACAAAGCAACTCCTTGCAAACTATGCAAACATTCCGCAAAACCTTATGAGCGCAATCGTTGAGTCAAACAGAACGCGGAAAGAATACATAGCCCGTCATGTACTTGAAAAGAAACCGGAAACAGTAGGAATTTACCGCCTTACAATGAAGGCAAACAGCGATAATTTCCGGCAGAGCTCGATTCAGGATGTAATGAAAATACTTCGTGGCGAAGGCGTAAAAGTCATAATTTATGAGCCTACTCTTTCCACAAAAGAATTTGAGCGTTACGAAGTATGCAACAATCTTGCAGAATTTAAAAAACAGAGCGATTTAATTCTTGCAAACAGAATCAGCGATGAATTGCAGGATTGCAAAGAAAAAATATATACAAGAGATTTATTCTCACGGGATTAATTTTTATTATCAGAGTTTTTATGGAAGAATTAAGTACGGTAAAAAACTACATAACAGTAACTCATAATGAAAACCCAGCAAAACGGGAATCAAATTTCGAACTGCTCAGAATCTTTTCAATGGTGATTATTATAACTCATCATCTGCTTGTACAGGGAATATCAAATTATGAACTGGGAAGTTTTTCAAATAAAATAACAGGCGCAATAATGTTTCCAGGAGGAAGGATCGGCGTTGCCCTATTTTTTATGCTTACAGGCTATTTTCTTATAGGAAAGAAAAAAACTTCTGTTAAGCGTGTTTTTCTCGAAACAATATTTTATGGCTGGTTTCTTTCCCTATTCCTAATCATTCCGTATTCGCTGGATAAGATTTGTGGATTTAGTTTTAATTATTGCAGTTTGAAAGCTATTTTTAGAAAAATATTAGTTCCTGTTTCTTCCGGCAGATGGTGGTTTGTCACGGCATATTGTCTGCTCATTCTTACGGTTCCATACATCAATTTGTTTTTGGAAAAACTTAACAAATCAGGTTTTAAATTCTTTATATTTATAAGCTGGTTCTTTTGGTATTCAGCCGATACATTTTTGGGCGCGGATATAGGACTTATACCTGCATTTTTCTTTTATATTTTCGGAGCATATTTTAGATTATATTCTTCAAAAAAGAAAAACATTGCACTGAATCTATTTTCCGCGGTTTTTCTCTGGGGATTAATATCTATATATTATTTTCATTTTGATCATGCAGTTGAATTAAATTCAAAAAAACAGGAAATAGTAAAACTTCTTTTCTATTTTTTTACGCACAGTTTTTTTATTCCACTTTGTGCATGGAATTTATTCTCTATTTTTTCTTCAATAAAACTAAAATACAATAATTTTATAAACACAGTTGCATCAACAACATTTGGTGTATACCTGATACATGTGTCATCCGTAAAAACTGTATTTTACAGGGATTTTTTTAAAATTAATGAACAGTATCTTTCACCTTTTTTCCCATTATGGGCAATACTTGATTTAACAGTAATGTTCTCTCTATGTGCAATCATAGACTATTTTAGGTTGAAATTTATTGAGCCAAAAATGATAAAAAAAGCCGATGCTATATTCGAAAAAATGAAAAAAAGATTTTTTTCTTAACTTTTTATAGCAACATTCACGAATAAAGGATGGTTAAAATGAAAAATTCTTCAACAGCTTCAATTCCATATGAAAATCTTGCACGTACTAACATCCAGTTTGAATCTGAATTCAAAGCGGCTTTCA